>Ga0111161_1064_pt1 | contig 11953 bp, 10 predicted proteins | sample DeeMarSeWOR28_12_FD_80264 | JGI IMG/M metagenome (GOLD analysis project Ga0111161, IMG submission 80264) | Nitrospira bacterium SG8_3
TATGGCTGGAATAATGGCTCCCTTTGATATTGCCAAAATCGTCACTGTCCTGAAAAAAGAGCTCAAGATCCCTATTCATCTTCATACCCACTATACCAGTGGCATGGCCTCCATGATCTATCTGGAGGCTATCAAGGCGGGAGTGGACATTATCGATACCTGTTTGGCTCCTTTTGCCTTGAGGACCTCCCAGCCTGCCGTGGAACCCATCGTGGCCACCCTGTATGGGACCACCCGGGATCCGGGATTCGATCTGAGTCTTTTGCTCGAACTGGGTGACTATATTGAGACCATTGCCCCCAAGTACCGCGACTATCTGGCCAAGCACAAGATGGCGGTCATTGACACGGGGGTGTTGGCCCATCAAGTGCCCGGGGGTATGCTCTCCAACCTGGTGAATCAGCTGAAAGAGGCCAAAGCCTTGGATCGTTTGCCCGAGGTGTATAAAGAGGTCGCCGTTACGCGCAAGGAGCTTGGAACACCGCCCTTGGTCACGCCCACGTCCCAGATCGTTGGCGTTCAGGCCGTACTGAACGTGCTTTTCGGCAGATACAAGATGGTCACCAACGAGGTGAAAGACATGGTCTATGGCCTGTATGGAAAGACGCCCACGCCGGTAGATCCCGAGGTGCAGAAAAAAGTCTTAAAAGGCTACAAACGGGGGGAGACCCCTGTCACCGGCCGGGCAGCCGATTATCTGGAGCCGGAGTTGGACCAGGCCAGGGAAAGGTTGGGAGATCTGCCAAAGGACGATTATGATCTTCTGATTGGTGCCATCTATCCCTCGACGGGAGAGCAGTTCTTGAAATGGAAGTATGGCCTGGAGGAAAAGCCACGTGAGGTCATGGGCAAGACGCTTGAAGATATCCGTAAAGAAGATGAGGCCATGGCCGCGGCCATAGAACAGGTGTGCAGTACCATTCAGTAGTGTGGAAACCGTAATACGCAATATTTGACACGCGATACATATCGGGTCGACAAAAAGGGGAGTTTTGACGCTCCCCTTTTCCTTTGTTATGCTGTGAGCAGTGAGTCTGAAGGCCATGAAAAAGGAAGGAGGCCAAGCCGTGAATGAGAACTCAAAACAGCTCCACTCGCCTTCGCGTAAAGGCCCCGCAGCTTGCCGGAACGAAGTGGAGATCCAGTTTCAGCGGGGCCGCGGACAGCTCCACTTCTTTTGTAGATCCATCTTAATTCTCGTTCTTCCGGTATTTCTCCTTCTTGTGTCCTTTGGCACGAAGGTATGGGGGGAAGGTGTTATTAAGATTGGTGTCCTGGAAGAGCCCAAGACTCTGAACATCTGGCTGGCCAGTGATAGTTGGTCTCTTAAGGTCTTGAGTCAGATCTATCACCCCCTCTATATTCGGGAACCCAGGAATCTGAGGCTCATCCCGTGGCTGGCAGAGGGACAACCTGTGTATGATAAGGCCACGCTCTCTTACACGATTAAGCTTAGAAAGGCCAAGTGGTCGGACGGCTCAGAATTCACCTCACAAGATGTGGCCTTCACCGGAGACGTGATAAGAGAGTTCGGGGTTCCGCGGTATTATTCTGCCTGGAAATTTGTTGAGAAGATAGAGCCGCTGGACGACCATACAGTGAAATTCCATCTGGGCTCTCCGGAGGCCATTTTTCTTACCAGGACCCTGACCACCCCTATTGTGCAAAAAAAAGAATGGACGAAGGTGATCCAAATGGCTAAAGGGGCTGAAAAACCGTTGGGCCAGTTACTCAAACATAAAGTGGAAAAACCTGTAGGGACAGGGCCCTTTCTGCTCACAGACTGGAGACAGGGGGCCTATATTTTTCTTAAAAAGAATGAAGATTTCTTTGGGAAAGAGAAAGAAATGCAGGGATTTGTCCTGGGCCCCCATATTGATGGGATGATTCTCAAGATTTTTGGCACCACCGATGCTGCTGTTCTGGCCATGAGAAAAGGGAGTATTGACATGTTTTGGTGGGGGATTCAGGCAGGATACCTCGAGGATCTCCTCAAAGACCGGGACGTGGGAATTATGACAAATGAAAAAAGCGCGCTTTACTATCTGGGATTCAACCTCAGGAAGCCTCCTTTTGACGACGTTCACTTCAGACATGCTGTGGCCACCCTCATTGATAAGGATTTTATTCTGAGGAGGATACTTCAGGGCTACGCCACAAAGATGCATTCCATTGTGCCCCCTGGCAACACCTTCTGGCATTGCGAGGGCCTTCCCGCGTACGGCGAGGGACTCAAAAGGGAAGACCGCATCAGGAAGGCATATGGGATCCTCAGTAATGCGAAATACACCTGGAAAGTTCCCCCATTGAACGCCAAAGGGGAGGTGGGAAGGGGGGAAGGCATCATTCTGCCCGATGGACGCCCCATGAAACGTATAACCATCCTGACGCCACCCGCAGACTATGATCCCCTTCGTGCCATGGTGGGAATCATGATCCAGGAGTGGCTCAGAATGATCGGCATTCCCGTATTGTCCAGGCCCATGGGCTTCAGCTCCCTGATGGACCAGGTCAAGAGACGCCGTCAATTTGATCTCTTTGTGCTGGGCTATGGGAATCTCTCTCTGGATCCAGACTACCTGAGGAATTTTTTCCACTCAAAAAATGACAGGCCTCGGGGGTGGAACATGAGTGGGTATCGCAATCCAGAATTCGACGAGATCGCGGATGAATCCTCTCGCACCATGGAGGTGGATAAAAGGAGGGCCTTAATTGGGGAGATGCAGAAGATCATTATGCGAGACATCCCCTATATTCCTCTGTACAATCCCAAATTGATCGAGGCGGTCAGACACGACAGATTCAGTGGGTGGGTCAAGATGCTGGGGGGCATTGGAAACACCTGGTCTTTCTGTACCATAAAGCCTAAGTAGAAAAGGGGTCAGGTCTTGTAGGCGTCAAGTGCCTGACCCCAATCCATTCTAACGGGAGACCAGGAGCTTCTGACCCGGGTGAATCGTGTCAGTCTTTTTCATGTTGTTCAGATGACACAATTCATCCACTGAGATACCATACTGGTTACCAATCTTGGAAAGGGTGTCCCCACTGCGGACCACGTGGTACTGCCCCTCAGCCTGAGAACGCGGTTTCTGTTGTGCGGCATATGCCGCTTTGGCAACCGCTGTACGGAGCTCTCCTGACCCCGGGTTGCTCACAGCATGCTTCACAAAAATATCTACGGGAGTCACAGCTTTCCCGTAATAGGCCTGATTCCATTCATCCCGGGTCTTAATGACGGCACCCTCAAAATTAGCGCCAGCATAGGCCCCTTTGGATCGTGCGAAGGAAAGGATATCTGCCGTAATGGTTGTTTTGCCCCCCGCACCTACCGGGCCTACGGCGACAGAGCTGTCCCCTCCCAGCTTAAAGGATGTGGTGAGGAGCTTGTCAATGCCCTTCTGAGATCTCACCATCATAATCACCTCTGCTGCCTCACCACCGATCTGGAGCCCAAAGGTCACAGAGCCCAGGGTGTAAAAACCAGGCTGAGTCCACTTGCCTGTTTTCGCATCCTTTACCACGAGTACACCTCTTCCCCCAGAACCGCCAACAATGAACCCCCCCTTCAGCACACTTGGGGCAATGAGCAGTCCCTTGGCCTGATCCAGGTTATCACGTAGCCAGGACATGTTTTCGTCTCTCATATAGCTCTCGAAAGTGATACGCGCCTTGTCCACAAGTTCTTGTTGCTCAGCCGGCCCAGCCGGTGCTGTCTGGATGCCCAATACCAAAAGCAGAAACCCGGCCACAGCAGTAAACCCAATTTTGGAAAATTTCATTCTTGTCTTCTTCATTTCTCTACCCTCCCCTTCTTATTTGGAATAATTATTGTTTTATTCACCATAAACCTAGTGTCGTTGCCCAGAAGTTCTTTACATAAATAAGCTCTGCGTAAGAGGTCATTGCGACACCCGCGGAAGCGGGGGGAAGCAATCTCATCTTGTGAAAGCCTCCCTTTTTAGCCAGCTTGCAAGAGATTGCGGAGCCTGTTCCGAGCATAGCGAGGAATCTATCTATTAGTCGTAATTTTGGCAAGCGCTTTACCTCTTTAGTCAAGGGCGCGCTCCGAGTTTGCTTCGGCTCTGCCTCGAAACCGCCTATGGCCTGCCCGCCATCGCGAGCCTGCGCTCGCTCAGACGAGGCGGGCGGGGTCCTCGCAATGACTTTGTTGTGTTTCTCTATTATTAAACTTATTTTCGGGACATGATACTCGCATAAAATTAATACGGCGTTTGTTTATTATCAATAGGGTGAAATGTGTATTTTCGTACGAAAAACACTGTATTTCTGGGCTGGTATCAGAAGGCTAGCGAGGAAAAGCAGGGAAGAGGGGCGCCTTAAGAAAGGGCAAGTTTATTGACGTTCATTTTTCCGAATGATACGTTTTTGCCAACTGCACTGAATGGGCCTGGGATTCTCATGGCAAAAAAAGAGAAGAATGGAGGTATCATAGAATGGATAAGATAAATTTGGGTGCAACGGTCCCTGCCTACCCGATGCCTATTGTCCTGGTTGGGGCACACGTTAATGACAAGCCAAATTTTTTGACGGTCGCCTGGTTTTGTATGGCCAGCTACAAACCGCCAAGGATTGCCATTGCGCTGGGAAAAAATCATTACACCAATCCAGGCATCAAAGAGAATAAGGCCTTTAGTGTTTGCCTACCTTCTGAAGATATGGTGGAGGTGACAGACTTTTGCGGAATCGTTTCGGGCAAAAAAACGGATAAATCCAAAGTCTTTGATCTCTTCTATGGTGAGCTTAAGACGGCACCAATGATTCAAGACTGTCCTTTAACTGTGGAGTGTAAGCTGGTGGAAATTGTGGAAAGCGGGTTGAATGAAATTTTCATTGGAGAGATCATAGGAACCTATACTGAAGAGAGATTCCTTTCCGATGGTAAATGTGATTTCGAGAAAATGAAGCCCTTGATACTTTCACACCCCGATACCACCTACTGGAGACTCGGAGAACCCTTTGCCAAGGCATGGAGCGTAGGCAAGAAACACAAGGCTAGAATCTAATAATTTAACCTGGAACCGACGTTTATCTGAATAAGCGGGGGCAACTCAAGGTGTGCTTCCAAAGTCGAACCATTGATGCACATCTTGGATCAAACGTTCATGATCGCTCTTTAAATGGTGATACATGCGCGCATTATCAATGGCGATGCCCCCCATATCCGCCAACCCATAGATGAACTCTATCTCGTCATATGAAAATTTACGAGGTTCAGAGGTATATATCCGAAGAATCCCTATTATCTGTCCTTTAACACTCATGGGGATAGAGAGAATGGAAGCGATGCCTTCCTTTTTCGCCTCTTCCGGGTACTGAACCCTCGGGTCGTTCGCCACATTATAAATCAGCACCGTTTTGCCTTTTAAGGATCCGGAGATACTCTTATCTGCCTCCACGGGGCCTTTCTTCATATAAGATTCGCTAAGCCCATAGGAGGCCCTGGCCTCCAATACTTTACGATCCTTATCCAAGAGAAAAAGTGTACACGCTTTGACGTTCAGTGCGGCCACCGTGTTTTCCGTGATCAATTTAAAAACTTCACTCACACTTAAGCTGGAATTAACCGCCTTTGAAACATCTCTAAAGAGCCTGAAATATTGCAACTGCGTGTCCTCCATCTTTTCTCCCCCCTTTCCTTTATTCTGAGTAAGGGCCCGTCTATGGTTTTGCCCTCTGGGCACCCCGAATAAGAAAATTGGTCAAAGCAGTCGCCAAACGGTCTGAACCCTTGGTATGCCCCTCTTCCGAGTAACTATACACTCCTATATATAGCCCTGTCCAGTCACATCTAACTGGTGGCAAATCTTCACAAGTCTGGTAGAGACGAGCAGAGAGATCTGTTTCATAAACAGAAATCCGGCCTTGTAGTCCTTTTCAATAACCTTGTGGAGTTTTTCGGCTGGAAGTCCACAGACCAATGAATCCTCTACGGCCTTAGCCGCCGCCACAAAAAGACCGGTAATCATGGATGAAAGGCCAAAGGCCTCCCCTGGATACACCGTGTGTATGGGGATCAACTGTGTCCTCTTCGTGGCCATGATATCAATCCGCCCTTTCATCAGGATGCACAGATTATGCGCCGGTTCGTCTATGTTAAACAGGATATCATTCTTCTTATAGGCGATCTCAAAGCCTATAGAGGCAATTTCATCCATGAGACTTTCCGGAAACATCTTGAATATCTTGCATTCTCTAACGATTTCTACGGGAATCATTTCTTCACTCCTCTTCTATGCTGCCTTTCTCAAAAAATCTCTCGTCTTGGCCTCATAGGTGGCCCGCAGACAATATATCCCGCAGTTGAGACATCGCTTTGCCGCCCTGACGGCTTGCTCCTCACTGAGTCCCAAATTGACTTCTACCCAGTTCTTGCTTCGATCCTCCACCTGGAGACGCGGCATGACCTCTCTGCTCTTCCTGGGCACCTTTGCCAGTTCATCCCGATCCACCAGGTCCAGGGCGGTCTTCCTGAGCTCTGTTAAGGCCTGAATCATGCCGTCTGAACCCTCTTCCCTGTTGAGATAATGATGAATGGCCCAGGCCGCCCTTCTTCCCCCCGCAATGGCCTGAATGGCAATATTTGTCCTTGACCACATGTGCTTCGGGTTGCACCCAAAGCCAGCGGGTATCCTTTAATACTGGCCGCTCCAGAGAGAATTGTGACCCACCTCCCAAGGGGTTGCCTAAAACGATCCGACCGGGACTCCTGCTAAACCCTCCACATGCTTCTATGAGTTTTCTTAGAGGGGTTCCTATTCTGACCTTCAGGTTTTTCGGGGTGTGAACACCTTCTCCTGAAACCGTCACGTATTGTTCAATCACCGGTTTGTCGAGCAATACCGATTCCGAAAGTTGAATGACCCTGTCCACGTCGACGAATGCTACCCCCATGTCCATGGGGCTTCCCCCAGGGGACGGAATCTCACGATCAAAAATCCTTTTGAAAAGGAGGTGGGGATGTCCCAGGGGATAGTAGACGTCCAAATTAATTACATGGACTTCTTGGCTCAGGACACTGCCTTCGATGGCCCGACTCACATCTTCATGCGATTTATTAATCACAAAATAGATCTCTTGTGGACGGAACACCCGCTTTATAAGTCGTATTCCCTCATGGAGTTCAGAGGTTTTCTCAACCATTAAACGGCGATCAATAGAGCCGCCGTAACCGTGTCCAATGCTATTGATGACAAATTGCTCAACCTGTACAGACTCCTCTCTATTGCCTTCACCCTCAGGCAATGCCTTAAAGGGAATGATCTGAACGCCTGATTCTTTTATATGTTGAACAAGGGTGGACACTTTTCGGTCGGCAGGGTTTTTGGGGGGAGCGATTTCTGTCTTCCACTTCTCTCTGCCATCGGATTGGATAAACATACTCAGGACATTACCGGTCTCCACGAAACGATAGGTATCAATCCTCGTGACCCGTCCTGATACAGAGGAATGGATGGGTGGCATTCGGTGGTGGAGATCCTCGCCCACCTTCTCTCCCTTGAATACCGATTCACCTCTCTGTACGAGGGGTCGGCTAGAGAGACCCGCCAGGTCTGAAAGGGGAAGGATAAGGCTCTCTGGCGCAGGTAAATCTTCAATGGGTCTTTCGGGTGAAGGAAGTGCTTCTTGAAACTTCAGGCCCCCATAGGATCTAATAATCTCCATTGGCGAGTCTCCCACGCAGGTTCAATAGCAAACAGGCAAAAAGCAGAATCGCAAGTGCAGGGACATTTGAGAAAGAATGATGTGAACCCTCTGCATTTGATCACGACATGGAACATTCAACGAGCACATGGACCTATTGAGATTTCACAAATGTTTTACACCTTTTCCCCGATCTGTCAGAGAATCTTTCAATGAAATGATCGAAAATACCAAAAAGGCGCAAGAGAGGATGCACCCTCCATTACGGTTTCACCTCGCTTTAATTGGAGAGAACCGAGGCCCATTGCTTAGAGGCCAGTAATCTTAGAGATCGGGATAGTGATGCAGGACAGCAGGAGCAACGTTGCCTGCCTTGATCGAGGAGCAGTGTACAGGAAGTCGGGCCCAGCTTATCGCTTGAGAACAGCGTCAGATGCCTCTAATGTGCTACATTGTAGCACACCCTAAGGATATGTGCTCAAAGGACTCCTTGTCAACCTATTTTATGTGAATAACCTCCCTAGGACAAGGGGAGCGCATCCTGAGCAAACCGTCTTGGGCGAAACCCAGATTGAAGTTAACATATAAAGGATGGATCTTCAACTCCCGGCCGAAAGGATATCTTCATACTGAAGGAGCGATTAGGTGGAACAGGATGGTGTTAGTTTGGTATTGCATAAACAGATTGGCGGCAGGGTGCCACGGCAGCGGGTGTGTTTTTGTACAAATTCACGGGCCTCCTAGACAACTGTGACCGAGGGGTTGCCTCTGGACACCACCTCACCCACACGGGAAGCGGCATCAACGCCCCCTGCCTTCAATTCTCGAACGAGATCGTCGGCCTGTGAAGACGGCACCGAGATGAGAAGGCCACCAGAGGTCTGGGGGTCAAAGAGCAATTCTTCCTGCTCACGGGTCAGGTCTGCATTGATCTTGAAAAACCCTTCTGCCAATTTTCTGTTGTCCGCATTGCTCCCCGTCGTCTCTCCCTTCTTGTACATCTCAAGGGCATTGGGATAAAAGGGCAGCGCGCTGTAAGAGAGATTGATCTCCACGCCACTCGCTTTTGCCATCTCAAGGGTGTGGCCCATGATGGCAAAACCCGTGACGTCTGTACATGCATGGACATCGAACTGAGTGGCGATCTCAAGGGACTTCCTATTGAGGGTTGCCAGCGTGGGGAGGATCTGTTCCAACTCTGTCCAGGGGAGCTTTTTGGAACGGTTGGCATTAAACAGCACGCCACTGCCCAGGGGCTTGCTTAATATGAGGGCATCTCCTTCTGTGACCTCGGTGTTGGTCAGGAGATGGTCAGGGTGTACCACACCCGTAACCGCTAGGCCGTATTTGGGTTCATTGTCATCCACCGAATGCCCACCAGCCATGGAGGCCCCCGCTTCCACAACCTTGTCGTGACCACCACGAAGGATTTCCTTTAAAAATCCCATCTCCAGTTGCTTGGAAGGAAACATGACTAGATTTAGGGCCACTAGGGGCTTGCCACCCATGGCATAGATGTCAGAGAGAGAATTTGCCGCTGCAATCTGCCCAAACCAATAGGGATCATCCACAGGCGGCGTGATATAGTCCACGGTACTGATGAGGGCGGTGTCGGGCGAAAGGCGATAAACGGCTGCATCATCGCTCGTCTCAAAACCGACGAGCAAATTAGGATCTTTGGAGCCTTTCAGGGCTTCAAGGGCTTCCGACAGAACTGTCGGACCAATTTTCGCGGCTCAACCGCAGGTACGGGCTAGGCCCGTCAGCGTCTTTTTCTTCCTGAAGAACACCAGTTTTTCCTCCAATCATAGAATCGCTCTCGCGATTTTATCCAAAGTCCCGCTACGCGGGACTCAAAAAAAGGGACTCCACAAGCGTTCCGTTTGTGGTCATTCGATGCATTCTCCAATATTTTTAAAATATAATAGGATTACTCAATAAGGCAAATAGAAAATTCCGATACAAACGCGTACAACTATAGGCTTTTCTATGACCCTTGCAGTTCATTTGTTGAACGCTTCACGTGACGCATCTCAAAAGTTAGTTGTACAAATAAGGCCTCCAGAAGAGGTCATTGCCAGCGAAGCGAAGCAATCCCCTTGAATCGCCCTCTCCCCGGTTGGTACCCTCCTTAACAAAGGGGGCTAAGGAGTCTATATTGAGTCGGCGTTGAGATTGCTTCGTCGTCCGACACTCAGTTTCTCTGAGTACTGGACTCCTCGCAATGACGTTTTGGAATTGATTGGCAACTTGGGATTCTTAAACTGATTGGTGGGCCGAAGCGCAAAGAAAGGGCTGCACCCAGCGGATCAGGTGGGGCAGCCCTTCGCGGTTTGTCTTGGTGGTTTAAGCGGCCTCTTTTGGCCGGGCCGGTCCCAGGGCAGATTCAAGCTTCTCGAGAGAGAGCCGATTGTGGTCTATGCCAAGCAGCTCCCGGTCCAGGTCCATGGCCAGCCCAAGGAGCTGAGAGTAGAGGATGGAGGGTATATCGTATTTTTGCTCCCGTTCCGAGGCAATCTTCGCCTGCATCGTATCGAACTGCACGTGACAGAATGGACATGACGTGCAGAGAAAATCAGCATTCCACGCCTTGGCATCCGCCAGCTTCTTTTCACAGAGATCCAGGGCGAGACTCTCGTTCACCGCAATGGCCGGTCCTCCACAACAGGCAGATTTGGCTGCCCACGGGACACTCTCCACACCGGTAACCTCCACCAACTTATCAAAGAGGATTGGCGGAAAGCTCTCGTCGAACTGAACCACCTTACTGGGTCTGATGGTGTGGCACCCGTAATGTGTGGCGATCCTCAGGTCACTATAACTGCGGACAATTCGTTTCTTTATGTTTTCCAGCCCAACATCCTGGTAGAGTACCTTGAGGAAGTGCTTTACCTCAATGCCCGCATTGTAGGCCACGTTGAAGGAGCCCAGTTTCTTGTTCACGGCGGCCCGCAGTTCCGCGTCCTCTTTCAGATGATGGTTCACATCACTGAGGGTGCTGAAACAGCCGCTGCAAAGGCACATGACGTCCAGGCCCTGCGCTTCAGCGAGGCCTAGGTTACGGGCACCTGCGGCAAGGAACAGCTCAAAGGAGAGGGAGCGGAGCGGCACGGGTCCGCAGCAACTGAATTCTTCTATGTCCACCAGTTCTATACCCAATTCTTTGAGGACGAGACGAGCTGAGGCCTCGTACTGGAACACACGGGCAGGGATATTACAACCCAGAAACAACGCGTATTTTTTCATCTTCTTCCTCTTTATGATTTCGTTTCAATCAGCTCAGGCAAGCCCAGCTTTCTTAGCAATTCCTGAAGAACTTCATCACCCGCACCACTCAGATCCGGGAGTTCCAGGTCTTCCCGCTCCCAGTCCATGATCTCCGCCGTGCGGCCCTGGTCCAAAAGGGTATTGGCAAAGATCCGGAGACCCCTGGGGATGAGATCCTTGCGTTCCTTGACAGCCAGGTTCTTTAGTTCATATATCACATCACAGACCTGTATGCCCTGAGGACAGTATTCCGTGCACATATAGCATTCCGTGCATGCCCAAAGCATCCTTGACTCCAGCACCAGGTCTTTGAGCCCCAGGCGAACTGAATACATGATCTGATGCGGCAGCAGATCCAACTCTTCCCTGGGAGTTGGCTGGTAGTTGAGCACCACCGGACAGCCGTTTGTACAGGTCATACACTGGAAGCAATAGGCAGAGGTCTGTGCCTGGATAGAAGAGAACATATTCTCCACAAAATCCTTGTTTCTATCCTTACTCAAGTCCAGGGTTTTATCTGATTCCATCTCTTTTCTCCTTCTCTCTCCTGGCAAAACGGATACAACGCTCCATATGCTTCGCCAGTAAACATCGTTTTTCTTTGATCATGTATACTACTTGGTGGTAGTATTGTCAACGGGAGAATTTGTTAATTCACAGGAGACTCTAAACCCTTTAAGATTGTAGAAGGCACTCACGTCAGATGAAAACCAAGATAAAAGCGGTTGGCCTACTCTCTGGAGGATTGGACAGCACCATTGCAGCCAAATTGATGCTTGAGCAGGGCATTGAGGTCTGTGCCATCAGCTTTACCTCCCCTTTCTGCACCTGCACCCCAAAAAAAGCGGGATGCGCGGCAGTCATCACCGCTGTGAGGCAACTGGGAGATATTCCCTTAAGGCGTGCTGCCCTGCGGGATGAATATCTGGAAATGGTGCAGAATCCGAAACATGGTTATGGCAGCGGTCTGAATCCCTGCATCGACTGCAGGATCATGAAGATACACAAGGCCGGGGAATACATG
>Ga0111161_1120_pt1 | contig 11940 bp, 10 predicted proteins | sample DeeMarSeWOR28_12_FD_80264 | JGI IMG/M metagenome (GOLD analysis project Ga0111161, IMG submission 80264) | Nitrospira bacterium SG8_3
AAATCGGCTTTGCACCTGCTTTGGGAAAGGTCTTTGCTACTGAGCCAAAACGCATCGTGGTCGTCACGGAGTTTTTCTCCCCTGAAATAAAGATTACCGCCCGATCTGGGAATTATTACATAGAGTATGCCAGGATAGAGGAGATAGGAAGTTCCTTTGCCTATCACAGCCAGGACGAGGCCATGCAGCATTGGTCCGCAAACACCGGCCGTCGTCCCGACATTTGGGAGAAGGCAGAGATAAAGTCAAAGCTTGTCAGACGGGGGGATCACTTGTGGATGGCAGACTCGGCGTTCGTAGGTGTCTTTTGTTGGAAGGCGTTGCAATGATCGTTGCAACTTGACACCGAACCAGGACACACGCGGTTTTTTTCGGGGTCTAAATACTCATGGTCCCTTGGCAAACTCAACATTTGTCAAAACTTGCGCTTTTGCAACCCTATCAAACCCCTATCTCTTCTGAGAGAGACGAGGTCTTGGTATGAAGTTCATGGCATTTCCAGATTTCGGGCGAACAGCGTAAAGCAAGAGATCACTAATTTCTTGGCAACACAGATACGACCAGGGCGGCTCCTCCGGCCCTGGGTGAATTAAGCATCAAATGGGGGATCAGTGAAGCATGAGCGCAAAAAAAAGCCCCTGGTCGGGCATATTGACCAGGGGCCTCATGGGAGGCTTCAATGAAAGATTTCATCAAGCCGGCCGTATTGCCGGTACATGAAAACTCGGAAAATGCCAAGATGCAAGAAAGCCCAAGGGCTAGAAACTCACAGGCGTAAGGCATCTGCGTGAACCAGCCCTTGGGGCAACAGTCCCCAAAACGAATCAAGCCCGATGTTCCGTTACCTAGCGTATGAAGGGTCTTCTGGTTAGGGCATCGTTCCGGGGCTGCAGTTGTCAAATAGCAAGGACAAGCAACGCAACGGAAAGGCCATATCAATGGGACATGGCGCTCAGCCACTCCCCTATCTCGCGGGTGCAGAGAGCTTCTTGCTTCTGTGGAACCATTACGTCTATAGTCTTTGATGTAGCGTCCAACTCCATGATTCCCCCGTGTCGTGTCACAATGGACCCAATTGTGGGCAACAAGTCATGGAGGGTCTTCGTCTTGCTGACTAACAGCTTTGATGTATTGCAGAAAATTTTGTATCCCATGGCCGAAAAGGAGACATCAATAAGTGAGCCCCAGAAGACCAAGCATTTCGATGAGGCTTCGGAGGCTGTTCTTGCCTGGATGCCTGGACCGGGCTTGACAGTGAGGCCTAACGTGGGAGCTGGGTCTCAGGGGCTCGGATGTCTATCTTAAGGCTATTAATTATGCTTCAATTATGTCTATTTACATGCAAAATTCATGCAAATATAGCGCATTTAGAGTATTTGTTTTTAACTTCAGGGGGTTATCGAATATTATAAAGAAATCTTGCTGTTACACAGTTGGTACTTCAGGTTATCAATTGGGAAAATTAATGCCAATTAGAAGTATCTAAAGTAACAAAAGCAAAAAGGACAGGGGGGATGCCTAATGAGAATTCTAGCTCAACGTTGTTCCAATCCCTCAGAAAAGGGCGGGGTATTTGGTAAAGTGGTGAACGGCACGCTTAAGCAGGTCAGAGCGCTGCGGATCATCCGCATTACTGCTCAAGGCAAGATTTGACGCTTCGGAACGAAGACCTGGAACCGATACTTAATCTTCGAGCTGTACCGTTCACCAGGTAGAATCATACAAGAACGGCTTGGCATTGTCAATATCGGACACACGGACATGGGACATTCTCTTTGGAGGATTTACGGGTAGACGCCATCGCACTTGTGATAAGAAGTCTAAATTTCGTTTCAGCGGATCGTTGGCGGCATGCTTATGATTTCTTCCGCTGTGACGTGTACGCCACATGTGGCACGACCGGTGCCAATCATCAACTCCGACCCAGGCGCCCCCTTTCTGTTGTGCTCGTGTGACTTCTAATGCTCTAAATTGGTACTCATTTTCCTAATGTTGGCACTGAGTTACCAACCTTTCAGCGCCGTGTTTTCAATGCGACATTGTCTAAGACGTTGGAATTAGGCCAAATGTCCTAAATGCCGTAAATTTGCATGAATCTTGCACGCCGTCCTAGAGACGGGTCACGTGCCTGTCCGTGTCTCATCCTAAACCTCTGGGGGCTTAAGTAAGGGCTAGCCTCTTCCCCAGAGGTTTTTTCTTTCTTGACAACGGCACATTTGTTGCACATTATTATATTAAGGCAGATGTCTGGGGCCGGTGGCAACACGTGGCCTCACCGCACCTACATGAGAATATTAGGATGAGACACCGACCCCGGCTCCGGTGCTGCCACACGTTGGCTAAGACATAGCTGTCTGCCAATTTTCGCTCTTAACGCTCCCAAAACCACGCTGTAATGCCTTGACTGTTTGGCCTTTTACCTGTATGTAAATCCCGGTTTCAGCTCTTCCTTCCACAACTTCATTCTATTCACGGGTGCTAAAGGTGGGACAGCCTCTCAGAATGTGCCTATCCAGCTCCTGACAGGGCGTGATCAGCTCTGTTGGGAGGATGGTCTGACAATCCGACAAACCAAATAGCGCTGGCCTCAGTCGAGCACGTTGTTCAAGATCTAAGGACGGAACGGGATATAAAGAACACACCATGCCCGAGTCAAAAGACTCAAAGGAGCGAGTGGCAAGGGTTTGTGAAAAGAACTCCTGCAATCAATCCTCCCTTTTGATCTTCTTGATTATTTTTGGAATAAAAAATGAAAACGCGAACAACCCCAGGGAGCAAAAAACCTTCAAAGAAAGCAATTCACCCCACTTGCCAGACGCCCAGACCTCTTTGACCATTCCTATGAAGAATGTGAAGATAAAGGTTCCGACGATAATACCTAAACCTGTGCCGAAGAAGTAGTCCCAGAAGCGGACTCTAGTCAAGCCCATGCCAAAGTTCATAGGCGTAAAAGGGAAATAGACGAGTCGTAAGTAAAGGACAGTGGCAAATCCGTTACGCTCTATGGCCTCATCATACTTCTTAAGCTTATCTCCAACCAGGGAGGCGGCGAAATCCCTTCCCAGGGTACGCCCGATCCAAAAGGCGGCACTGGCGCCCAACATGGCCCCAACCCATACGTATAGAAAGCCCCAATAGGCCCCAAATATGGCAGCGCCCAAACCGGTCAGCAACGTACCAGGGACAAAAAGACAGACCCCCACGGCATAGACGAACACAAAAACCAAAGGGGCCCAAAGCCCCACGGCTTCCAGAAACCGACCCAATGCTTCCGCCGTGAGGTACGCCTTGATAGGCGTAAATCGAACCAAGGCAATGGCTGCAACAACAAAGGCGGCGAGGCCAAAAGCCTTGACCATAGCTTTCCTTCGGGTGGCCGTTGGTCGTCGGACGGCTTCTTCCATATTCTTACTTCTTATAAACCCCAATGCGCCAATATGTTCACGGGACTCACAGAAGTGACTCTTTTTGAAGGCGTTACCCCTGATAACCAAAAAAGAATTTGAGGATACCTTTCACCTTGGGACTAAAAATCTTCTGGGCATAGTATTTACCGGCACTCTTCTTGTGAATCTCCGAAAGCGTTGGATACGCAAAGATCGGCGTGGCCAGATCAGACAGCTTCATGCCCTTGTTCAACGCCAACACAGAAGCACCGATCAGTTCTCCAGCATGAAGTCCCACGATTTGGACACCGATGATTTTGTTAGAGCCTGACTCCGTCAGTATCTTTATCTTTCCCTGATACTCGCTTTCTGCCAAAGCGCGATCCACTTCCTCAAAATCTTCCGAATAGATGTCGTAGGAGATATTGTCAGCCTTTGCGCGCTTTTCGTTGTACCCGATAGAGGCCATCTCTGGATCGGTAAAGATCACCCAGGGGGTCAGGTTGTAGTTGATTTTTCCGGGGATGTGCATAATGGCGTTTCGCACGATCATCGACCCTTCGGCTCCTGCGATATGGGTGAAGGGGAATTGACCGTTCACGTCTCCCGCCGCATAGATATGCTTTTGGCTGGTCTGCATGTGCGCATCCGTCTCTATGCCCTTTTTCGTATAGTCAACGCCGGCGGCTTCCAAATTCAACCCCTCCACATTGGGTCTTCGGCCTGTGGCTAACAGAATCTCATCACATTCAATGCGCTCTTCTGATCCTTCGTTTCCTTCGATCACCAGTACCTTATGATTGTTCTCCCGATAAACCTGCTTTGCCTTTGAACTCATCCGTAGCGATATGCCGTCGTGCACCATTTGCTTGATCACCACGGCAGCCATATCATAGTCTTCAAAACCCAGGGGATATTCCAGGATATCAATGAGGTCCACTTGGCTACCCAACCGGGCAAAGGCATGGGCCAGTTCCGCACCAATGGGGCCTGCGCCCAACACCGCGAGTCGAGGCGGCAGCTCTTTCAAGGAAAATGTTTCTATGTTCGTGATGAAACCGGCTTGTGCAAGACCTTCAATCGGGACGACCATGGGCCTGCTGCCCGTGGCAATGGTAAAACGGCTGCTCGATAACGTTTTCCCATTGATTTTGAGTTCGTGATCGGAGACAAACTCTGGGCTGCCAAAGATCACATCCACGCCCAAGCCCTGAAACCGCTCTACAGAATCGTGCACCGCAACCTGATGAATCACCTGATTGACGTGATCCATAACAGATCCCAAATGGCAGGGAGGCACATCCACCTCAGGTAGTCCAAAAGTCTTGAGATGTTTGGCATAATGATACACCTTGGCCGTCTTGATAAGGGTCTTACTGGGCACACAGCCATAAAACAGGCAATCTCCTCCCAATCTATGCTTTTCGATCAGGGCCGTTTTGGCCCCCAGATGGGACGCCCCGGCAGCCACCGTCAGGCCCGCCGCCCCTCCGCCAATGATGATCATGTCATAGTCATACTTAGCCATTTTTGCATCCCCACGTTGTTCCCATCAAGCCCTTCGCCAATCACATCCTTCATGCCTCATCAAATCATTGGCCTTCTGGGGTCCCCATGTGCCCGCCTCGTAAAAATGTAAAGACCGCTCACGATCCTTACATTGCTCGCAAGCATCCAGGATGGGCGAGAGAAATGCCCAGCACAACTCTACGCCGTCCTGGCCCACAAACAGCATCTGATCTCCCAGAAGACAATCCAGAATAACCTTTTCGTAAGCCTCTAAGAACGTGGCTTCGTGAATTGAACGGTAATGAAAATCCATGGTCACGGGCTGAAGACAGACCTTGGCACCGGGAAGTTTGGTTTGAAACGTTAAGGTGATTCTTTCGTCCGGTTGAATCCTCAAGGCGAGCACGTTCGGCTGAATCTTTTCGGACAAGGCATGGCGAAACATGAGACTTGGGACTCGCTTAAACTGAATGGCAATTTCCGTGATCTTTGTTGCCATCCTTTTGCCGGAACGCAGGTAAAAGGGCACCCCCTGCCAACGCCAGTTGTCGATGAAGACCTTGGCCATGGCAAATGTGCCCCAGGACCAGATGATCATCTATCTGGTGCACGGGAAAGGGCCGGAGCGACCGGAAGACCTTCAGTTTTTCATCCCTTACTCTTTCGGCTTCGAACACAGAGGGCGGCTCCATGGTCGTCAGGGCCAAGAGTTGAAGCATATGATTTTGAAACATGTCTCTCAGGACGCCTGCTTGTTCATAATAGACTGAACGGTGTTCCACCCCCAGGGTTTCAGCAGCCGTGATTTGGACGTGATCAATGTATCCCCGGTTCCATATGGGCTCAAAGATGGCGTTGGCAAAGCGGAACATCAATATGTTTTGTACCGTTTCCTTGGCCAGATAGTGATCAATCCGATAAATCTGATCCTCGCGAAAGTGCTTATGGATGTGACGGTTCAGATCCTCGGCACTTTTTAGATCGCGGCCGAAAGGCTTTTCGATGACCACCCGGGACCATCCGGAAAAACCCTTCCCTTCCCCTGCAAGGGCTGCTTTGCCCAGGTCTCCGATAATCTTCACATACTGGGCAGGCGGGACAGCCAGATAAAACAACCGGTTTGCTGCCACATGACGATCCCGAAACCGTTGTTTCAGGAACTGTGCGAGTTCACCGTAAGGCGAATCCGTCTGAGGGTTGATGGGCATATAGTATAGCTGTGACGAAAAGGTGTCCCAATCCTTTTCAATCGGGGCTTCCCCTGACAGGGTTTGTAAGGACCCCTTAATAAAATCTCGATACGCCTCTGTGGTCATATCATTGACATCTGCCCCCACAATAAAAAAAGGGTCTGGCAATCCGCCTTGCTGATAGAGCCTGAAAAGCGCCAGGATGAGTTTCCTTCGGGCCAAGTCGCCGGCCGCCCCGATGATGACGATGGCGCATGGGTCTGCCGGGGCTTCAATGGCGCATGATCCAGCCCCCTCCACGGGCGTCCCGCCAATCTCAATGATGGTTTGGCGGTCTACGTTGGTTGGGTCATTCTTGTTCACTTCTTCTTCACTCCGTGTCCGCCAAAGGCATCCCGGAGTGCGGCAATAACTTTGGTGCTAAAAGATTCTTCTTGGCGTGAGCGAAAGCGTTCCAAAAGTGACAGGGTAATCACGGGTGCCGGCACATCGTTTTCCATCGCCTCGGCCACCGTCCACCGACCTTCCCCGGAGTCCTCAACATATCCCCTTATAGATCCCAGCGTCGGATCTTTGGCAAAGGCATCTTCAGCGAGTTCAAGGAGCCATGAGCGGATCACACTGCCCTGATTCCATAGATGGGCAATCTTTCTAAGGTCGAGGTTGAACTCTTTTCTTGCATTCAGAATCTCAAAGCCCTCAGCATAGCCTTGAAGCAACGCGTACTCGATACCGTTATGGACCATCTTCACAAAATGCCCAGCGCCACTGGCTCCCACATAGGCATAGCCGTCTTCCGGGGCTAAGGTCCTAAACACAGGCTCTAATTGCCTAAAGACGGCCTCTTCCCCGCCGATCATCAGACAGTAGCCCACCTGGAGCCCCCAAATGCCGCCACTGGTGCCTGCATCAAGAAAGGCGATGCCCTTTGCCTTGAGCCATTGCGCCCTCCTCATGGAATCCTTGTAGAGGGAATTTCCCCCATCGATCAACACGTCACCTTCTGCCAAGAGCGAGGATAGGGCGTTAATGGTCTCTTCGGTCGGCTCACCGGAAGGCACCATCACCCAGATGGCACGGGGGGCATCAAGCCTGTCGACGACCTCCTGGAGGGAATTGGCAGGCGCGGCCCCTTTATTTTTTGCCTTTCTTAGGGCTTCTTTGAGGGGATCGAAGGCGACGATTTCATGGCCTCCCTTCAACAAGCGCTCGACCATCCTGCCGCCCATTTTGCCCAAACCAACCAAGCCGATCTTCATGTCATTTCCTCTCTGTATTCCTCCCAAGGGACTCACAGGGCTTGCTCCATTCAGGCTGCGGCCACATCAAACGCAGTCCCGGCATGAGAAGCCAAAATGCATTAAGATTTTCGCAGACAAGAAAACTTACCTCCAATACTGGGAAAAGAGTATGGGGTCAACACTGTATTTCATTTGAAAAAATGCTGTATTTTGATATTGTTCCAGCCAGTCATGGCTGTTGTCGCCATGCCTCTGATACCAACTCGTGCCCATCCACGAAATATTATCCAAACAATGGGCACAGGGATCAGTTTCCGATTGAAGATCCCTGCAGAAATCTATTGCCATTCTGTCCGCAGAAGCCTCAAAAAAAAGTTTAACTGCCAAGGTTAAGCCCCGTCGGATGTGGGCTTACAGGGCCAGTGACTTTCAATTCTGCTTCTTAGAAACGACACAGCTCTGGAAGGTAGAACCTCAATTGAGGTATCAGGATTCATGATTGGAAGACGACACATGAACTATTTGAAACACGTCCGATCGAAAATGCGCCATGATTCGTTCTGGCATGAACCTGTGCTTTGACAGAGCTCACGGATATTGTGATATCGCTTTGACCTCTGTCCGGCGACCACGGTTCTGATTGGTCTTGTCATGCCACTGAAGTGGTGGCTGCGAAATGACGTCGAAAGCTCTCAACAATCAATGGATAGGTGGAATCTTGGTTATTAGAGACTATCTTTGTAAATTGAAAACCGGCAAGGACTATCGAGGATGATCTGTCACGAGGTAACGACACAGCTCTTCTGTTTCAAGGATGTACGAAAATCCGAAGGCCAAATTCTTGAGTGAAGCAACGTGGAGTTCCTCATTCACAGTTGCCGTAGCATCAGCAACAAAGAACACCCGGTAGTCACGCACAAAAGCATCCCTTGCCGTTGTTTCGCAACAACAGTTCGTCATTACACCACAAATAATCAAATCCTCCACACGGTTTTGGCGTAACCAATCATCCAGATCGGTGCCGTGGAAAGCCGTGTACCGTACTTTGTCCAGAATGAGTTCAGAAGAGCTGGGCTTGAGTTTTCTGTTGAGTCCCCAAGGTGCGGAGCCATATTCAATGAGATCTCCCCACCAAGTGGCCAGCATACCGCCATCCTTTTGGGGATTGCGGTGTCCGTGTCGTGTGTACACGATTTTTGCCTGGGCACTGCGACAGGCATCGACTAGGGCAAGGACATTGTCTAATATCGGTGCGATTATCCCATCAAAATACTGCTGCATGTCAATCGCCAGAAGAGCCGCTTTATTTGCAGCAGGTAAAGCTTGACGAATGTTGTAATCCCTGATCATATTTAAATAGGCCATTTGCTAGAAATCCTCCTTTTTACTGCCTGGTATTTCAGCGACACCGCTGCTCCTCCTGATGTTCACACGTCTCAGGATGCCGTCCTGTGAGCCTGATATGCACTCTTAAATTCAAGCCTTCTCTTTCGCAGCCGTTCCTCTACATCATCCCAAAAAGCGAGTTCCTCGATTTCTATATCCTGAAACGATAGATCAATGCGCTTGAGCCTCTTCCGGATATCTGCAATATGCTCTGGAGGCGAGAAGCTAACCATCACAGCGGGATGTACCTCCACGCCAGCGCGAAGAAGATTTTCAAGGGCTTGAATCTGGAGCGTAAAGCCCCCTGGCGCTGCTCCAGTCAGCGCTGAGAACTCGTCTTCGTTGGCTCCCTTAAGGCTCACTCGGACATGGAGATTGTGAAACTTAGCCAAGTCTTCGGCATAGGTCTTGTCATGGCCAATGAGAATGCCGTTCGTCTCTAAAATAAACTGAAGGTCCGGCGGGATTAATTCAAGGACCCGGAGCAGATGGCCTCTTCCAAGGGTCGGCTCATTTCCGCTTATCCTCAACAGCTTGAAGCGCTTCTTGCGAGCGATCTTTGTGAGTTCCTTGGCAACATCATGAGGCGAGTAGAAGTGTCCGTAGCTCTGCGGTTTTTCCACTTGGTGCCACGACCAGCAGAAGATGCAACGCAGGCAACACCCCACACAATCTGCCGTCGCAATGCCACCATAGAATCTGGCCGGCCTAAAGCGATAGTACTTTCTAAGATCATCTCTACAGACAATCCGTGCCACTTCCTTTGCTCTTTTCACAGGATCGTATGTGTCTTTTTTCATTATTTGTTGGGGATTTTATCTTTCTTGATCATCGGCTAGTATGGTCTTTAAACGACTTGATACCCATTTTGCTTCGTGATCAAGACCAGCCTTCTGGTAAAAAAGAAGGAGCGCGCGATAACGATCCACGACATCGAATCCTATACTGAACTGGAGTTTGCGAAGACAGACCGGGCACAAGGACAGTGGCCTCGCTTCGCTCTCCTGCAGGTGATTGGATCCGTTCATGACGCAGCTGAAAAATATACAGTGTGCCAGTGAAAACATGTGGGCCATTTCGTGAACCAAGACTCTGCAGCTTCGCCGCAGCAGGATGGTCTGATAATCCTTTCTCCGTTCTTCTCCGTAGAATGCCGGGTCGTAACGGGCAAAACTAAAAACACCGACCCGCTTCTTGGGCGAGGCCTGTCCGAAGACGAAATTCCAAGATGGGTGAGGATACAGGTCCTCCATGGTAATGGCCATAAGGCAAAAGGCATCAGCGGGAAGTCTTTGCTGCAGCAAAATCAACACATCTCCGGTTAACAGCTGTCGTTTTCCAGAAAAGGAATTGGTGCGAATTGTTATCTCAGAGCCTGTGATAGTCACTGCAGGAAGAATAGCCACATCCATAACGAAGTAAGCTGCCCCAAAGGCTTGGAGCATTTCAAGAGGAGGGCTTCGATCCTCCGCAAATTGGCCTAAAGGTTGTATATAGATCTTATTCCGCCGCCTGTCTGGTTTGTCGGGTTGAGCTGCCACAAAATCGGCGAACGTTTGGCCGGTCTCATGATGCACTGCTAACCAGTCACCACTTTTTGGAACAGGCACAGGTATGAAATCCTTGCCTGGACTTAACGCTCGCTGGAAAGTCACAGGAAGGCTGTCAGTCCTTCCAATGGCGTGCATTACCTCTGCTGGTTGTGGCGGCTTGAAGTCCATAGCCAAACAGGTTGAAAAAGCCAGCAAACTGACAAGCTGAATAAGCGCTATCATCTGGCACACAATAGGGGGTTCTGGAAAACCTTAATATTGCAAAGTGTAATGTGCAAGAAAATACGTTTGACAGTCACTGTAGATTTTGGCAAGCGGTTTATGAACGGATTCTCGAAGCTCTCAGGCGAGACAATGGAAGACGTCTTAACTCTTTACCGAATCCTCACATCCAGTCTTAGACGATTTCTACAGAAAAGGGGGCTAAACTGGCCGTCAAAGTCGCTCAAGGGCTTGCGCCACCTGCACCTCAAATCAGGCATGACAAATCAAGGCATACATCCCCACCTGAGATACCTAAGTGGTAATGTCTCTGCACCGCAAGGGAGGTATAATAGAATGACTGATTTCTTCGAGCTTCTACTGAGAAGACGATCCATCAGGGACTTTGAGGCAAAGGAAGTGCCTTTAGGCCTTGTCAGGCAGATTATTAGGGACAGCTGCCTTGCGCCGAGCTCAGCAAATGGGCAACCATGGAGGTTTATCATCATCAATCACATACGATGGATGAAAAGGCTTTCCGATGAATGCAAGAAAAATTTCCTTGCATATCTTGAAAGGAACCCAGAGGCCCCCATCAAGAAGTACGAAACGACTTTAAGAAAAGAAAACTTCAACATATTCTATAACGCACCGTGCCTTATTTACATTGTGGGTCCCAAGGACGTCGCATCGGTTTATGTAGATTGTACACTTGCGGCTTGCTACTTCATGTTCTCGGCTGCCGCAAGAGGTTTGGGTACCTGTTGGGTCGGTCTGGGGTCTAATATAAGGGACCCTGAGATTCTTGAGACGATCGGGATGCCCCAAGACTGCAAGATCGTGGCCCCAATTATTGTGGGCTATCCGAAGAGCATTCCCGCTCCTCTGGATCGAAATGAACCCCAGATCCTCAAAGTTGTTTCCTGAGATAGGCTTACGGTATAAGAAAAGGTAAGCTATTGGCTTTAGATAGAAGGAGATGCATCGTGAAAGACTCTTTCGCCTTGATCCTAATTGGCATCATGCTCATTTCAGTAATGGGGTGTGGACACCTTAAACCCAAGGCAGACCTCTGGTTGCTCTACGAGACAGAATTAAGGCATTGCAAATATGTGGATTTGACCCATGCTTTTAGTCCGATCATCGCTGTTTGGCCTGGCTTCGGAAACGCTGTTTTTAAACCTGCAGTAGCTGGCGCAAATATGCCCGGATATATCAATAAGGGGGAGCAGTTCACTTATGAAAGGCACGGATTCATTGCCACCGCGTATCATTTGCCAACAGACCAGTACGGTACCCAACTCGACCCACCAGCCCATTGGAATGAATATGGTGCCACCATCAGTGATCTTCCACCGACATATGGGATTCGACCATTAGTGGTCGTAGACGTTCATGAAAAGGTAGCTCAAGATCCCGGCTATCACTGTTCGCTTGATGACATCAAGGCTTGGGAAAGAGAACACGGCACCAT
>Ga0111161_1066_pt1 | contig 11813 bp, 10 predicted proteins | sample DeeMarSeWOR28_12_FD_80264 | JGI IMG/M metagenome (GOLD analysis project Ga0111161, IMG submission 80264) | Nitrospira bacterium SG8_3
TTTGGCGTGATCTTGAGGGTCGATTTCTACCGGCCAGAGGATCTGGAGAAGATTGTCGTGCGCTCCGCACAGCTTCTGGAAATTCCCATAAATGATAAGGGCGCCCATGAGATCGCGAAGAGATCAAGAGGAACGCCAAGGGTGGCCAACAGGATCCTTAGGAGGGTTCGAGATTATGCCCAGGTCGAGGCCGAAGGCGTTATTACCCGCGATGTGGCCATACAGGCCTTGGATATGTTGAACGTGGATGAACAGGGCCTGGATAAAATGGACCGCCACATCATGTTGACCATTATAGAAAAATTCAATGGTGGCCCTATTGGATTGGATACCCTTTCAACTGCGGTCTGTGAAGAGAAGGACACCCTCGAGGATGTCTATGAACCCTTTCTGATACAGAGAGGGTACATAAAACGAACTCCCAGAGGAAGAGTCGCTACAAAGCGGGCCTATGAGCACTTCGGTCTCGAGATGGGAGATGATGTGGAATCTGTTCAGAAAAAATTGTTTTGAACCCCGATACTTAAATAATTATCTGAAAAACTCTCCATACCATCCTCATCCCATCTTTCTGTCACCTCATCCCTATGACCCCTGAAGCGTCCAAGGGGATTGAATTGTTGATGAATGTTTGAGGAAGTTGACAATTGGCGGGGTTTTCTTTAGTTTCCCAACCGGATAGGATAAAAGTGGAGGTGAGATTATTTCCGATTTCTCCCAAAATCGAGTCCAGCTGACCACATTCCACATACTCAAGCAAGACAGGAAGCATCTGAGAAATCAGCTCAGGCTCCATTCCAAGTGGAAAAAGACCGTATTGATTATTCCATTGCTCGCCAGCGAGTACACGGACAAAAATAATCTCCCCGTCTTTGAGAATATCCTGCGACAATTGAAGGCGACCACTTACCTTTCTCAGATCATCTTCGGTCTGGACAAAGCCTCTGAAGAAGAGGCTTTCATGTTGCGGGATCTCCTTGAGCAATACGGAATCAAAAATTACCTGATTCAGTGGAACGATGGACCCGGCTTCAGCAACATATACGACCAGTTGAACCAGGCTGGATTCAATATACAGGAGCCTGGCAAGGGCAAGAACATGTTTCTCAGCTTTGGGATTGCCATCGCCCTGGGAGCAGAATCCACAGGACTTATTGATGCGGATATTAGGACATTTAAAAAGGTGCACTTAGATCGCCTTTTCTATCCCGTCGTTACTTTGGGTTACGATTTCTCAAAGGCCTACTACGCCCGTATCAAGGAAAGGGCCCTGTATGGTCGGGTCAAACGGCTTCTCCTTGATCCCCTCCTCCTTGCACTCAAAAGGAAATTCACTGAGAGCAGAGAAGAGAAGATGCTCCGTCTCATTGATTTTTTGCTCGGCTTTCATTACCAGCTCTCCGGCGAGGTGGCCTTTCATGTGGACCTGTTGAAAAGGATGCGATTTGCAACCAACTGGGGAGTGGAAATATTCACTTTGATAGAAGTCTATCGAAAGGCCTCTGCTCCCGCTCAAGTCATGTTTTCCGAGGCCCCCTTCGACCATAAGCATCAGGAAGTCTCAGAACAGGACAGGGGCAAAGGGCTCAATCGTATGGCTGTGGATATCGTAACCACCTTGATGAATGCGCTAGTCATAGAAGAAGGGTTAGAAATCTCAGAAACCTTTTTCAGAGACCTTGCCATCACCTATCAAGGTGTGGCTGAAGAGCAGATCAAGAAATATTCTGATGATGCCAGTTTCAGCAACCTGCACTATGACAGGGAGGGGGAAGAAGATCTTGTCAGAAATGTCTTCCGAAATTCCATCCTCCGTGCAGGGGAGTTGCTCACCTCTCCCTACAGAATGACAGAGAGGTTCTTACGGTTTGTCAACACCCATCCAGAGTTCAAACCATTCCTGGAAAATGGCCTTGCTGAAGCGATCTTGTCGGTGGAAAGCAAGACAGAGCAAAGTGTTTTTGAGACACCCACGACGGTGTCCTGGGAGAGGGTCTCCAATAAGCTACCTCGAATCTTCTATGATCTGATTGAAGTGGTTGAGAATGAGAAGAGACGTTTCTCCTAAAGCCATTGTTCCCTGTGTTGTGATATTTACTGATCTCGATGGTACGCTCTTGGATCACGACACTTATGCGTGGGAAGAGGCCAAGCCTGCCTTGAATCTTTGCAAGGCGCTTAAAGTGCCGCTTATTTTGGTCTCTAGCAAGACTAGGGCAGAGATGAACGTACTTCGGAATGAATTGGGATTGACTTCTCCGTTTATCTCTGAAAATGGCGGGGGAATTTTTTTCCCTGAAGAGGGACTTCATCCTGTCCCCCCTGATAGCGTTGTTGAAGCCGGTCTGTGGAAGTGGTCTCTAGGTTTGCCCTATCAATCGCTTGTCAAGGCGCTTCGAGAGATCAGAGATGAACTGGGGTGGAAGATTCGAGGCTTTTCAGACATGTCCCATGAAGAGATTTCTGATCTCACAGGCCTGGATCTGGAGTCGTCCCGTCTGGCATCTTTGAGGGAGTATGATGAACCGTTCATCCTTGTGGAAGAGGGTAAGAGAGATCCTGATGTCCTGTATGATGCTGCTAAGCAGAGAGGTCTCAACATTACCAGCGGGGGACGTTTCTATCACCTTCATGGAAAAAACGACAAGGGTGTGTCTGTGGATAAGCTTGTGGCGTGGTACGGGGAACAGCATTCTTACGTGATGACCATGGCTCTTGGCGATAGCCCCAATGATTTCAGTATGCTTAAGAGGGTGACTCATCCCGTGCTGGTTCGGTCTTCCCGTCAGTTTCCCGAACTGCAGGCGTTGATCCCTGGCCTGCAAGTGACGAAAGAGAAGGGACCCAAGGGTTGGAATGCCGCAGTTTTGGAGATCTTAAACAAGGAATTTCCCAAAACATAATTCAATCGTGGGTCTTTTGACGATATTCGGTTTATTTACACCTTCTCACATTCCCATAGTTCGGCGGGGGTGAAACCCCACAGTTTTGCATGGAGGACTTTCCCAAAATGTTCGAGAGTGAGGTTAACCAGGAAAACATTAAAAAAGCAGATCTAGTCGTATGTATCCCATCATACAATGAGGCAGATTTTATCAACTTCCCCACCCAAATGGCCAGCGAGGGACTGGTCAAATATTTTCCTGACAAGCGCTCTGTCATTATCAACTGCGACAACAATTCCCCTGATAACACAAAGCATGCCTTTCTAGAGACGCCCACAGAGGTGCCGAAGATATATATCTCCACCCCCCCGGGTGTGAAAGGGAAGGGGAACAATTTTAGGAATCTTTTCCAAAAGGTGGTCGATCTCAAGGCAAAGGCGGTTGCAGTGGTGGACGCTGACCTGAAGAGCATCACACCTGAATGGATAAAGCACCTGGCAGAACCTCTGTTTAGTGATTTTTCCTATGTAGCCCCCCTTTATGTGAGGCATAAATATGATGGCACCATAACCAATGGGATCGCCTATCCCTTGTCAAGGGCTTTGTACGGAAGGCGAGTAAGACAGCCCATTGGAGGAGACTTCGGATTTGCTGGCAAGTTGGCCAAGGTCTATCTAAAGAGCCCCATATGGGATGAGGCAATTGCCAATTTTGGAATTGATATCTGGATGACAACCCTCGCGCTTAACGAACGCATCCAGATCTGCCAATCTTTTATGGGAAGGCCGAAAATTCATCGACCCAAAGACCCGGGAGCGGATCTGGGACCCATGTTCAGACAAGTGGTGGGAACCATTTTTTCCATGATGAAACACTTTAAATCATTCTGGGTCAGCGTGAAGTATAGCAAGCCCACCTCGATTTATGGGTTTGGTCTCGGCGATGTAGAGATGCCGCCAAAAGTTGATGTGGATACCAACAAGCTCTTCCAAAAGTTTCATAACGGTTTTGATCAATATACGGAAGTATGGAACAAGGCCCTCTCCAAGGACGTGTACAAGAAGCTCTTAGAGATGAAAGACATGAAGGAAAGGGTATTCGCTTTCCCCACCGATCTATGGGCACGGATACTGTATGACTTGACCATAGGATATCGAGATTCTGTATGTGACATGGATCTGATGATGGACTCCCTGATTCCCCTCTATTTTGGAAGAACCTTCTCATTTGTAAAAAAGACGAAAAGGATGTCTACGCGGCAGGCCGAAGATGCCATTGAAGAGGATTGTATGACCTTTGAAATGACCAAACCCTATCTCGTTCAACGATGGAAGAAGAAGAAAAAGTAGTTTCTTATTGGTCACTTGCTCATTTTAGTCATTTTAGTCACTTTAGCACACTTCAACTACTGCTTTATATATATTCCTAAATAAAATAACTTCTGTTTACATTTAACTTTATCTAAGCTAACCAGGCTCCTGGCCGTTTCCCACACCCTGAAGCCTCCAAAAGACCATTCCCTGAAATCCAATTTTACACAATATATTGTGTTTTTTCTTGACTTTGACCGCAATGTATTGTATTAGCAGCAAAAATCGCGCTGATTTTTTCCCCTATCACCCCATAACCCTGAAGGCTTTCATTGGGAGCGTAAAGCCAAGCTCAAAAAGGAGAGACCGATGGATAGAAGATGCTTTTTGTTGAAAAGTACCTCCTTTCTGTTGGGAAGTCTCTTTGGGCTCAATGCCTTCTCCAAGGCCTTCGCCTTTCAAGAGCCTGAAAAAAGTTCCCCCTCTCAACCTTGCATTGCCTTGATCATTGACGATATAGGCGTTGCCTACTGCCACGCAAGACCGTTTTTGGAACTTGGTATTCCCATAACTTTTGCTGTTCTGCCGCGACTCCAGAAAACCCACAACTTGGCTCTTGAGATTCACAACCAGGGCCATGAAATTATGCTGCACCAGCCCATGGAGCCTTTTCAATCTGATATTGACCCGGGGCCTGGTGCCCTTTATGTGGGTGATGGGATAAACAGGATTGCCGAGACAATGGAAGAAAATATCTCCGACGTGCCTTTTGCGTCAGGGGTCAACAATCATATGGGGTCCAGGTTTACGACTTGCCAAAGGGAGATGCGTGAAGTTCTTGAAGTCCTCAAGAATAAACACCTCTTTTTCGTAGACAGTCTCACCACAAATCGCTCCAAAGGGTATAGGACAGCCAAAACCCTTGAGATCACAACGGCCCGAAGGGATATTTTCTTGGATAACCGGCTCGAAGAAGCAGCCATCCTATCTCAGCTCCATAAACTGAAAAGAATTGCCATGAAATACGGCCGTGCCATTGGGATCGGACACCCATTCCCCGAAACAGCTAGGGCCCTTAAGACCTTTCTGAGCCAAAATTACCCCCCTAATCTCTCTTTTGTACACATGTCCCGAGTTATGTGATCCTTTTCATGAAAAGTCCCTTCCAAACTAATGCTCCATCATTCCTATCGCACAATTCTTCTTTCCTCCGGATATACCCATAGAAAACAACACCCCTGTTGATAAAACCCGGACTTGAATCGGTTTCACAATTTTTGTAAGCTATTTCCCATGAATTCCAACTATGGAAGAATCATAGAGGACAATCTAGCAAGGATTAAGGCAAGCCCGACAGAGGAACTGGAGAAGGCGCTTCCAGCAGATAGGAAGGGCAATGGTTTTCTCTTCAGGGCCTTTGGACAGGATTGCTCCCTGGAGCCAGATAAAATAACATTAGACGGGAGCCCTGCTACGGGTCCCAAAGGTCTCCTGGTCTCTCTTTATGCAACCCATGTCAAGCATGAACCGATCCAACTTGAGCCCTTTCAAGCATTCAAGGACTTCCCTGGCAGCATGCCCTATCATGGCGCATTCTCTGTCAACTGTGAACAGGTCTTGGTCCCCCATGTGACACAAATAAAAGAGGGGCAAGAAATCGTTCTAAACGTATTTTCAGGGGAAATGGATCCGGAGGGCGTGGCGGGAGATTTTTCCTTTGTGTTATACCCTTTGCCGAAAATTGCGCTGTGCTATATTTTCTACCTGCCCGACGAGGAGTTTCCAGCCTCAGTGACCTGCCTCTTCTCTCACAATGCCTTCTCTTTCATGCCTCTGGACGGGCTCGCGGACGTGGCCGAATACACCTCAAAGGCAATCATACAACTAATCAAGGGGAACTGCTAATGTCAGGGGGACGAAAGGACCTGCGCCTTTGCTCCGCGAATAAACTTTAGGCCCTTTAGATCACTGATTCCGACAATTAAAACCAGCTCTTTCAATGGAGCAATGATAAATGCCATGATCCTCTCCGCCAACCAACCATACTTCTCGCCTTTCCCTGGTTTTTTCTACAAGGCCCATCAGTCTGATATCTTCGTTATTCTGGATCAAGTCCAATTCCCTTTGGGGACCACCTGGCTCAGTAGGAACCGCTTCAAGAATGATCAAGGGACCTTATGGATGACGGTGCCCGTGTGGAAAAAAGGCTTGGGATTACAAAGAATTGATGAAGTCAAGATCTGCCATGAGGGTCGATGGGCAAAGAAACATCTGGAGAGCCTGAAGAGTGCCTATGGGAAGGCCCCATACTTCAGGGATCATTTGGAATTTGTAGAAGAGATGTTTTCACTCAGTGTTGAAAGACTGCTAGACTTGAACATGGAGATCATCAGATACTTAATGGGGCAGTTGCATATGGAGACGAAGTTAGTCTTGCTTTCGGAATTGAGCATTGAGGCAAGGGGAGATCAAATGCTCTTGGAAATCTGTAAAAAGCTCGGGGCCTCGCACTTCTTGGCCCAGCATGCAACAAAGAAGTATCTTAACGAAGGTCTTTTCCACGAGGCTGGCATCAAGCTCAAGTATTTCAAGCCCCCATCTTTTATCTACCCACAGCTCTGGGGCAGTTTCATCTCCAACCTCTCCACCTTCGACATTCTCTTTAACTGCGGACCTAAAGCCCGCGATATCTTAATCCAAGGCTGACCTCCCTCTTTTTTATGGTACTGGCATCTTGCCACCTCTGCTGCTATAATGCCGCTCTTAAACAGCTAACTTGAATCTATCACGCATTATCACAGGGGGAAATCAATGGCCGATAGCAGGGTTTACGATTTCATCATTATCGGTTCTGGTTTTGGAGGCAGCGTCAGTGCCTTGAGACTGGCCGAGAAGGGATATACGGTGGCGGTTATCGAAGCCGGAAAGCGTTACCACACCAAGGATTTCGCCAAAAGCAATTGGAACATCTTCAAGTATCTATGGTTCCCGCCGCTGCGTTGCTTCGGCATCCTTCGCATTACCCTCCTTTCGGATGTGATGATCTTGAGCGGTACAGGCGTGGGCGGTGGGAGTCTTGGTTATGCCAACGTTCTTCTGGAACCACCTGATAAATTCTTTGGAGACCCCCAGTGGGCGGAAATGGAAGACTGGAAAGCAATCCTCGCCCCCCATTACCAGACGGCAAAAAAGATGTTAGGGGTCACGCGAAGCGAGAATTTATACCCAGCCGACGAGTTGCTGCGCCAAGTAGCCCAAGAGATGGGCCGCGGCCATACCTTCCGCCTCCAGGATGTGGGCGTATTTTTCGGCGAACCAGAGAAAACAATACCCGACCCCTACTTTGAAGGCCGAGGGCCAGACCGAACTGGATGTAACTTCTGCGGTGGATGCTTGGTCGGCTGCCGCTACAATGCAAAAAATACGCTGGACAAAAATTACCTCTACCTGGCTGAGAAGCTTGGAGTGGCAGTCTTTCCAGAGACAAAGGCGACACTGATCCACGAACGTCCGAGCGGTGGATACCAAGTGGATACCGTGAGTTCTACCTCACTGTTTTCCAAAGGCCGTCGCACTTTTGAATCACAGAATCTAATCCTGGCAGCGGGCGTTTTGGGTACAGTGAATCTGCTTCTCAAGTGCCGCGAGCGGGGGACTCTGACTCGTCTTTCACCGATGCTTGCTGCGAGGGTCCGCACGAACAGTGAGGCGTTTACGGGTGTCATCGCAAAGAACGATGACATAGACTACTCGGAAGGGATAGCCATTACATCAAGTATCTATCCCGACGAAGTAACCCACATGGAGCCAGTTCGCTATCCTAGGGGCTCGGATCTGATGGGCTTTTTGTCCACCTTTTTGACGGACGGTGGGAATCCTCGCACTCGTCCGCTGAAATGGCTTTGTAACATCATTCGCCATCCACTAACCTTCTTACGCTATTTTTTCTTGCCATTTGGTTGGGCACGACGCACCATCATCCTTCTCGTCATGCAGACTTTAGACAACAGTGTTCGGGTCTTTCACAAACGGCGGTGGTGGTGGCCATTTTCTCGCGTCCTCGGCTCTGAGCAAGAGCAAGGAAGGGCCAAAGTACCTGCATATATTCCACAAGCGCAGGCGGTAACCAAAGCGATAGCCAAAAAGACTGGCGGTATTCCGGGAAACGCCGTCAATGAGGTTCTTTTTAATGTGGGCCTCACAGCCCACATTTTAGGCGGCTGTGTGATTGGACCAACTTCAAACTCAGGTGTCATTGATGGGCAGAACAGGGTCTACGGTTATAAGGGGATGTATGTGGTAGACGGATCGATGATACCTGCCAATTTGGGGGTAAATCCTAGCCTTACCATAACCGCAATGGCCGAGCATGCCATGAGCCACATCCCGCCGAAACAAGGGGGCGGACAAGAAACTACTTCCTCAATTTGATTCTTATCTCTTTATCCTCGTCTTCAATTTCATATTCCTTGAATTCGGTTGCGGTGATCATTTCCTCAACCTGCTCTCGACGATAGGTGTAAGGTGGATTGATTCGCAGATAGAGCTTAAAAAGAAGATACGAAAGCTTTTCCATGACGTTCAGGGAAGCCTTCCACCTTTCTTTATCCAGCTGAGATGAGACACGTGCCGGGTCATAAATCCAGGCCTCCCCTCCCGGCTTCAGCACCCTATAACATTCCCTCAACATCTTTACAGGATCCTTCAACATGTGAAGCATGCCCGTACTGATCACCATATCATAGTGTTCATCCTCAGATCGCAGTTTGGCTGCGTTGCCCACTTCAAAATTCAGTCTGTCGGCCACACCCGTCTTCCGTGCATTGACCCGTGCCATTTTTATCAACCTGCCGCTTAGGTCAATTCCATCACATCTGATCAATGGAGACCTTTTGACAATTTCGATGAGAAGATATCCCGGACCTGTACCTAGATCTAAGAGGGCACCTTCTTTGAACCGGGACACGATCTCTTCGGCGACCCCGCTATAATAGCTCTCTATGACCAGCCTCGTTGCCTTCTCATAAAGGGAAGCCAGAGGAGCAGGTATCCTCTCTATGAGCACCCTCCGTTTCATGCCGCTTTGCCTTCTTTCCAGCCCCTTTCATCGTAATAATCTTCAACAAGCCGGCTGACATCATCTCTGCTAAGCGCGGTCTTCCCAAAATAATCTCGCAGGACGAGGAGTTGGCCATCTGCGCCTTTCATCGTTTTAAACCAGATTTCGGGCGGTCGATCATCAGCAACCCCAAAACCCTCTTTCTGGTTCAGTCTTTTGAGGGTATCCCAGGCCAGCACCGCAGACTCTCTCAGATGGTTTTCATCCCCTTCAAATCCGGTGACAGCCCAGAAGAGTTTTCGGCAAAGTTCATAGCTATAGAATCGATTGATAAAATGTCTGTTGCAGATACCCAGACTGCTCAGTATTGTATACCAGTCCTCTGCGTAGCGCGTCATGCGTCCCACGTTGAAGCCCAAAGGAGAATCCATGATTCGATCGATTGCCATTGGATCTGCCCCCATCCGATCCAGATGGCGACGGAACAACGGGAGATTCTCCTCTGTCTGGCCAGGCAAATAAGTGGGTGAGCCGCCGCTGGCAGAGCGGGGGCCTTTTAATGAGACAATCTGCTCAAATTCCATGGTCCCAAGCCCCACCAGTCTTGGGTCCCAGAAGACCTCGCAGTCTTTAATGATCGGCGCCTCCGATTCATATTCTCTGCCCAATTCTTCCAGAAGGGATCGCCAGCCTCTAGCAAGTAGGTCGGCCGAACCCTTCCTCGTTGCGATGGCCCCCACCCATCGGTTCAAAGTCTCTTCGTCACGTTTTAGAGGGAGATCAAAATAGGCTGGATTTAACTTTCCTTCTTCACGCATGGTCATGAGAAAATCCAGCATGGAGCCGAGAGTGAACATGTCTAAACCGAATCGGTCTAGTCTATCGACCAACCGAAGAGTGACTGTCTTATCCGCAGGCTGATTGAGATCAAAGCGGTGCCCCATATAATAAGTACTAAAGTAAGAGGTGGTCGTCGTATTAAACCCCTTGTGAGTCCCCTCCCGCACCTCCAGATGATCCTTGTCAGGGGTAAAACAAGAAGGACAGCCCAATCGCTTTATTTTAAAACTGTGGTAGACTTCAGGACCATAGAGCTCAGTGGCCTTTTCCTGAGGGAATGTCTCCGTAAAATTCCTATAGGCAGACAGTTGCTTTATGTAGTTGTCCCAGTTCTCCATGATGCCCAGTTCTAGGACCCGAGGATGGTTCTTGAATCGCTTGAGTCGTTCACGCATGCCCGAAAGCAGACGCTTAAGTTCTTCCCGATCATGGACCTTTGGGCGCTGATCCCCCATGGCCACAATCGCCTTGAGATTCTTTGAGCCCATCACTGCCCCTAGGCCACCTCGACCGAGAGTGGATGCCTTGTCCACCAAAGCCAGGGAAAAGGCCACTCTGTTTTCTCCCGCCGGCCCGATGGCGATGACACCACTTCCATGACCAGCGTGGGTCTTCTTGAGGGCATCGGTCGTCTCAAAGATATCCATTCCCCATAATTCCTTAGCATTAATGAAGGACGCCTTGTCATCCTCCAGGACAAGAACAACGGGCTTTTTCGAGCGGCCGGTGATGATCAGGTGATCAAAGCCAGCCCCTTTGAGATTCAGGGCAAAACGCATCGAACCCACCGATTCTGAGATGGTACCGTTCAGAGAAAAGCGCGTGGTGGCCACTATCTTTGCGGCACCTGGGGTGCCCGTGCCCACGAGCGGGCCTGCACCAAGAATGATAGGATTATCAGGAGAGAGTGGGTCCGTACCGGTTACATAGACCTGCTCCATCAACCAGGCATTCAGTCCAAGACCGCCCACATAGTGTTGAGCGGCATCGAGGTCAAGCGCTTTTGTCTCATATTGGCCAGAGGTGAGATCCACATGGAGGACTTTTCCCATATAGCCACCTGGCATCATATCGTCTCCTTTTTTCTCAATTCATTCTTATTTTCACCGGTTCGTTGTGCCCGTCATTGCGAGTCCCACCGACAAGGTGGGGCGAAGCAATCTCAGGTTCAAAAGATTGCTTCGTTGCTCCGCTCCTCGCAATGACACGTTGATATACTAACGAAATTCGGGTTCATTACGTCAATGTATACGACCAAAACTCATTCATCTTTAAGAAAGTAGCGATGATACTCCTCATCGTTCAGATATTCTTTCAATAGCCTTCCCATGAGATTAAAGAGCTCCTCCATATCCTCATCTGACATTCTGCTTCTGATAAGGGCCATAAGCTGGTCATCGGAAAACTTCTGGAGATAGTATGTGAGGGTGTGCTCATCCACCTCTCGGCTCAAACCGAAACCCACAAGACCATCATATTCTTCCACAAATTTATGGCTATGTTTTTGCATAAAGATAAAGCTCCTGTTGATGATGAGACTCCATGCCCGCAAAGCCTGTACCTACCTCTTATTTTCCCCTCCCCTGGTGGGAGGGGATTAAGGGGAGGGGGCTGGGTTAATGTGGCTACCGGGCAGACTATTCTGGGATATGCTGTATCAGTAATTCTCTGCCATTAGGTTTCAGAACCCCAGGTTTTGGTTAACAAGAACGACTGATA
>Ga0111161_1069_pt1 | contig 11739 bp, 13 predicted proteins | sample DeeMarSeWOR28_12_FD_80264 | JGI IMG/M metagenome (GOLD analysis project Ga0111161, IMG submission 80264) | Nitrospira bacterium SG8_3
CCTCGGTATCGCCGAGGAAAGGACTGGCGATTTTTACAAGTTCTCATTTGGGCAATGGAAAAGGCATCGCTATGATGTGAGAACCTTGCCGGTGTTAAAAGAGGATGAGATCATTTCGCATGCTTTTGCCCTCCTAAGCAAGCGCTCGAGGGTCAGCAGCGATTTTGAATCAAGAACTTTGAATCGCGACTTTTATTTCATATGCCTTCAAGATCATCAGATCATTAGAGCCTTAAAGAGAGACAAAGAACTGAGACTACTACCCCTTCTTGTCTATGTTTTTACGCATGAGCTGATCCACATCGTTCGGTTTTGCAATTTTTACCAGAGGTTTGAAATTTCCGGTGACAGAAGGGAAAGGGAAGAAGGTATCGTTCACTCGACGACTTTCGAGATCTTGGAAGGTCTTCCCCTTAGAGGGATTGAATACATTCTTGATGCCTACCAGAGTCACAGGATCTGTGACTTGGTTGTACAGTGAGTAAAGGATCTATCGAGGTGAAAGAATATGCCCATCTATGAATATGAGTGCACAAAATGCGGCCAACAGACTGAGATCTGGCAGAAATTCTCTGATCCGCCCATTACCAAATGCGAAGTGTGCAGGGGCAGGATGAAAAAACTGATTTCCCAAAGCACCTTCCATTTGAAAGGCACGGGATGGTATGTGACAGATTATGCGTCAAAGCGTGGTGAAAGCGGTGAGAAAAAGGAAAAATCAGAAAAGGACAGCACACCAAAAGAAAAAAAATCTCCTAAAGAAACGTCGAAGAAAGAGACTTCTTCAAGTGGCGGCAAGGAGGCCAAGAATTGAGACTGGCTAACCCATCTGGGCCAGAGCGATGAGTCCGTTGGGGTACTTTCCAATAAAAGCTTAGAGATCGCTATCACATGAAAAGATTTGGTGGTGGGGGAGTTCACGAGAAGTTAATTGACAGGCTGGAAAGGCAGGAGCGACAGCAGGCTTTCCAGCGTGATAAATTCTTTAAATTTAAACTCCCTGAAATACATAATCAGCTCTCCCAGTCTTTGCTCATGCAAAAGATCATTGAGACGGACAACGCCGGCGCCGTATCTGATCTTATTTTGAACGGTTTAAGAAAGATACTCAGAAGTACGGAATTTGATTTCAAGTACTTTGTCGCCCCTATCCGGGATCTTGTGCCCCGTCCCAATCCCATCTCCCTATATATGACCCAGTATATTTTAGAAGTGCTGATAAATGATCCTTCTGTGATTGAGGTCTATGGGACTGACCAGGAGATTTATAAGGTCGTCAATGACGTGATCTCGCAGATTAATATGAAATTCGAAAGAGCGGAAAAGGAAATCATTGCTCAGCTTTCACGCAATAAGTCCCTCACTCCCGGCTCAAGGGACTACGACATTGCCCTCGACCAGCTTTTCCGACAGAAGCTGGGCGAACCCCAAAAATAAGAATCCCAAAAAGAATCATTTTTTTATTGTTGATGAGGAGGATCTATCCTATGTCTCAAAGAATAGCCTTTTTATTTCCTGGTCAGGGGTCACAATCCCTCGGCATGGGTAAAGACATCATCGATCCATTTCCTGACGCAAAGAGAATATTTGAGCAAGTGGATGAGATCTGTGAGAGGCCCATATCAAAGCTCTGCTTCGAGGGTCCCATGGAGGAGCTGACCCTTACGGCCAACCTTCAACCAGCCATAACTGCTGTCAACCTGGCCTGTCTCACGGCACTCAACAAATCGGGAGTCCATGCTAGGGTATCGGCTGGTCACAGCCTGGGCGAATATGCTGCCCTTGCTGCGGCAGGGTGCCTCTCTGAATATGATGCCCTCAGGCTGGTTGACAAAAGGGGGGAGTTGATGCACAGAGAGGCTCTGGCCAATCCTGGATCAATGGCCGCGGTCCTCGGTATGGATATTGAGGCGGTGGGCAGGATCGTGGCGCAGGCCGGTGAGGCGGGCGTATTGGCGGTTGCCAACCACAATACTGCCGAGCAAATTGTCATCACCGGGGAGAAGGAGCCTCTGTCTCAGGCCGTCGATCTTGTGAAGGAAAAAGGTGGGAAAGCGATTCCTTTGAAAGTGAGCGGGGCATGGCACTGCAGCTTGATGCAAAATGCAGTGGATGATTTCCGTCGATTTATGGAAGACATCTCTTTCTCAACCCCTGAGACAAGTGTCCTGTTCAATGCTACTGCTGAGAATGAAAGTGATCCTGAAAAGATAAAAGGCCTGATGGCCAAGCAGCTCATAAGCCCGGTTAGGTGGTATGACATTATTCGGAATATGACGGCTGAGGGCGTAAACGTATTTGTCGAAGTGGGGCCCAAGAAGGTTTTGACTGGCTTGTTAAAGAAAATCCTTCCCCCTGATTCGGGGGCAAAGGCATTTAATGTGGAGGACCTGAAAGGCCTGGAAAACTTTTTGGGCGCTGTGGGCTAGCTATCGTTGAACCGTAACTTCATCTTTTTCCCGGTGCAATGGAATCAGGAGCCCAGCGCAAAGTCTCTGCAATTCCCCTTTTTCCATTACTCCAACCTCGCATTTGCTAAGGAAACGGCACAACCTTCCCCATGCCACCCCGACAACTCGGGATAGTGCCCTATTTTTTATGGTACAGCCTTCCCTGCCATGTCTCTCGCTCCTCCAACCGTTGTCTTATCTGTCTCAGATTTTCAGATTTATCTTTGGCCCAAAGCGGTGCCACCAGCTCCGCACCTATGGGATCTCCTGTTAGTCTCTGGACGACCATATCTGGCGGAAGAAGCTCTAAGACGTCCACCACCCCTTCTATATACTCATCTCTTTCCAGGCAGCGATACTCTCCCTTTTCGTAAAGGCCAGCCAATGGGGTCTCCTTCACTATATAGAGAAGGTGTACCTTGACGCCATCTACGGGAAGTCCTGCTAAGAAGTGCGCCGTCTGCAGCATCATCTCTCGCGTCTCTCCGGGAAGACCGAGAATAATGTGGGCGCACACGTTCAACCCGAAATCCTTTGCCATGCGTACGCCTTGCTCAAAACAGGCCACATCGTGTCCCCGATTGATTCTGGAGAGGGTGGCATCATGTGAGGATTGGAGCCCGTATTCAATCCATACCAGATATTTTCTCTGATACGAACCCAGAAGGCTCAAGATCTCTTTATCAACGCAGTCTGGCCTTGTAGCCACAGATAAACCTACCATGTCCGGGTAATTGAGTGCACGGTCGTAAAGGCCTTTGAGTTGAGTCACCGGTGCGTACGTATTGGTAAATGATTGAAAATAAGCGATAAATTTCTTTGCCCCGTATCGCCTCTCCAGTCGTATACGGCTTTCCGCAATCTGTTGATCAACAGATAGCCCGCCATTGACCATGGCCCCAGTACCCGAACCTCGGCTGTCACAGTAGATGCAGCCCTTATCAGAAGTCGTTCCATCCCTATTCGGACAGTTCATCCCTGCGTCTAGCGGTATTTTTTGAACCCGCTCTCCGAATATCTCTTTTAGATAGGTATTGTAATCACGATATCTTTTCACGAAGCTCTTTTCCTTTTATAGGAATACACCAGGACATTTTATTTGAGATTGTCTAGTCGTCTTCAAGTCTCGAGATCTTGACATTTATCCAGATTCCTGCTGAACGGCAGATGGGCGTCTTCCGACAGCCTCAGGACCGTCCTGGCCCTACTGGGTATTTCAGGTGGATCCGGCACAGCCTGCATCTTCAAGGTGAATGTTTGCCAAAGAAAGGCCTGTCTCAGAAGGGCAATCGCAACCCGTTTCCTCAACAACGGTTGCTCCACGCACTAATTTTGATCGGAGCACATGGTAGACCGGCCTGATAGACAAGGCCAAAAGGACCAGGGCACCCCCCACCTGCGCCCAGGGTGGAATCACCTCTGTCGCCTGACCTGCTATGGCCTGGGCTGAGATCCCCAAAATTGCGTAGACTTGATCTAAAACCAATCCAAAGATCACCGCTGACAGAGCAATTGCCGTCAGGTAAATGGCTGTGGCCCTTTTCCCCAAGATCCCCAAAAGTACAGTGAGGGAAGTGATGTTAGTTGCGGGGCCGACCAGAAGGAAGACGAGGGCAGCACCTGGACTGACCCCTTTGAGGATCAGGGCTGCCGCAATGGGCGTTGAGGCTGTTGCGCAGATGTAGAGGGGGATACCCGCAGCCAGCATAATGAGCATAGATGGCAGACCGCCTCCAAGGGTGCGTGTCAACACATCCGCTGGAACCAGGGCCGTGATCAACCCAGCCAACACTATCCCCACCAGAAACCAGACCGCTATATCGTTCCACAGATCATTTAAGGCATAGGCCAGCCCTGCCCAAAGTTTTTCTGAAAAACTATGGTGAGAACTGTGATCCTCGGGAAGACATTCTTGGCCATCGCAGCACCCATCTACCGGGCAGCTAAGATCCGGCTTGGCCTTAATCTCCTCTTCCCCTTTTGTGAGAAGATTCTCCGATAGGCCTGCGGCCGCGGCGGTGGCAAATGCGGCGACCGGCCTGGCTATGGTCATGACCGGGTCAAGCAAGGCATAAGTAAGTGCCACAGAATCCACACCCGACTCAGGGGTGGAGATAAGGAATGCCGTGGTTGCCCCTTTATTAGCCCCCTGTTTTTTGAGTGAGGCTGCTGCGGGAAGCACACCGCACGAACATAAAGGGATGGGGATGCCCAGCAGGGACGCCTTGAAGACCGAGCTAAATCTTCCCCGGCCCAGGTGACGGGCCACAGTGCCCGGGCTAAGGAATACGCGCAACATTCCAGCCACAAGGATGCCAAAGATAACGTATACGGAGGCGTCTTGGAGTAGATGCCACGTTTCCCTTAAGATTTGAAGAACGAAGTCCATACTATATTACCTTTACACCATCAGATGCCCGAAAAAAGCTATTACCAGCGATTTAGCTCATTGCCACGAAACTTGTCCTCGCGAAAGCGGAGAGCGGGAATCCCGTAAACCCGGCAAATTCTGGACTCCCGCTGGAGTTTATCCCCGCGAAGGCGGGGGAGGGAGTGACAGTATGTCGGGGTCTTTAAAAGCATAGTCGCATCGAAGAAAAGAAGATTTCTTCTTTTTGTCATAGGGCAGCTCACAAGGTCTGTATCGAGTCCCGCCGTGCAGCCGACCCTACTCAAGAAGATGATCCTGTCCCACCTGAATCAGCTCCTCCACATGATGGTCATCCAGAGAATAGTAGAGTATCTGCCCATCTCGACGGCTCTTAACCAGGGCCAGGTCCTTGAGGCGCCGGATCTGATGGGATGTGGCTGACTCACTGAGATTCAGGAGGGCAGCCAAATCGCAAACGCACATCTCACCCCGTCTGAGGGCCATTACTATCTTGAGTCGCGTCGGGTCTCCTAGAGCCTTATAAACCAGAGCGAGTCTTTCCAGATCTTGATCCGGTATCGCCTCTTCCCTGGCTATGGCCACCCTATCTAGATGAACCATTCGAACGAGACAACCATCTTCTTCGATCAGATTCGCTTTTCTTTTACCCATGAAGAGTTCCTTGGATATCTGAACATATGCTCAAATATATACGATTTATCCTTTTTGTCAAGGAAATAAGTCAACTACCCCGCCAAAGACACTGTTTCGTAATTCGGCTAAACTGTCATTCCCGCCAAGCTTGTCCCTGCGTAAGCAGGGAGTGGGCGTCCAGGCCTCTATTCACCGCATAGCTGGCGGATTTTCAAGTAGCTGAACCATGGCATCTGATCCCGGCTGGGGAGACTTTCTTGTTGACATGATTTGGCTTTATGGCTATATTGCCATACAACCAAACGATGGAGCCTATATCATGGTCCTGAATCTATACAAAATGAAGGCCCAGGTGGCCAAGGCCCTCTCACACGAGAGTCGTCTCATAATCATAGATGCTCTAAAAGAAAAAGATATGTGCGTCCACGATTTGACCAAGCTCGTGGGAGCGGATCAGTCCACAGTCTCCAAGCATCTGTCTGTGCTTAAGGGTGCTGGCATTCTTGAGGATCGAAAGGAGTCGAACAAGGTCTATTATCACCTAAAGACACCCTGTGTGATCAACTTCTTCGATTGCGCGTTAGAGGTCATTCGCTCCAGATCCACACTGCCTACGGTTTAATCAGGCCAACCAGCCCGAACTCAGCCACCCCAGAAATGAGAAGGAGCTGAAATGAGAGAACGCTACAAACTTTTAATAATATTTGCCGTATTTGCTACATGTTATTTCGTACCTTGGCACCACCCCGTCCTCCAGCAATCCTGGGCAGAGGCGCTAATGATGCTCCAGGGTTATGCACGAGAACACGTATTGACCTGCCTGATCCCGGCCTTCTTCATTGCAGGGGCCATCGCCGTTTTTGTTTCTCAGGCTTCCGTCCTCAAATATTTTGGGTCCTCTGCCCACAAAATCCTCTCCTACTCAGTCGCCTCGGTCTCTGGAACGGTACTCGCTGTCTGTTCCTGCACCGTACTTCCGCTCTTTGCCGGCATCTACTCCAGAGGGGCGGGCATAGGCCCTGCCACGGCTTTTCTCTATTCCGGCCCAGCCATTAATGTGCTTGCTATCGTCTTCACGGCACGGATACTTGGCTGGCAACTGGGCCTGGCCAGAGCCGTAGGGGCGATCCTGTTTGCCATTATCAGCGGGATTCTCATGGCATTTATTTTTAGAAAAGATGATACAGCCCGTACGGCTGGACCTTTATATCTGCCCGATGAAGATCTAAAAGGACGAACGCTCCTCCAGGATTCACTCTACATGTTGACTATGGTTTTGATCCTTATTTTTGCCGCCTTTGCTCAGCCTGCTAAGGCGTCTTCCGGGCTTTGGTCCCTCATTTTTGACGCCAAGTGGGCCATCACTGGCGTTCTCTTGGTTTTCCTTGCACTTATGCTCAAGTCATGGTTCACCCGTAATGAAATTCATGATTGGGTGGACTCCACCTGGGGATTCATGAAGCAGATCCTTCCCTTGCTGGGGGTGGGAGTACTCCTGGCCGGTTTTATGCTGGGCCGGCCAGGCCACGCTGCTCTGATTCCAGAAGAATACATTCATACTCTGGTTGGCGGAAACTCCATAAGGGCCAACCTGATGGCATCAATCGCTGGTGCTCTCATGTATTTCGCCACTTTGACTGAGGTGCCCATCCTTCAGGGTCTTCTGGGGTCCGGCATGGGCAAAGGGCCTGCATTGGCCCTCCTCTTGGCTGGTCCCGCCCTCTCGCTCCCAAACCTGCTTGTCATAGGGAGCGTCATGGGGCTCAAGAAGACAGCGTCCTTTAGCATCATCATCGTACTGCTTTCCACCGCCGCAGGCCTCTGTTACGGCAGCCTCATGGCATAGAGAAAGACATTGGCACTGGTCACGGGAAAGGATCGGAACGAATGATCATAATTGAGTGAAAAAAGGAGACTTGGGAGGGAAAGAGAGGTCAAGGCTTGGGCTTATCAATTTTCTGAGCCATCACCACCCTGTAAGTATCGCTGTAATCCTTGAGCCGGACCGTTTGGCCATAACTGTTGCTCGCTTCAATCATTCCCAAGGCCTGTCTGGTCTGATCCGGGTCCATTTCCAGTAATATCCACCCACCCCGGTTTAAGTGCCTTGGTGCCCCTTGAATGATATCTATTATATAGCGCATCCCTTCCTCTCCACCATCAAGGGCATGCCTAGGTTCATAGTCTCTGACTTCTGGAGGAAGAGAGTCCATGGACTCGGACTTGATATAGGGTGGATTGGATACAATAATGTCAAAGGTAAGTTCCTGATTCGAAAGATTCTGCCACAGGTCACTGAGTACGAACTCGATCCTCCCTTCTACCCCGTGCTTTTTTGCATTCCGCCTGGCCATCTCCAATGCGTCCTGGGAGACGTCACTGGCCCATACGGCAACCCCTTCAAGCTCCCGGGCGATGGCTACAGCGATAGCACCGCATCCTGTTCCCAAATCAAGAATCCTTTCGCACGAGCCTTCAGAGGATCTCTTTTGGCGACGCAAAGCGAGGGCATGCTCTACAAGCAGTTCCGTTTCAGGCCTAGGGACCATGACCTGCGGGCCGACCGTGAAATCCATCGACCAAAATTCCTGAACGCCTGTGATGTACTGAATGGGCTCCCTGCTGAGCCGCCTTTTGATGAGTGAGCGATATCCTGCAACTTCCTTGTCGTGAAGAGGTTGATCAAACCTGAGGTAGAGTTTTACGCGGTCGATGTCTAATTGGTGGGCTAAGAGAATTTCAGCACTCAGTCGAGGGCTTTCAATCTCCTTTCTTTCCAGATAGTCCGTTGTGACCTTCAGGAGTTCTTTAATGGTCCAGGATTTCTGAAGCAAGGCAGTCCATTTCTACAGAAGCGACGTCTGTTCAGGCTTCTCAGCCATCCCGTCGCTGGTAATTATCATTTTTGAAGCCCCTTTTCCCCCTTAAGGGCCTCGGCCTGGAAATGGGTGATCAGGGGGTCAATGAGCATGTCCATCTGCCCCTGCAGGACGTCTTCGAGCCGATGCAAGGTTCTACCGATTCGGTGATCTGTCACCCTGCTCTGGGGGAAATTATAGGTCCTTATCTTCTCGCTCCTATCCCCTGAACCGACCATGCTTCTGCGTTCCTCTGAGATCTTCGACTGCTGTTCGGCTATTTGCAGGTCCAATAATCGAGATCTAAGCACCTTCATGGCCTTAGCCTTGTTCTTGTGTTGCGATTTCTCATCCTGGCAGGATACCACAAGGCCTGTGGGCAAATGGGTAATGCGAACTGCGGAATCGGTGACATTCACATGTTGGCCTCCATGCCCAGATGCGCGGAAAACATCGATACGGAGGTCATCCTGACTAATCTCCACATCCACTTCCTCCGCTTCAGGAAGCACGGCAACCGTAACTGCCGAAGTGTGTATCCGACCCTGTGCTTCAGTTTCAGGAACCCTCTGCACGCGGTGCACACCACTCTCATGCTTCAGACGGCTGTAGACCTTCTGCCCCTCAATGAGAAGGACGACCTCTTTGAACCCGCCAATACCCGTCATATTTTGGCTCAAGATATCCGTCTTCCACCCTTTAAGCTCAGCGTATCTAGTATATGCCCTGAAGAGATCAGCAGCAAAAAGCGCCGCCTCTTCTCCACCTGTGCCAGCCCTTATTTCCAGGATAACATTCTTCTCATCATTTGGATCCTGTGGAAGGAGCAACAATCTGAGCTCCTTCTCCAATTCATAGAGATTCGATTTGAGTGTGTCAATCTCCTCTCGGGCCAGCTTTCTCATCTCCGGATCGGAGTCATTCAGGAGAGGGCGATTGTTTTCGATTTCTTCCTGCACCCCCCTGTACCTCCTGAATGTATTCACAATGGGAGACAGGCGACTGTGTTCCTTTAGATAGCTCTGGTAGGTTTTTTGATCTCGGATAATTTCAGGACGGGCCAGTTCATTCTCCAACTGGTCGAAACGTTCCTCGATCTCCTCAACTTTGGCAAACATAAGCAAACAACCTTTCGCCTTTTCCCCTTATGAGTTCACGCCTATTCAGGACAATGTCGATCATCTCGTTGGTCACTCCCATGACAGGCAATTCCTTCGACCACGCTCAGGCGTAATCTCTTGCCATTGGAGGCATTCGTAGCCTGTGGGGATGCCATCGTGATCCGCTCAAGGACTGTGTCTTTCTGGGGAAATTGCCGAGGGGAGCTTTTTGAGTGGGTCTTCCTTAGGGTTTGGGTGATCAGGTGCTAATCTTCCGCGCTTTTGCCCGGACCAGTTGACGACTGACTCTTGTTGAATTTTGCGTACTTACGTCTAAATCGTTCCACCTTCCCGGCCGAATCCACCAACTTCTGTTTTCCTGTAAAAAATGGGTGGCACTTGGAACAGATCTCAACCTTTATCTCTTTCAGGGTGGACCCTGTCTCAAATTCATGACCACAGGCACAGTGGACAATGGCTTTATGGTATTCCGGATGAATTCCCTTTTTCATATCTCCTCCCCCATAACAATCGCTTTCAGGGATTTTATTCACTCATAGATTCCAAAAAAGCTTTATTATTCTTTGTTCCTTTGATTTTGTCCAGCAAAAACTCCATGCTATCAACGGGTGTCAAGGGGGCCAGCAGTTTCCGGAGTATCCAGATACGATTCAAAACCCCTTCCGCCACAAGGAGTTCTTCTTTTCTCGTCCCGGACCGATTGATATCCATGGATGGAAACACACGCCTATCCGTCAGTTTCCTGTCCAGGTGAATCTCCATGTTTCCGGTGCCCTTGAATTCCTCAAAAATCACTTCATCCATCCTGCTCCCTGTATCAACCAGGGCGGTGGCGATAATGGTGAGGCTTCCCCCCTCCTCGATGTTTCTGGCTGCCCCAAAAAAGCGTTTGGGTTTATGCAGGGCATTGGAGTCAAGGCCGCCTGAGAGGATTTTGCCGCTTGGTGGGACCACCGCATTATAGGCCCTGGCCAACCTCGTGATGCTGTCGAGAAGGATAAGGACATCCCGCTTGTGTTCTACCAGCCTCTTTGCTTTCTCAATGACCATCTCTGCCACCTGCACATGCCGCTGAGGCTGTTCATCAAAGGTGGAGCTGATCACCTCAGCCTCCACGGACCGCTGCATGTCCGTGACCTCTTCCGGCCTCTCATCTATGAGGAGGACTATTTTGTAAATACTCGGATCATTGGCCGTGACACTATTCGCAATGTTCTGGAGCAACATGGTCTTCCCTGTCCTGGGCGGGGCCACGATGAGTCCACGTTGACCTTTGCCCAACGGGGTCATCAGGTCCATAATCCTGGATGAGTAATTGTCTGAAGCGGTCTCCAGGTCGACCCTTTCGTCAGGATAGAGGGGGGTGAGGTTATCGAACAGGATCTTTTCCCGAGAGATTTCCGGATCCTCATGGTTCACCTGTTCCACTTTCAAGAGGGCAAAATATCTCTCCGTGTCTTTAGGCGGTCTAATCTGACCAGAAATGGTATCACCGGTCCTCAGGTTGAAACGCCGAATTTGCGAAGGGGATATATAGATATCGTCGGGCCCTGGTAGATAATTGGAATCTGTGGCCCTAAGGAAGCCGAATCCATCGGGCAGGATTTCCAAGACACCCTCACCGTATATGAGGCCGTTCTGATCAGAGTGGGCCTGCAGCAATGAAAATATAAGTTCCTGCTTGGGCATGCCTGTAGCGCCCTCGATACTAAAATCCTTGGCCATGGTGGTCAGTTCGCTTATTTTCATTTTCTTGAGTTCCACCAGATTCATAATCCAATCTCCATTATAATTAGTTGTTAAAAAATACTACAACTCACTCCCGCCTCATCCTCGCATGGCGTAAGACGCTTGGGCCACGTCCCGAATGCCTTAGGGCATTCTTTCAGGGTTCCTAATAATACACCGGTTGTGGACTCTATCCTTCACAAGATTGACCCCAACGCATCGAGGAATAGAACGACCACCCTCTCATCCCGCTCCAGAGCTGAGGCACCTCTCGGGATTGAGGGAAGTCATCAGATTTTCGGTATACTCCATAGGGAGACTTTCAGATCAACCTTGCAGACCCTTTTAGATGATTAAATAAGATAGCGCAGCAGAATAAATATGGGGTTGATCATGGTATCCGATCTTTACCGAAATGCTCTAAGGGGCAGGAAGATGTTTTGACCTATAAAGCATATAAGCGAATATTGCCTCTTGTCAAGCCTTTTTATCCTTTTTACTCTCCACATCGATTCGCCTCAAAGCCTTTAGGATACAGTCCATGTCTTCGGGCATGG
>Ga0111161_1104_pt1 | contig 11713 bp, 11 predicted proteins | sample DeeMarSeWOR28_12_FD_80264 | JGI IMG/M metagenome (GOLD analysis project Ga0111161, IMG submission 80264) | Nitrospira bacterium SG8_3
ACGTGCAGCAGAATGTCAAAATCTTTGGATGGAAATCTGCCATGGGGTCACCTCCTCACTTATTTAAAAACGCATACATTTGAGACTGTATTTGTGCATCGGTAAATGTATTGATGCCGAGGGCATGCCATGGACAGGAGGCTGCGCAAATGCCGCACCCTGTGCACACAGCGGAAATAAAGCTCGCCTTACGTTCGTCTGCGGTCTCTTCTATTTCCAGGGCGTTGTAAGGGCAAAGGGCCACACAGACCCCGCAGCCCCGACAGGCATCCCTATCCACGAATCCGGAGACAATGGGCTCAAGAACGATCTTCTCTTTAGACAAGACTGTGATCGCCCGCGAGGCTGCGGCTTGAGCTTGGGCGATACATTCATCAATCGGTTTGGGATAGTGGGCAATGCCACAAACAAACACCCCCTCTGTGGAGAACTCAACAGGCCGCAGTTTCATGTGGGCCTCGAGGAAGAACTTCTCCGAATTGAGGGGGACTTTCAGCATATTGGCCAGCTCTTCTGAACCCTTGGGTTGAATCCGCGTGTACAGGGTAATGAAGTCAGGATGCAGAACAATGGGTCGGCCCAGAATATGGTCCGTAACCGTCACCTGGAGCTTGCCCCCAACCTCTTCGACCTTGGGTTTGTTTTCGAAGTCGTAACGAATGAACAAGACCCCCAGTCCTCGAGCCTCCTTATACAATTCTTCCAGTCTTCCGTAACTCCTGATATCCCGATAGAGCATGTAGACATCCAGCTCGGGATTTAGCTTCTTCATATCGATGGCGCATTCAATGGCATGGGAGCAACATACTTTGCTGCAAAAAGGGTAGTTTGGCTCTCTAGAGCCTACGCAGTGAATGGCCACGGCGCATTGTGCCTTCTTGATGGAGTCTGGGTCTTCTTCGATTCTCTTATCCAGGTCCCACCATTTACCCACATTGGGATTCTTGCCGTAGAGATATTCATTGACTTTCGCCGAGTCAGCTCCCGTGGCAACGATCGTCACGCCGTGGTCAATTTCGGCTCCCGTCGTCAAGGTCGTGTGGAAATTCCCAATATAGCCCTTAGAGGCTTGGAGCCCAGCCCCCAGATGCACCTCAATGTTTTCGTGTTCGTTGACCTTCTTGATAACGTCATCCAGATAAGGCTTGACCGGTTCACCCGTGAAGGCCTTTCGCATTTTCACGCCATGTCCGCCCAACTGATCCTTTCTTTCCACGAGGTAAGCCTTAAAGCCCTGATCGGCAATGGTCAAGGCTGCTGTCATCCCGGCCGGGCCACCGCCAACGATTAACGCCGATCGGGTCAAGGACAGCTCCATAGGTGCAAGGGGCGCCCTCAGATTCGCCTTGGCCACAGCCATGCGAACCAAGTCCTTGGCCTTTTCCGTGGCTGCATCAGGGTCGGCGCTGTGGACCCAAGAATCTTGATCGCGGATGTTGGCCATCTCAAACAGATGCTTATTAAGACCCGCATTGGTCAATGTCTCTTGAAACAAAGGCTCGTGGGTTCGTGGCGAACACGCAGCAATCACAAAGCGGTTGAGGCCCTCCTGTTTGATGATTTCTGCCATCTTGTCCTGTGTGTCCTGAGAACAACTGAAGAGGTTCTCACCCACGTAGGCCACGTTGGGAAGGGTCTTGGCAAACTCGGCCACATCGTGCACATTGACCACGCTCCCGATGTTGATACCACAGTTGCAAACAAAGACGCCGATCTGGGGCTCTGCCGCAGACACGTCCTTTTCTGGAGGATACTCCTTGACCTTTTGCAACGTTCCTCGGGCCGATGCCAGGTCTGTAGAGGCAGCAGCAGCAGCAGCGCTCGCCTCCATGACTGAATAGGGGATGTCTTTTGGGCCCTGGAAGCAACCAGCCACATATATACCGGGCTTTGAAGTCGCCACAGGCGCAAAGGCGCCCGTCTTGGCGAATTTATATTGATCCAGTTCAATGCCGACCCGGTTTGCTAGCTCAATAGCCGTTGGTGAAGACTCAAGGCCCACGGAAAGGACGATCATGTCAAAGTCCTCTTTGACGATGTTGCCCTGTTCGTCTACGTATCGAATCATGAGACTCTTGTCTTCATTCTCTTCCACACTGTGAACGCGGCACCGGATAAAACGCATCCCCATGCCTTTGGCTCGATCATAATATTTCTCAAAATCCTTGCCATAGGTCCGCATGTCCATAAAGAAGATGGCTGCATCCAGCGGGTCGTGCGAATGCTCCACAGCAATCATGGCCTCTTTGACCGCATACATACAGCACACGGACGAGCAATAGGCATGGTCGCAACGGTTGACATCTCTTGAGCCAACACACTGGAACCAGGCAATCTTCTTCGGCTCCTCTTTGTCCGACGGGCGCTGCAGATGACCACCAGTGGGACCCGTGGCCGAAAGGATGCGCTCGAAATCCATGCTGGTTAACACATTCTTAAAATTGGTGTACTGGTAGGCTTCGAACTTGGAGGGATCAAAGGCCTGAAAGCCTGGTGCCAAGATGACGGCACCTACATTTAGATCAATGTGGGTTTCTTGTTGTTCGAAATTGACCGCTCCCTGCTCACAGAATTTCTCGCAGGCCTTACACTCCCCCTTCTTGCCTTTGTCGATGGCCTGGAAGTACAGGCAGGCCTTTCTGTCAATGGTGTACTTCAAGGGTACGGTCTGAGCGAAGGGAACGTACGCAGGCCTTTCTGTCAATGGTGTACTTCAAGGGAACGGTCTGAGCGAAGGGGACGTACGCGGCCTTGCGTTTGTCCAGGCCCATATTAAACTCATTGGGTACCTTCTTTGGACACTTCTGAGCACAAACACCGCAACCCACACATTTGTCTTCATCAATATAACGAGGGACCTTGAGGACCTTGACTTGGAAGTTGCCCGGATCACCACTGATGCTTTCGACCTCGGCAAGGGTGATAAGGTTAATGTTGGTGTGCCGGCCGACCTCGACCAGCTTGGGGGAGATGATTCACATGGCACACTCATTGGTCGGAAAGGTCTTGTCCAGTTGTGCCATGATCCCGCCGATGCCGGGGGACCTCTCTACCAAGTGCACATAAAAACCTGAGTTCGCTAAATCCAGGGCGGCCTGCATGCCCACGATGCCGCCGCCTGCAATCAATACGGATCCGACGACGTCTTTACCACTTGCCATATCGAACCTCCTGTCGCCCCAGTGTCAAGCATGGGGTAGCGATGAAAATGGTTGAAGATACATAATGTTACAATCCCGTCATGTTACGAGGACCATACACTCTTGTGGCTTTGAAGAATGCATGATCCTGTCTGGTAAGAGACTGTGTCGCTTGGCTGCAAATATCACAAGTACCGAATGGTGAGGCCCTACTCCGTATCTTTTCCAGCAAAATTTGTCAAGGAGTTTTTCACCAAATTTCTTCTTGACATTGCTACCCTATTGTCATATAGGGCTACCGAATCTTTTCCCTAATTCTGTGCTGCCACGTCAACTTTTTTCTCGATGAGACTGAGGGCTGCGATGTTGTTTCGCTCTGGAGCCGCACATTTTGGTTTTTTCCCTCAAACCCCCCCTTTTTACACTGCCAAATCTAACAGTCATTTTAGCTTTTCAACCACCCAGGCTTGGCCTGGTCTCGCGAAAGGAATGTGAGATAAGATGAGGTCAAAGAATGAACAGGTCCTGGCATTTGCCCTTGCAGCGGTCCTCCTGGTGGTGGGCATTGTCTGCTATGCGGCCTTCCCGCAAAAAACACCTGAAGAACCCGTCAGGCTCATCTTTAAAACCACTGCAGGAAAAGTCCTGTTTGATCATAAAACCCATATGGCCGACGAGGGGTATGGGGTTGCGTGCGATGATTGCCACCACGAACAACAGGAAGACACCATGTCATGTAGTGGTGAAGATTGCCATGGCCCAGACAGCGACCCAAAGAGGGCCGATGCCCTTCACACCAACTGTAAGGGCTGCCACGAAGAAGGCGGCGCCGGTCCGGTGGAGTGTTCGGCATGCCATGTCTTGTAGCGGGCATTAATGGGATTCTAAGACAAAGGATCGAGCTATGATAAAGAGATCATTCCTAGGTTTAGTGAAGCCAAGACTTGAGTATAACTCGGCCCCGGATCCGGTCCAAGATCTTCCTGTACCCAACACCGTCACCTTGCTGTTGAAGGCAGCGCAAAACGGAGCGGCCTCGACCGCCTGCAAGGTGGGCGACGCGGTGAAGACCGGCCAGAGACTGGCTGCATCATCGGACAGTGCGGAATATGTCATTTCCTCAGTCACCGGGACCGTATCGGCCATGGCACCCTATGTGGATGCCTATGGCCAGAAACGTACGGCTATTACCATTCAGGCCACCGGCAAAGACGAATGGGATGATGTCTTTGATAAGGCACCCACCCTGGATACGGCCTTGAAGTTTTTTGAATACGCTCCTGGGGACCCTTCTTTCAGGGCTTTTGCTGATCCCGAAAAGAGCATACGGACTATCGTGGTTAACGGGATGGAACAAGACTTACTCCTGACCGCCAACCAATATGTGGTCCACAATGAAGCCTCTGACATCAAGCGCGGCGTCGAAGCCCTTAAGAAGATGACGCGGGTTGACCGCATTCTCATGACGGTATCTGAAAACCTCGTTCAGCAAGCCAGTACCACCGGTGCGGAGGTAAAGACTGTACCTAGTGCGTACCCGGGGGGCCTGCCTCACATGATTATGAAAGATGTGGTTGGTCAGGTCGTTTCAGCCGATGAAACGCTGGCCGATACGGGAGCTGTTTTTCTCAGTGCTCAAGCGGTGGCCGCTATAGGGGCTGCCTTTAATACCGGGAAACTCCCCATAACCAAAGTCTTAACAGTGGTGGGAAAAGACGGGAGCACCAGAAATGTAAGGACCCGAATCGGGACACCCTTGCGGGATGTGCTTAAAGCCTGCAACATCTCCGTCAACGATCGGGATCGACTCATCTTGGGAGGCCCAATGAGGGGAGCTGCTACCTATTCTGAAGACCTGCCGGTGGAGCCTGGCACAGACGGCATTGTGGTGCAGGATGACGCGGACAGCGCCCAAACGACGGATTATCCCTGCATTAACTGTGGGGAATGTGTCAGGATCTGTCCGGTCAAGATTCCGGTCAACATGCTTGTTCGGTTCTTAGAGGCCCGCCTTTATGAAGATGCCGCGGCTATATACGATTTGCATTGCTGCGTTGAATGTGGGTTGTGCAGCTACGTGTGCGTATCGAGGATTCCCATCTTCCAATACATCAAGCTTGGAAAATACGAACTGAGCCTGATGGAAACTGCGGAGGCAGCCAATGAGTAGTGCAAAGAAACCGGTCGTCCCTCACGATCTATTTCCATGGAAACCAGCAAAACAGGCAGGCATGGGGCCATCAAAAAGACTTGTTGTTGCCCATGCTCCGTATTGGCACGACGGCAGCAAGATATCGACAAAGAATTACCACATCATGCTCGCCGCCCTGCCGGCCGTGTTGATGGGCATTAGCCAGTACGGGGCGCCGGCCCTCGGGGTGATTGCCTTCTCCATGGCCTGTGCCATAATCTGGGAGCTGGTCATGAACCTTGCCATGGGAAAGCCATTCTCCGTTGGCGATGGCAGCGCTGCGGTGACGGGGCTCCTCCTGGGCATGCTCATGCCGGCTACAGCTCCCTGGTGGCTGGTTGCCTTGGGGACTTTTCTTGCCATCGTGGTAGGCAAACAGATATTTGGCGGGATCGGATTCAACCCGCTGAATCCGCCCTTGCTCGCCTTGGCCATGCTGGTCATCTCTTTCAAGGACATTTTCGACTTTAACAACGCCCTTCGGCATTATGACCTGGGTTTTGTCATGACATACCCCTTGGCCGATCTCAAGGCCTTTGGCCCAGCCGCCATTGAAAAATTCAGCCCAGGCGGCCTCTTTATGGGCAAACAGGCAGGGGCCGTGGGATCCACATTCGGCCTCGGACTCACGGTAGGGGGGCTCTACCTTCTGTTGAGAGGATATATGCGCTGGGAGATTTCCCTGTCCTTCCTAGCCGGTGTTTTCGTCACAGCTTGGTTGTTTAACCTTGCAGATCCGGCCAAATACGCCGGCCCTATGTTCCACCTGTTTGCTGGCTATACATTGATCGCTGCATTTTTCCTGGTGGCCGAGGACTCTTCATCTCCAGCCAACTTCATCCCCATGCTGATCTTTGGGGCCCTGGCAGGGCTGATGACCGTACTGATAAGAAATGTTGGGGCTTACGTAGATGGTGTTCCCTTTTCCATCCTTCTCATCAATCTTGCTAATCCCCTTCTCGACAAAATCAGACCCAAAGCGATTGGAAAGGTGGTAGAAAATGCGTGATATCATCAGGATGATCGTGGTCCTTGCCGTTCTGGGGGCTGCATCCGGCGGCGGGCTGGCGCTCGTCAAGCAGGGGACGGCGGCCCAAATCGAATACCAGCAGCTGAAGTTTGTAAAAGGCCCTGCCATCAAGGCGATCATGGAAGGATGTAGCAATGATCCCATCGTGGATCGCTTTAAGATCAAAGACGGTGAGACAGAGAGGGGCTTTTATGTGGGGGTATTCGACGGCAAGGCGAACGCCGTTGCTTATGAGACCTCTGGCAAGGGCTTTGGAGGAGACATCGGTATCATGGTGGGGGTCAACCTTGAGACGGACGAGTTGCTAGGCATCGGCGTCACGACCCACTCTGAGACCCCAGGCCTGGGCGCCAGGGCAAAAGACGATCCGTCTTTCGGTGCCCAGTTTAAGGGAATGTCCATGAACCAACCCTTCAAGGTGAAGACAGATGGGGGAGGGGTTGACGCTGTGTCAGGGGCTACGATTACCTCCAGGGGCGTGTGTGCAGGCATTACAGATAGCGCGGGATTCTATAAGAAACTGAAACCGCAACTCATAGAACAAGCAGCGGCTTTTGCCAAATAGGGAGAAAAACATATGAGTGAAACCAGCCTTGCTCAAGAGTTTACCAAGGGGCTATGGAAGGAGATTCCGCCATTTCGTTTAGTCTTGGGGCTCTGTCCCACCTTGGCCGTGACCAAGGCCTTTGGTACCGGCCTTGGGATGGGCCTTGCCCTGACTTTCGTCTTGGTCTGTTCCAATATCTTGGTCTCTGCCCTTCGTAAGATCATACCGAGCAAAGTGAGAGTGCCCTGCTTCATTATCATCATCGCCACCTTTGTGGTCATCGTGGAACTGGTGATGCAGGCCTATACCTATCCCCTGTTTCTAACGCTTGGCATCTTCATCCCGTTGATCGTCGTAAACTGTATTGTCCTGGGCCGTGCCGAGGCCTTTGCATCCAAGACCGGGCTTGTCGCCTCCATTGCTGATGGCCTTGGCATGGGTATAGGGTTTACCATATCTCTTTCGGTCCTCGGCTCGATCCGCGAGATCTTTGGCGCAGGCACATGGAACGGCGTGGAGCTTTTTGGGCCATCCTTTCAGCCCTTTACCTTTATGGTTGAAGCCCCGGGGGCCTTTGTGTGCCTGGGCCTAATGCTCGGTATCATGAATCTGGTTGGGAAGAAGTAGAACGAAGAAGATAAAGGAGTAGTCAGATGGGAGATTACATCTTACTTGCCATAAGCGCTATCCTTGTTAACAACATCTTGCTCATCCAATATTTGGGCAACTGCCCCTTTCTGGGCACGTCCAAAAAGATGGACACCGCGGTCGGCATGGCCATGGCCGTGGTCTTTGTCCTTGCCTTGGCAGGGATTGTGACCTGGATTTTCGAGGAGGTTTTCCTAAAACCATTAGGCCTTGAATACATCAGGACCATCGTATTCATCCTGGTGATCGCCGCGCTGGTCCAGTTTGTGGAACTCTTCATGAAAAAGAGCATCCCGGCCCTTTACGCGGGTCTGGGCATCTTTCTCCCCTTGATCACGACCAACTGTGCGGTCATGGGTGTATGCCTCATCAATGTTAAGGAAGAATACGGCTTTCTAGAGATGCTCGTTTCTTCCATAGCCTATCCCATAGGTTTTGGGCTTGCACTGATTCTCTTTGCAGGGCTCCGGGAACGGATCATCATCGGCAGGGTCCCCACGCCCATGCAGGATGTGGCCATTGGTCTTGTGACGGCTGGATTTATGTCCCTCTCCTTCCTGGGCTTTAAAGGGATGATTTAGCGCCACTGATAGAGAGAGGCGGGTTATTTTAAGGTATCGCTAACAGGTCTTAGGAGATAGAAAAAATGTCAGAATCCCTGTTTCTTCCATCCTTACTTCTTGTGTTGGGTTTGGGAGGTGTCTCCGGCATACTTCTCGGGATTGCCTCCAAGGTATTTTACGTGTGGGAGGACCCCCGAATTGCAGAGGTGGAGAACTGTTTGGCTGGCGCCAATTGCGGCGGTTGCGGCTTTACCGGTTGTGGTGCCTGTGCCGCGGCTATTGTGGAGGGCAGGGCCCCGGTGAATGCCTGCGTTGTGGGCGGGGCGACCTCTGCGCAAAAGGCCGCCGCGATCATGGGGATGGAGGTTGGCGCGGCTGAGCCCTTGACTTCGGAGAACACCTGCACAGGAGGATTTCGGGCCCCTGAGAAATTCTATTACATGGGTATCAACGATTGCCGGGCAGCAGCTCTCTTGTATGCCGGGGCGAAACAGTGTGCCGTGGGGTGCCTCGGCTTTGGCTCGTGCGTGAGGGCCTGCCAATTTGACGCCCTCAAATTGGGGCCTGAGGGCTTTCCAGTGGTTGACGTAGAGAAGTGCGTGGGTTGCGGCGCCTGTGAAAAGGCCTGTCCCAAGGGGATCATGCAGGTACGCACACCCTCTCAACGCATTCTCCACATGAACCTGGTGACCGACCGCCTGGCCCCGTGCCGTCAGACATGTCCCGCTGAGATCAATATCCCCAAGTATATTCATCATATCAGGAACAAGGAATACGACAAGGCCTACCTCACCATCATGGAACGCAATCCCATGCCCCTTTCCATCGGCCGGGTCTGTCCCCATCCATGTGAAGATGCCTGTCGCAGGGCACTGGCTGATGATCCGGTGTCTATCAATCAATTGAAGCGTTTCTGCTCCGACTGGGTCTTTGATAACGCCATGCCCGTCAAGATTCCCGTAGCGCCTGATACAGGATACAAGGTGGCCATTGTGGGCGGTGGGCCTAGTGGTCTTTCGGCTGCCTACTTTTTGAGACGCCTGGGTCACCAGGTAAAGATCTTTGAATGGATGCCAAGACTGGCGGGCATGATCCGTTATGGTATTCCGGAATACCGCCTTCCCAAGGCCGTCTTGGATAGGGACATTAAGCGGATTCTTGATCTGGGAGGCATCGAGGTCAAGACGGGCGTAAAATTTGGCGTAGATTTTGACCTCGAGTCGCTGGTTGGGGGCGGATTTGACGCCGTGCTCTTTTCGATCGGTGCCTGGAACCATGCCTCCGCCCGCATCCCTGATGAAGACAAGGTCAAGGGAGTGGTGCCGGCCACCATCTTTCTCAGGGCCCAGACAGAGCCCGGCGTGGGAGATCCTTATCCCATGGGCAAGAACGTGGCGGTCATCGGCGGCGGAAATGTGGCCATGGATTGCCTAAGGTCTAGCATTCGCAGGGGCGCTGACAACGTCTATTGCCTTTATCGGCGTGAAGTCAAAGACATGCCCGCAAACAAGGTGGAGATAGAAGCCTGCCACCACGAAGGAATCAAATTCATGCCCTTGACCACCCCAACCAAGTTCATTACCGATGATGAGGGCAATCTCACGGGCGTTGAATACTTGAAAAATGAGTTAGGGGAGCCGGATGCCAGCGGCCGACGCAAACCAGTGGCGGTCAAAGGCTCCGAGACGGTGTTGCCGGTCGACACTTTTGTCCTGGCCATTGGACAGACAACGGACTCCGCCTTTGCAGACAAAGAGGAGGGGGCCGTGTCAAGGGTTGAAACCTTTAAGGGATCTATTGTGGTCAATCCCGATACCCAACAGACAGCCGTGCCCTATGTATTCTCCAGCGGGGATTCTGCAGGTCCTCCTGGTCTCTTGGTGGCAGCCATTGGAGGCGGCAGACGAGCGGCAAGAGGTATCCACAAGTATCTCATGGGAGAAGACATGGCCATGCCCGAGATCAGGCTTCGGGTGGATTCGAGGCGTATGAAGGGTCACATCCCTGGCACCATCTTTGATTCTATTGAGGGGATCGAGAAAAAAGGACGCATCGGCCAACCGGAGTTGGAACCGGGATCTTACGAAAGAAACCATACCTATGCAGAGGTGGACCTCACGGTGACAGAGGAAGAGGCCCTGAAAGAGGCGAATCGATGCATGCGATGCTGTCTAACCTGCTATAACAAAGATAGCGGCATGGCCAGCCAGGCCTAGCGAGGATCAATCCGAGAGATCGCGAGATCAAGACGTCCTTCAAAGGCATTGGGGGGGGCAGTGATGCCCCCCCCAAGCATATTGTGATCCTGGGGGTGGGCAACCTGCTCATGTCTGACGAAGGCGTGGGGGTCCACGTGGCCAACAAGCTCATGGAGATGGATTTACCTGCTGGTGTGGAAGTCATTGAGGGAGGAACGGATGGTTTCCGCCTCATGAACGTTGTGACAGAGGCGGATCGGCTCATTGTAGTGGATGCGGTGAAGGGCGGAAGTCCCCCTGGTTCGATCTACCGCTTTGATATCCATGATGCGCCCTCATCGCCTGATCTTTACAAGACCTCGGTTCACCAGATAGGGATACTGGAAGTCGTTCATCTTTCAGAGCTTATTGGTCAGACCCCTGAGACCACGGTGATCGGTGTGGAACCGGGGTCCCTGGAAATGGGCATGGAGTTATCCCCTGAGGTGCAAGCAAAGATACCCAAGATTATCGAATTGATCTTGGAGGAGGCTAAGCGCCCCTGCCGGAAAAAGACCGGATCCCAGCATTAGGCACTTCGCACGTCGACTTTCTCTCTCCATTCTCCAGAAACTTGCAATCCTGAATCTTGTATGCCATCCTCCTGACATGATTGCCTATCAGAAGCTGTGTCTCGGTCCAGAAGCCAACGCCGATTGCACCCCGTGTCCGGCCAGGGATGAGGAAAAGAGCTATGAGTTAAGAGGACTGACCCATCAAGTCGATGCCCTGGCTGACCCTGAAAATATTGAGCTATGCGGGGGCGCGTCAACCCTGCACAAGGACTTACTTTCCCTCATTTCACGCGCCCGTGCCCGAGGGGCCCGACGGATCAAGCTCGTGACCAGCGGACGGTGGCTGGCCGACTGGGATATGCTAAAGGAGCTGATCGATGGCGGGTGCCGCCTCTTTGAGGTGAGAATCCACGGTTCAAGACCGGAGATCCACGAACCAATCACGGGCCAAAGGGGAAGCTTCGACCAGACCCTTTCGGGCCTCCAGAATCTTAGCACCCTGTCGAGCTCCGCAGAGCATGAGGGGGCCATTTACGTGGCAGCCCGAGTGGCAGTGACCCGCGAAAACCTTGAAGACCTGGTCCCCACCATTGCTTTGCTTGCCTCCCTGGGTGTGGATCGCATTATTATGGCCCGAAGGGGGTTCGACTTGCCCATGACAGAAGCAGCCCAGGTGGTGGGAAATGCCATGCGGGTGGCTGCATTGAATCGGGTCTGGTCTGTGTGCGAAGGGTTTCCGCCATGTCTCATGAAAGGCTCTGAAATGCATGTCACTGAGCTGCTTCGGCCTGCGCCATCGAAGGCGAAAAAACCGAAAAGCTGCCGCGGTTGCACCTACATCG
>Ga0111161_1070_pt1 | contig 11682 bp, 11 predicted proteins | sample DeeMarSeWOR28_12_FD_80264 | JGI IMG/M metagenome (GOLD analysis project Ga0111161, IMG submission 80264) | Nitrospira bacterium SG8_3
ACATTGAATTTGGCGTCATGTCTTCCATTTCTGTGAATGAATAATGGCATTTCGGTTCTTTAACGCGGGAATGGGGCTGCCCCAGTCCTCCATCATCTCTTCGAATGCCATTTGCCCGGTCAGGAGCACGCCCCAATATCCGCCGCCAGGAACTCCCCAGGCGCTTGCCAGATAGAGCCCCTTGATGGGAGTCCGGTTGTCCTTTCGATCAATATAGGCGTGGTTCAGGGTCTGCTCATATCCGAAGATGGCGCCGCCAGGGTTACGGGTGAAACGCCAGTTGGTCAGGGGTGAGGCGGCTTCTCTGACCTCGATCATGGAGGAAAGTCCTGGCAAGATCTCTTTCTCGGCCCGGCTGATCAGGGTTTCGGCCCACCTCTCTTTCTCTTTGCGATAAGCTTCCTTTCGCCCCGCTTTGTAATCCTTTTCAAATTTCCGCCATGGGCCATAACCCGTCAGACAAAACACCCTGAGGGTTGAGGTCCCAGGCTTTGAGTATCCTGCATACATATTGTCATATAGACTGACGCGCAAGGGCACCTTCTCCACGTCGCCTCTCAAACAGGACGCATATTCTTGCTCTGGTCCACGTTCCGTCACCGTCTGTATGCCGCAAAACGGGATTTTCCCTCTTAACTCGCCTTTCAAACCGAGCCAGACAATAAAACTCGAGAGGCTGGGAACGAAGGTCTTGAGTTCTCGTGAGAATTCCTTGGGCAGCGCACCCTTTGGAAGCATGGAGCCGAACGTGTGGGCCGCACTTGCGTTGCTCACAACCGCTCTGGCGGGCAGGATCTTTCCCGTGGTGAGCATCACGCCCTTCACAGCGTCCTTCTCGATCAGGATCTTTTGGGCAAGGGTTTCATAGAGCATCTGGCCACCTTCCCTTTTGATGACGTCGGCCAATGCGAAGCTCAGGTCGCTGGAACGCTCTTTTATATAGTAGGTCCCGTTCCTTAGACACTCGCCTTTGGCCACGGCATAATAGAGACCCGCCAGTTTGGAAGGCGGCAACCCGTGAAAATCCCACAGGGAGGCCAGGATGGTTTGAAGTTTGGGATCCCTTATATACCTGTTAAGAAGTCCGGCGAGCGTCTTGTTTCGCACACGGAACATCTTGGGATACTTGAAGGGGAACAGAAGACTGGCGCACATGCCACTCTGGTGAAGCTCATCCGCTTCACATGCAATGCCCACAATCTCCTGCACAAAACCCCGGATTCCTTCCTCTTCCGCCGGGAAATGTCTGCTCAGAATGCGTACATATTCTTCGGGATCTCGCTGGGGAACGGAGATCTGGTGATCCGGGGACCTCAGGTGGTACACCTCTGAAAGCTGCACCAATTCCAATTCTTTCTGGACCCCCAAGTCCTCCAGGATACGCTCTACCACGTTGTTCTTGGCATACATCCCGTGAAGGGATACCTCGAAGCGGTACTTTCCTCCGTCTCGATCGAAGGATGCCGCATAGCCTCCTGGTCGATCGCGTTGTTCCACCACAGTTACGGGAATCCCCTGTTTTGCGAGGTAGGCCCCGCAACACAATCCCCCCAGGCCTGCACCGATAATCACGGTGGGGTAGTCCTTTTTGGGTCCCATGCGCGCAGCATAGGCCGCAACCCTCTTCCAATCAAGCCCCAGCAATAGCGTGAAAATGGATGAGGTGGTCAAAAAGGATCTTCTGGAGATCTTCCTGGAAAACATGGTGTTTTCTCTTGCAGGCCCCCTTTGTCAATTTCGTATCAAATCAAGTTCCGCAAAATATCTTATGTAGCAAATACGCCCCTGAAATATCCAGGGAAAAATGGGCAATGCCCGGTCCAGAGGACAGTAGACCCTTCGACAGGGTCAGGGTAAAATGGCGGAGGACGCGGAGGACACCCGCCTTCGCCAAAGCTACGGCGGGCACGGAAGACGCAAAGCAGAAGACAGATGAGGACCCCAGTGAAATAGTCGCGATAAACCGGGAATTTCACTCCGATGAAATGGGCCGCGCATTTCATGGGGCATGCGGGGCAGGCCTTTCGACAAGCTCAAGACAAGCAGACGACAGAAGACTAAAGACATGAGCGGTGTAGAGGGAACTTGAGGTCTAGTTTTCACCTGCCAGCTTGATCAAGTCTCCAATCAGACGCTCCAGCGTATCCCGTGTCAAGGGTGCGGGCATGGGGGTGCGCGTTTTTGTCCTGGGGTCATGCTTGTACCTTACCAGGGACAATCTTGTGGTTCGATCTAGCACCAACTCGTAGAAACTAACGGTCTCCCCATCTACCCTGGGAGGCGTGCTTCTGAGGATGGTCATCCCCTCATTTCCTTCTGTCTCGATGATCTGCAATCTCTCCCCGAGATAGGTGATTCGCTCCACCACCTGAACCGGGTCGACCGCCATTTTGCCGCCCTCTGTGTGTTCCAGGTAGAGACTGTCGAGCAGACATCCCAACCGAGAAGAGTCTGCCAGTTTTATTTCCACCCGAAGTTTTCCCTCGGATGCCTTAACCTCCACGGCCTGATCAGGAGGGGCTTTCTGGAGCTGTTTATTGATGCGTTCTGTTAAGCTCATGGCTCATCCCGCCTTTCTTTTTATTATTACTCGCAACCAATCCTCCCTTTCCTAACCCAGCTCCTTGATGTTGCTCTCCTTCCCATCATAACTCAGGCGCACCTTCTTTCCCTCCTTTGTGGTTTCCACGTGAACCGGCCTCTTCCACAGAAGGTGCAGATTGGTGAGGGTCTCCTCGGCAAAGTTCCACTTGAGATCCCTCCCTTCGTGCTCATGCTCCATGAGGAGTTCGCCACGATTTTCGAAATTCCCATCCAAGACCCTTATCTGTGGACTTCCCAAATTGGTGAGTCCAGTCAGGATCAACGCCTTGATTTTGTCAAACTCCCGGGTCTTTATGACCCACGCAGGGTCCTTTTCTTCCTTGGCATACACAAAAAGTTTTTGCTGCCGGCAGAAATCATCGGTCAGAAATGTATCCACAAAGGTCAGATCGTTGTAAAGGCGCCGCACCTCAAAAATCTTTTCTTGACCCAAACCCAGGTTCAGATCCCAGCTCTCCCGAATGGCCAGGTCCTCACATTCTTCGTAGTCCTTGCCAAAGCGCCCCTTGTTCCATCGATCTTCAATGTCCCGGAAAAGTTCCAGACCTAGTTTATAGGGGTTAAGGTGAAGTCGAGATCCGCCCATTGTCCCAGAGTGGTGATCCGCATAGTCAATGACCTCCCTGTCCTTCAGCACCTTCTCGGTCATGATGCGAGAGTGCCAGTAGGAGGCCCACCCCTCATTCATGATCTTGGTCTGCCCTTGGGGAACAAAATAATAGGCCTCTTCACGAATGATGGACAAGATGTCGCGCTGCCAGTTCTTGAGAGGCGCGTGCTCCACCAGGAAAAGGAGTACGTCCAATTCAGGGCTCTCAGGAAAACGTTTCCCCTTTTCTCGTTTCGCCTTCATTTCCTCTGTCCTTGCCTCGAGAAATTCGGGAGGATTGATGTAATTCTCCATGTAGCCCTTGCTGCGGAGCCTGCGAGGCTGAATCTCCTCATCGTCATCATCATCCCGAAAGTAGCCGACCCCCTCTGCTTTCTCGGCTTGCCCGTTGCAGGCCCCGGATGGGCACCCCGGACCGGAGCAGGCAGGAGATTCATCACATGGCTTTTCGCACTCGCAAGACTCACTTTCACCCCTAGGGGCCTGGACCCCGTTGAAAGGCCCCTTTGCCTCTGGTTTCTCTTTGTCCCTGCGCCTTATATAGGGCCAGTGGAAATCCACCAGGTTATCCAGGGACAGACAGCAGTCGATGAATGCCTCCACCTTGTCGGTACCATGACGGTCCGCGTAGCGCTGGATCCGTGTGGCATGGTTGGCCATCTCATCCACCATTTTTCGATTCGTGTGTTCAAAGTAGAGGTTGTTTTTGAAGAAGTCGCAGTGGGCGTAGACATGGGCCATCACCAGCTTCTGGTCCACCAGGTTGTTACACTTGAGCAGATAGGCGTAACAGGGGTCGTTGTTTATGACCATCTCATAGATCTTGGACAACCCATAGCTATGACTCTTGGATAGCCTGTCATAGTCCATACCGAAACGCCAGTGGGGGTAGCGGTGGGCAAAACCACTGTATGCGGCCACCTCGTTGAGCTCCCGGTAGTCTAGGACTTCAAAGATCACCCGAAAGAAGTCCAGGCCATAGGCCCTGGCGTGATCCTCAATCTCGTACTTGATCTCTTTGAGTTCGGTTGGAAACTTAAATACAGCTGAAGTCATTGCCATACTATTTTCACCCCTTCCCTAGCGGCCGGTGCCCAGGAAGGCCTTAAGGGCATCGTAGATGCCATCCTTGTCTTTGATGTCCGCTGTCAAAATTTTTTCTTTGTCTTCCACCTTTTCTTTAATGAGCTGGTTAAAGTGACCGGATCCGTATCCCCCCTCCACCTGACCATAGCAGAAGATGTTGGCCACAGGCACCAGCTCCTCCAGCAGCTGCAACGCCTTCTCGTCATCATCGCGGAAGTTGTCCCCGTCGGAAAAATGAAAGGGGTAGATGTTGTAGTCCTCTGGGGAGAACTCCTCATGGATTAGTCTGAGACAGACCTCATAGGCGGAAGAGATCCGGGTCCCTCCGCTCTCTCTGGTATGAAAAAAGGTCTCCGAGTCTACCTCTCTGGCCTCAGCATCGTGAATGATGAAGCGGCGTTCCACCCCCTTGTACTGGGAGATGAGCCAGGTATCGATCCAGAAAGAGGTAAGGCGAACCAGTTCCTTTTGCACGTCGCCCATGGAGCCAGAGACATCCATCATATAAATAATCACGGCGTTCGACTCGGGCTCGAAAGTGCTTCTCCAGGACCGGTAGCGCTTGTCTTCTCTGATGGGCCAGACTGTCGGGTCACCAGGGTCGTAGGTCCCGGACATGATCTGCCTGCGCATAGCCTGGCGAAACGTGCGCTTGAAATGACGTAAGGACTCGGGCCCGGACTTGGCAATACCTACATATTTGTCTTTCTCTGCTGAAATATTCTTTTTGCCCCGGGGTTCAATATGGGGCAGCTCCAATTCCTCGGCCATGATTTCCGCCAGCTCATCGATGGTCATTTCCACTTCGAGGATATGTTCTCCCGGCTCTGAACCCGCTTCACTGCTGCCCTCTGCATCGGGGTCAATGGCAACGGGATCGCCAGGGTTACCCTCTCCTTGCCCCACACCCTGGCCCGCCTTGCCGAAGCGGAACCGGGGTATCTCCAGCTCAGGGAGTGGAATGGAAACCAGGTCTTTGCCCCGCCGTCCGATGAGCTCACCCCGCGACAAATACTTGCGGATTCCCGAACGGACGGCGCCCCGGACGATTTTTTTGAACCTTGCCCGGTCGGCGTCTATGCGTCTCGTCATATACATGGCGTTTACCCTACGTTTTGGCGTTCTCCTCCTTTAGGTCGCCCCGGGCAAAAATGGACGCCACAAAATTGAGCACATCCGTTGCGCAGACCTCACAGTAGCCATAGTTTTTGATCAGGCGGTGCTTGACCACGTCGATCTTTTCCTGGGTCTCTTCGTCTACCACGTTGGAAACCAAACTGGTCAACTTAATGGTGTCCTTCTGGTCCTCGAAGAGCTTGAGTTCCAGGGCACGGTTGAGTCGTTCGTTGGTCGTATACTCGAAGGTCTTTCCCTCAACAGCCAGCGCACCGATATAGTTCATGATCTCCCGCCTGAAGTCGTCTTTGCGACTCTCAGGGATCTCGATCTTCTCTTCAATGGAACGCATCAACTGCTCGTTGGGTTCCTCAGACTCGCCCGTGTACTTGTTCTTCACCTTCTCTTTCTGGGTATAGGCCTTGATATTGTCAATGTAGTTGGCACAGAGCCTCTTTATAGCCTCCTCGTCCGCAGAAATGGCCCGCTGGACCTCATTCTTTGTCACTTCACCATATTCGTCTTTCACGACGGTCAAGAGCTCTCTAAACCTTTTTTTCTGCTCTTCGGATGTGATGAGACTGTGGTGATGAAGGCCAGATTCAAGCATGTTAAGGACCATGAACGGGTTCACGCATCCATCCGCATCTTCAGAAACCAGGGCATTGGAGATTTTGTCCTGGATATAGCGTGGCGATATGCCCTCCATGCCCTCCCGGTCGGCACTATCTTTCAGTTCCTTGATGTTCTCTTCGGTGAATCCGGGGAGGCTCTTGCCATCGTAGAGTTTGAGTTTCTGAAGCAGGGTCAGGTTGGCCTTTTTGGGTTCTTCTAACCTTGTAAGTGTGGCCCACATGGCGGCCATCTCTAGGGTATGAGGGGCGATGTGCTTGCCGTGAACCTTTTCCGCTTTGTAGTCTTTCTCGTAGATCTTGAGCTCATCGGACAGGCAGGTAATGTAAGGGACATCAATTTTGACCGTACGATCACGCAGGGCCTCCATGAACTCATTGCTCTGGAGTTTCTTGTATTCTGGCTCGTTGGTATGGCCAATAATGACCTCATCTATGTCCGTCTGGGGAAACTTCTTAGGCTTGATCACGTGCTCCTGGGAGGCACCGAGAAGGTCATACAGAAAGGCCACGTCCAGCTTGAGGACCTCCACAAACTCGATCACGCCTCTGTTCGCCACATTGAATTCGCCGTCAAAGTTAAAGGCCCTGGGGTCCGAGTCGGAACCATAGGTGGCTATCTTGCGATAGTTGATATCACCGGTCAGCTCGGTGGAGTCCTGGTTCTTCTCATCTTTGGGTTGGAACGTGCCAATACCGATGCGGTCCTGCTCTGAGAGAATGAGCCTGTGAACCAGGACGTGGTCCAATACCTTTGTGAGATCCCCTGAATGCTGTTGCATGAGGTTGCGAAAGGTGAACCGACAGAAGGGACAAAGCTCACCATCCACGAAGATTTTCAGATCGTTGTCAAGCTTTGCATTGAGATTTTCGATGAAGGGCGCGCGAATCTCATGGGGCATCAGATGCAGTGGCTCCTCGTGCATGGGACAGGGATCCAGCACCTCTTCTCCGTTCTGATCGGTCAGACGCCAGGCAAAGGTGTATAGGGCCCCTTCACGGGTCCTGGAATAGGTTTCAAGTCCTTTCTTGAGCAGTCGAACGATTGTGCTCTTGGCCGATCCCACAGGCCCATGGAGCAGGAGGACTCGACGCTCGGTCCCATAATGGCGAGAGGCTGACTTGAAGATGTTGACCAGATGCATGAGGGGCTTTTCCAGGCCATAGACCGCATCCTCGCCTTCATTGTCCGGGTCAGAAAAGAACTTGTACCGGACCAACTTCTCCTTATTCTCAGTGTACTCTTCCACGCCATAGGAAACGATCATGTCGTAGATCCGCTGAAAGGCGTTGCGGAGTATGGCGGGGGACTCGCCAAGCATTTCCAGGTATTCCGCCATGGAACCTTCCCAATGAAGTTCATGGTAGGCACTGTCACGCGTGTACTTCTCGATGAGTTCTGTGATTTCTGAATGATAAGACATGGCTTCACCTCACATTTCCTGGTCCAGGCGGACCGCGTAGGGGTTGGGACACCCCTGAGAGGCGAGCACAATGGTGAGTATAACCCGAGTTTCTACCCGGTGAAGACTGCTAAGAGGGACTCCACAGGCAGTCGTAATTCAGTTTCAAGAAGAGGCCGCGAGGACCGACTTTTTTGGTTTTTCCCGTGGATATTGAAAGCAATTCATATGCCAGTCTTGTTTTCGCGGCTATCCATGGTGTAACTTGTTGTTTTTACATATTTAAATCTTTTGGGGCGCATCTAGCCCTTTCAAACATTGCCTCATAGTTTCGATTTGCGGCACCTGAATGACAATTTTTGTCATCTATTTAGTGGGTTATTTGTCCCCAGTGTTCTCCCTCATTACCTATGAGTTATTGGTTAATAGTGGGCACTTTGCCCGTCTTGGTTTGACCTCTTTTCTTTTGTCAATATATCAATAGACGTCCCTCATTTCTTTATATTTTCATCCTTGGGGGTCGTGATAAATCGTCCTCCACACATTTTACAGATACGCAAAAAACCCTTCCCTTCTTCTTTATCTCCGATGCGATAGAAAATGTTGAACCGCACTTCGAATCCGTTTCTTTTTCCGCAATGGGGGCAAAACTCTGTGAGCATCTATTCATCCTCTTTTCTTTTTCGGCATGTTTTCATCTGCTTTATCACGGCTTTATTTGGTTGCTTCATTAGCCACAAGGTGCTATAGACAACTGGCCAGGCCCAAAGGAGCACTAGAATATGAGCGATAAAAAGACATGGGATACCCAACCGTTGATAAGGTGTGAGAACGAGCAGTGCCGGGAACTATGCACTGAGTTCGAGTTGAAGAAAAGCAATGGAAAGTGCCCTTATTGTGGGAAACCGATCAAGACAAAAGAGGAATCTTCATAGGGCTGGCCAGAGAGGAATCTTTTGACATGCCCCCCTGCCCTTTAATCCCCTTCAGCCATTTTTAGGCACGACCAAATCAAGAACTTCCTCAATTTGTGAATCAGACATATACCCCAACTCAAACAATATCTGTCCGATGGGTCTATGTTTCTTTTGCTCAATATCCTCGGTGACCTGGACTTTCATTGCTTCAAGGAGTTGTTCCAGTGAGATATAGCCCTGCTCCACCGCTATTGCTCCAAAACGCTTTTCATACTCCTCTATCGCCATCTTTCCCTCCTATACCGATCTCCACCCTAAATCCACGTTCCTCATCATTGGGCAGCGGTTTGGCCTGCCGTGGCAATTGGCTTTCCAGAATCTTAGACAACCAGAGAACTCAAGTCAATACGGTGCAACTCACGTGCCAAATTGTTGCCTAATCAATGCCTTTGCGCCTCTCTACGGCCCCCAAGACAAAAGATAGGGCCACAACGAGAAGGGCCGCTGCCATAAGGACCCACGATGCACTCTGCCAATCACCTGTGTGGGAGACCACTGTTGCAGCCATCGGAGGCCCGGTCAACAATCCCAGTTGAGCCCCTTGCAGCAACAGTCCCTGGCTGGTGGCCACCAATTCTGGGGTAGGTGCATTAACCGCTGCGCCGTGAAGCGCCGCCGCTGGGAATATCCCACCTATTCCAGCAAAGACTAGGCAGAGCAGGTATGAGTAGGAGAGCGGCATGCCGCTCTTGTAAATTCCGAAGCAACAGAGGCCCGTGATCAGGTTGGGTCCAGCTACAAGGTGCCATCTTTTCAAGCCCTTTTGCAAGAGCCATCCCCCCACCAGGTTCCCAGGGACGTTCATGGCGACCACAAAGGCGCTCAGAATGGCCGCTTTGGCCGGTATCACGCCATGCTCTTCAATGAGCAACGTGGGCAAAAATCCGGCAACCACCACAAACTGGAACCCATAGGCTGCAAAGCAGAGCCCCAACAGAAGGGGACCGGGGGTTTTCAGAGTGAGCCAGATATCTTTAACCAGATTCTTAAGGGGATTTCTCCGTCGGGTTACATGGGTGTCCAAGCCCCGTGTGGCCAAAGCGAGGAGGATCGCAAAAGTGAACGGTAACACTGCATTGATCCGCCACAATCCACGCCATCCAAAAAAATCGACCAGAAAGGGGGCAAGCAGCATCATGGTTGAGGCGCCCATTGGAAAGAAGCTACCCCATACGCCGAAGGCAATGCGCACATCGGTCTTCCTTGTCACTTGCAGAATCAAACCAGGCGCTGAAACAGCAGTCAAAATATACCCAATGCCTTCAAGGAAACGACTGCCCAGTAGCACAACGGATGTTGTGGCAAAGGAACCTGTGAAACTTCCTAAAGCACTGCAGGCTAGGCCAAACAACATCATCCGCCGATGTCCCAGCCAGTCAGAAATCGCTCCTACCCCTGGCGCTGTAAAGGCGCCCAGGATACCTGTAGCAGATAATACCCATCCAGCCATGACGAGGCTGAGGCCTAATTCTATGCGGAGTAGCGGGAGGACCGGAGGCGCCTTTCCCACTTGGAATGCCGCCACCACACCACCGGCAAAAAACAGAAATACGCGACCCCAATCCGTGGATGTCCTGGCATCCTGGTCTCGTTTTATTTTCTCAAGCATTGGATCAAAGCGGTTCTTTTCTCGGAGAAGAATCAGACCTCCATAGCAGGGTATTTTGCTCTTGTCCATAATTAACCGTGAGATTGCCGCGCTCCTCCCGCCTCCCCGGGAGTCGCTCGCAATGACAGTTGTAACAATATTAAAATGCGCTTGTACGCGTTATATGGCGCTCTGTGTTGTACCGTTCATAATTATGGGCCAGAGACAAACCGGGGAAGCAGGGAGATCTTGAAAAGAAAAAAGGGGTGGCTCTCTGGGAACCACCCCTTTACTCTAGAGGGTGAATGGATGGACAGGTCTTAATGGACCGGTATCTTTTTCGGCTTTTTCTCCTCAGGCTTTGGAATCTCCACATTCAGAACACCGTCTTTGAATTCCGCTTTGATTTTATCTGGATCAATATCTGCCGGGACGTTGAAGGATCGGTGAAACTTGCCAAACGCCCTTTCTTTGCGATAATAGTTCTCCTCTTTCACTTCCTTCTCATGGGAGCGCTCGCCGCTAAGGGTCAATACACCATCCTTCAGATCGACCTTGATGTCTTTCTTATCAACGCCGGGAAGCTCCGCCTTCACAACAACCGTATCTTCATTCTCATAGATGTCCACAACCGGTCTCCAGTTGCCCAGACTCATGTCATCATCCAGGCTGAAGGTTGGGAAAAAATTGCCATCAAAAAGGCGGTTGATACGATTCTGCAATGTCTCCATTTCCCTCATTGGATTCCATTTTACAAGGTTCATATTCTACACCTCCTTGGTTTTTGAATTTTGCTTTTGCTTCAATCAAACTCTGTGCCTGGTGAAAATTTAAGCACGACTTTATTTATGTCAAGATAATAATAGAAAAACTTTGTTGCATTATTAAAAAAAGTTGCTATCATTTAGTAATAAATGCTCTTATGACATCAGACCCGCATGCGGACAGGAGGAGAAAAATGAAAAGAAATCTAAAGGATGAGCCGATGGGGAGAATCTCTCTACCTCAACCATCTCCCTCAGAGCTCCGGGGTAGGCAATCTGTGAGGGCCACCTTTCGGTTGTCTGAGAGGGCCATTGAGGTCCTGAGTATCGTCTCGTACCATCTGGGCGTCAAGCAAAAATCCCTCTTTGATCACCTGTTGGAGGATATGGAGGCCTTGAACCTGATCGCCGAGAAGTTCAAATCCGAAGAATTTCATCAGCCAAATCGAATCCAAAAGACTTATGTCCTCAGCAGGAGAACGCTGAGCAGCCTGGATCAGGTGGCAAAGAGTTTTGATACGCCCCGAGATGCCCTGGTGGAATACTCCATTCAGCGGCTCTTACCGGTGATCGCCAAGGAACGGGAAAAACATCGGCTGCGAAAAGAGGTCATTCGTGACATGACCGAGTATCTAAATGAAGGGGAGAAAATACTGGGGAAAGCAAGGAAGCTGCTCGGGAAAGAAGATCCGGTTTACAACAGGTTGGAAACGGCTATCACAGTCCTTTTCAATGCCCACAGTGATATTCGATCCTTTGTGGAAAAAGGAAAAGTGATTGAGGCCTTCTAGCCTAGAATAAGTGAATTTGTAAATTCTCATATGTCCTCAGGCCCTCCAAATACGCCTTTCGCCTGAATAAGGCCTGACCTGAGATGTTTGGCCTTATTATCTAATTAAATT
>Ga0111161_1071_pt1 | contig 11679 bp, 12 predicted proteins | sample DeeMarSeWOR28_12_FD_80264 | JGI IMG/M metagenome (GOLD analysis project Ga0111161, IMG submission 80264) | Nitrospira bacterium SG8_3
CATGAATACACTGGGAATACGCCCCACCCGAAACTGGCAGACAGGCCAGTTCGAAGGTTGGAAGGGGATCGACAAATCCACCACCCCCATGGGTTGGCCTGAGAAGGGACGGGCCTGCGGACCCTATTGCCCCACGCCGGGATGCCGCGAAGTGGAGGTCAAGGAGGGACCATACAAGGGGGCGCACAGTGACATAGAGTGGGAGACCGTTTATGGTTTCGGCACAAGCTGTGGCGTGGACAAAATGGAAGCCGTCATTGCAGCAAGCCAGATATGCGATGAATATGGTGTGGATACCATAAGTGCCGGTGTGACCATCGGGTTTGCCATGGAGTGTTTCGAGAAAGGGTTGATCGATGAGAGAGACACCGATGGCATCGAGCTTCGTTTTGGTAATGATGAGGCCATGATTGCCACCCTGAACAAAATGGTCAAACAAGAGGGATTTGGAAAGCAGATATTCAAAGGGACAATGCGCCTTTCCCAGGAAATCAAGGGTTCTGAAGCCTTTGCCATGCACACCAAGGGGATGGAGTTTGGCGGATATGAATGCCGAGGCCTGAACGGACAGGCCCTTCAATTTGCCATAGACAATCGGGGGGGCTGCCATCATGGATATGGATTGCCGGCAAGAATGGAGGTCTTTGATGACACACGACTGAATGTGGAAGGCAAAGGCGAATATGTAAAGAATGCGGCCATTAGCCGTATGGCTCGTGACTGCCTGATCATCTGTTCATTTCCCCGCCTTTTCAGTGACGAATTAATGGCCCAGGCCTGCACCGCCCTGTTCGGGGAGCCCTGGTCTGTTGAGGATTTGAAGGAATCGGGCATGAGAATCATGTGCCAGGAGAGGCTCTTTAACATGCGCGAAGGCATCACAGAAAAAGACGACACCTTGCCGCTGCGGCTTCTGGAGGAGCCAAAACCGGATGGCCCCACCAAAGGGACTGTGGTACCCCTGAAAGAGCTCAAAGAAGAATACTACAGGGCCATGGGGTATGACCTGCCCACAGGCAATCCTCCGGACACCCTTCTGAGGGAGTTGGGAATTGAGAAATAAACAAGGCCAGGGTTGAACCAGCACCTGAGTAAAAACACGAATCATACGGGGATAATATGGAGGCCATCTCGAATTTGAAAGAAAAGCTCATAACGGCGTGCCGAATCTTGGATAGAGAAGGTATTATGGATGAACTGGGGCATTTCAGCGTGAGGTGCCCGGGAAAAAAGGGTATCTTGATGAATGGAAAAGTGAGCCCGGGCCAGGCCACCCAGAAAGACCTTATTTTGCTGGATCTGGAGGGGAATAAACTCGAAGGAGACCTAGAACCGGCCTCTGAAAGCCCCCTTCATCTTGCCCTCTACCAGAAGAGGCCGGATATCATGGCCGTTGCCCACACACATTCCCCTATGGTCGTTACCCTCAGTATAGCGGGGGTTCAGCTTCGGACCGTTGAGAACCAGGGGGCAAGTATCATAGGAAGAGGTGCCCCTTTTTTTGAGAAATATGGTCTGATAGATAGTTTCCAACTAGGCTACGAGGTGGCAGAGACCATGGGTTTTCATAACATCTGTGTGCTCAAATCCCATGGCAACATTGTGACTGGAGGGAGCATCGAGCAGGTTTGCGTATGGGCCATCTGGGCGGAGAAATCGGCTCGTTACCAATACCAGGCCATGCTCCTGGGCGAACCCCATTGGTATCCCGAAGGGGAGCTCGAAAAGATAAACCAGCAGCAACGTAGAGGAAAGGGTCACGTGAGAACATGGAATTATTACCGCTGGAAGCTGACCCAGTAATCGATAGGATCTCCCGTCAGTTACGCGACATGCTGTCCCGCCTTGTTCGGACATTTCCAAGCACGGTTGCATGCGCAATCAGCCAGAACATCAACGAGCAAAACGCCAGCCACTCCCAAATCACAGGCGTGTTTCTGGTAATGCCTTCCACCTTTCCAACCAGAGATAGCAAAACAGCAAATATAAGGTAAATAGCCACGACGGCCAGACTCGAAATGGGCAGCACGGCAGGTAATCTGCATCGCCACTCTTGTGCACCAATCAGGCTTTGAAGGATCACGACCCCGAAGAAGTAGACGAGTGCAGACATTTTATGGAGCACCAGACTGAGTGAATAGGGAATCGCCGACATGCCTATGCTTCCAACAACGACCAGAGCCCCTATGCTTAGTGTGAACAGGCTGAAGGCCTTTCCAGCGCCCACATGTCTGAGTTGAAAAACCAGGAGCACAAGGAACAGATACCGCACAGGGGCGGCGATTAACATGCCGGAATTAAACACCGCTTGAGGCCATCCTGCAGTATTTCCTATGTCGCTTAAATATGTATAAAATATGGAAAAGTCATTCTCTTGGACATAAAGAAGCGCAGATAAGATGACGGTGGTTGTTCCCAGGACGACGCCAATGATCCCCACAGCCCTCAGCGCCCTCGATACACGGATTCTTGCTTCGCTCTGGCTCATCGTGAACCCCGTCGAATCAATACCTTTTCCACTGGGACTTGACCCCTTTGGGCACCCGGGTTCTGCGATCCGTTCTGAAGGAAGAACGAATTACTCCCTGTTGAGCACAGCCACGGCCTCAACCTCTATCATGTAGTCAGGGTGATACAATCGCTTGACCTCTACAGCGGTAACCGCGGGATAATAGTCCCCGAAATATTTCTTTCTCATGCCCCGGGTCTCCTTGTCAAAGCGCTCAATGTCCGTGCAATAGATGTTGAGCATCACGATGTTCCTCATGCTCCCGCCCGCATCCTCGAGGACCTTTTTCAGATTTCCATAGACCAGTTCGGTCTGGGCGGCCATATCGTTTTTACCCACCACATTCATGTCCATGTCCAAGGGGATTTGCCCGGAGATGTAGAGCGTCTTGTCAACCTGAATGGCGTGTGCATAACCAAAAGGCCTGTGCAAGTTTTTCGGGGCAATGACCTTCTTCATTTCTCACATCCTCCTCTTCTGACGCTTCTCCCACGTTATCCTCGGATTCACTTTTGTTTGAATATCACCACTCTGACAATACATCTTCCCTTTTCCTGGCCCACGCTGATATCTGCGATTTCAACGGCAAGGCCGGCAAGCTCCCTTATCTTGTACAGGATCATGTTTATGGGGGGACAGACAAAGGCAGGAACGCCCTCCTCCTTCAACCGAGCCTCCACAGGCAGATGGACGCACCCTTCTATTTGGAATGTGAAAAAGGTCCCGCTTCTGTCCTTCGTGCTAGTCGCCTTCTTGATCGTTTTGTTTGCAACCAGCACGTTTACGCAACTCTCGATTACCTCCTCGGAAGTCTCTCCCTTGATTTGCTCGCGATCGATGAAATCCGTGCCCACCATGGTCGCCCTGAAGTAGCCTCCTCGTCCCCGCTCGTAGTAAAGTGCCTTCTCCAGTGCGGAGACGATATCCTGAAAATAAGAACTATCTGTCATTTTTCCCTCCGTTCACCGAACGCCTCGTAATAGACAATATCCTGGAGCGGCAATCTGGGCCTTGGATTCGGACTTTCATCCGGGTAGCCAATGGCAAGGGGTGCCACAATTTTGTACCCGTGGGGGACATTGAGTAACTCCATTGTCTTTATGTCATCCCTCATGTCCGAGACCGGCGCCACGACAACACAGGTCCCAAGGCCCAGGGCATGGGCCATGAGCTGCATGTTTTGTGTCGCCATGGCTGCATCGTAAGGGACATCCCACACATCCAGTTTGGCGCAGACCACAATGACGACCGGGGCGTCGGCCAAAAAAGATGATACCGCCCCGGACCTCAATTTCTGAAAGGCCTTCGCCTTCTTCTCCTCGTCTTTCAGCCCTTTGAACCGTTCCTGCATGTGGCCGGTGAAATACTCGGCCGTAAATCGTCGCCCGCTGCCCTCTGTGGCAATCTTTCCCATCGCCTTTTTGACACTGGGATCTCTGACAACAATAAATCGCCAGGGCTGGGCATTATCCCCTGACGGGGACCAGCGTCCCGCCTCCATGATCTTGTCGAGGAGTTCATCTGGGACGTCCTTCTGTTTGTAGCGCCGAATGCTCCTCCTGGTCTTCATGATCTCCAGAATATCATCCATGCTCAGTTCACTCCTTCCAGTCTTTGGACGCGCCTCACCTTCCCTGCACAGGACCCTCGGCGCTGAACCAAAAAATCCTGAGCCGCAGAGCCGGGGTTTTCTCGGCCCCATAGCTACCCTCAATGATAGAGGCAAGTTCTCTTTTATAACGGACCAACAACAACGGTCAACAAACAATTGAGTGTAACTCAAGGCCATGGGTGGCTGATGTTCACGCTTTGCTCCTTGGCGGCTGCCTTCTGTCCTCTGCCGTCTGTCGTCTGAATTAAGCGTCCCTCTTTCTTGGATCTATCATGGGACCAAGAGTTTCATGAGCATTGAGATATCTTCTTGCTCCTCCAACCCCAAAATGACATCAATGGCCTCATTCGCTTTCGATTCCCCTGTGATCCCTTGAACGTTCCTTTTGAATTTATCGATCAATCTCTCCTCGGACATCTCTGTGGCCATGGATAAACCCCTCTCCGAGTAGATCTTTTGATCCCCCCCACCCGAAACACCCACGGTAACATCCGGTTTCCCTTCTGACTCTTTATCGAGATGAGTAAGAATTTTGACCTTTTCTGCAAATTCCCCAATCCTTCTACTGCCCAGCACTTCTTCACTCTGCCACAGTGGACCTATCTCCACCCTGTGGGCCAAAAGGGAAAAGAGGAAGGCCGTATTGAATTGAATGTCCACATGTGAACTCACGTCTGCATTTTTCCAGGCTGGGAGTTCACCAAGGGGGTTAATGACAACGATGACCTCATTGATATGCTCGGGAGTGAGGTCATTGGTCGTGATCACCTGATGGAAAAGCCCAAGCACATTCTGCATAGCGCCGCAACAGGGGTACGTTTTGTAAAAGATTCTGTCCGGAAATCGCCATTCTTTGCCCAATCCCTCAATCACCTTTTCAGGCATCCAGGTCTCACAACCAAAAGATCTGAAAAAACCATACTTCCCATTCAAGACACCCCTGTCACCCGTGTGACCGAGCTTGGTGAGAAGAAGAGACGTCATCTCTACTTGGGATATCAAGCCAGATGAGAGGTACTTGGTCATGGAGACAGGAACTGTCATGGCGAACTTAGCCAGCATAGGCGTTGGGCAGGAGAATCCTCCGATACCCATGGCATTGGCTATCTCGCCGGCTGTGAAATCCATCAGTCTTCCCGCCCCTGCAATGCCGCCGAACAGGCATATCCCATATCCTGGGGTAGGCAAGGCCAGGGCGACTCCCTTTTCGGGCAACTCCACGCTGAATCTGTTGCCGAATACAAGGGATTCACTTAATCTCGTTGTGATCTCATGAGCTATGGCGATGGATAGGATGAGTGCCTTACCTGAAACAGCATTCATTTCGGCACTGGCAAGGCATGCTGGCATGACATAAGGGGTGAGATGTTCTGGCGGTGCAAGAAGGGACTCATAGTCCAGGGCATTCATCAGCTCCCCATTGGCAAAGGCAGATGAGAAAGGATGGACCTTTTTTGCATGTCCCAAAATCGTCGTATCTCCCCTCTCAGATAAGCTCTCTCCAAATCTTATGCCAATCCTGCCCTTCTCTGTAGTCACCCCCCCGATGGCACATCCGGTGGAGTCAAGGATGAGCCTCCTGGTCTCGTCGATAACCCTGCTGGGAAGCGCATCGTAGGAAATCGTTTCAGCAAATCTTGCGATCTCTCCGGTGATATCTCTCTCCAGGTCCATATTTCCTCTTTAGCGGTATTTTGTAAATTGAGTGCGCCCCCCTTTTCACGCCCCCGGTTTGAAGATATCAGACAGGGGTATGGAAAAGGCCACTTCAGGCCGGTAACGGGCATAGGTGGGAATGGGATACCGGATCCCCTTTTGATGCGTCTTCTCTAATCCTTCCACCACCTCAGTAAGTTTTCCCGCGGGCACGGCCATGAGCATTTCGTGATCCTGGCAGGTGGCCCAAACCCGGTCACCGTTACCAGGAACCACCACTTTGACTTCCTTGTCCAGATACGCCCCGATGACACCATCCGTGCAGGAGCCCGCTCTCCCTGAAAAGCTGCTCTGTATGGGCTTGCCCGTGTGGTATGTGGCACCGTGTATAAGCCGCATCATCTGGGCTGGATTGGCATAGACCAGAACCACGTCCGGCTCCATCTTTTTTCTTTCCAAAGGGGAGTAGACAACAGCCATCCGGTCCCCCATATCGAGAGCCCGAAATGCCTTGAGAACCTCTCTGCCTGCCTTCTCATCACAGACGTAGTTGACCCCAGTAAGAAAATGGATGGCCCCGGTCTCATTTTTTGGCCTTTCCCAGCCATAGGTGTAGGCCGCAATGGCGCATCCCACGTCCTCAGGACCGAAGGCGACCGTCCATCCGTAGCGCCTCGCCATGGCAGAACCCTGACATGGCGCCATGACCACCTTCAGGTCGCGAAGCGGCCTCCTGGCCTTGGAAGGGATTTCAGATTCATCCTTCAGAATTTTGACCCCAACCGGAAAGGTATCAGGGTTTACAAATTCCCTTATCTTTTTGGCCAATTCAATCCACTTTTCCATGACAACACCTCCAGTGAAATATTAGGGGCTGAAACGCTAAACGTGTTTTTGGGGCTGGCCCAGATTGCTCAATCGCACACAGAGGAAGAGGTTGTCAAGAGGGTTGGATATGGATCCGGAGTCTGAGTATCCTCAGGGTAGGTACATTGGGAGGGGATGAGCCATGTGCCTCCCGCCGTAGTTGCCGGCTTCGCCTTAATCGCCCTTGCTGCGACGGCTGATTTAAGGCAGGCGGCGGCCATCGTCTTAAGCCATAGGCTTCATCTCAAGAATAAAAAATGGGCTCCGCTTCTTTAGAGATACCCACCGTGAGTGCTTCCACACGGCGTTCCAGTTCTTGAAGTCTGTCTTCTAATCTCTCCACGGTATCTACCAATTTGTACACGGCCACAATAGCCTGCTTGAATATCAAATCCCTATAATCGCTTTTCTCGCTTTTTTCTCTATCATACATGGTCTCACCTCCCTATGGATAAGAGGCGCAGCAAGAACAGTACCACAGGCAACCAGCAGATAAATTATACATAATTTTCAATTAGTTAGATTGGCATAATCCATGCGATTTCCATAAACTTGCACAGTAAAATGTGCAAAACCTCCTGATTTATGTGCATTTTCGAGCCTTTTCTCCCTTTCCCCGTTTCTCCGTTTCATGCCCTAGGGCAAGCCCCTTGCTCCTTACTCTTCCCTACATCTTGTACTTTTTTTGCAGCCCCATACCATATAATGTATGATTTTGTTGACATTGACCAAATCCTGTGATAGCCTTTCTTTGCCAGAAATAGACACTGAAGCGGTCTGTTGCCCGCCTGACAAATCTCCGCGTTTAAGCTGTCTTGGGTTGGTTGATGTTACTCCTCGATTTATCTGGCTGTCTAAGTATTAAATCTAGATAAAAAGGAGGGGAAAAATGAGAGTCATTTCAATTGCCAACCAAAAAGGAGGGTGCGGAAAGACAACGACAGCGATCAACCTCTCTGCCTGTTTATCCCTCAAGGGACGAAAGGTACTTCTCATTGATTTGGATCCTCAGGGCCATTCGGCCACGGGTTTAAATATTGATACCGATACGCTGGAAAAGACGGTTCATCATGCCCTTGGCAATGCTGAAGGAACGAGGATAGGGCTCAGTGAGGTGACTTTGAAAGTTGCTGAAAACTTTGACCTGGCTCCCTCAAACATAGGATTGAGCACCTTTGAACACAACTTGTCCATGATAAAAGGGAGAGAGACCAGACTCAAGGAAGCTATCCAGGATTTAAATCAACCTTATGATTACGTCATCATAGATTGTCCTCCCAGCCTCGGATTGCTGACTTTCAATGCCCTCATGGCTTCGAGAGAGGTATTCATCCCCATTGAGATGGGACTCTTTTCACTCCATGGGACAGGCAAGTTGATGGAAATCCTTGACCTGGTCCGGGCCAAGACGGAACACGAAATCCGAATCAAAGTCATAGCGACCATGTTTGATAGACGGACAAGAATCGCAAAAGAGATCCTGAAAGACATAAGTGAGCATTTCAAGGGTAAAATGTTTCGAACCCCTATTAACACGAATGTGAAATTGCGGGAAGCCCCAGGTTTCGGGAAATCTATCGTGGAGTATGCAAAAAACTCAAAGGGATGTGCGGATTATCTTGCACTTGCCCATGAAGTATTAAGAGAAGAGAAGATTTTAGGAGCGGTGAAATCCGTAAAACAGAAAAAGGCACCCCGTCAACGAAAGCACAGAAAAACGCAATTTCTCTTTCATGGTCCCAGAGCGAGTCGTGTTCAAATCGTGGGGAACTTCAATAATTGGGCGCAAAGCGAAGATTATTACATGCGGCGTCGTGAAGACGGGACTTGGTCAAAAGAGATCATTCTTGCGCCGGGTGTATATCAATATAAATTTCTCGTGGATGATGAGTGGATGGAAGATCAAAATAATCCCAATGTTGTTGAAGATCCATTCGGAGGGAGGAATTCCGTCATAGAGGTAAATTAAGGGGGATCCCAAATGCAGAAAAAGAGCCTGGGAAGGGGGCTAGAGGAGATCTCAAACATATTCCTGTCAACCGATGAAGAGAGGAAAGAGAAAAACATGACGTACGGATTTTCCCCACTTGCCCTGAGAGAGGACTCCTGTGCTTCCTGTACCCATCTCCTGGAGGAACCATTCGGTCAACCAAAATGCAGAATCTTCTCTTTGGAAAGTGAACAATACGGTGTGAAAAACATTGACTCCATCGCGATAAGCTACGCAAAAAATTGTGAGTATTTTAGACCTATCGCCTTGGGAAAAATAGATACGCCGGACGCGGACGAACCGGGCTATTCGCATCAGGCCGAAAATCAATGCGAGGTTGAAGAGTCGGTAAAGATCCGCAGGACAATTGCATATCAAAACGATGAAAAGGTCCAGCAGAATATTAGAAGAGCCCTGTCCAGGCACCTCAAACAAGGATTTGCCATAAGACGCATTGAGCTGAAAAAAATTGAAGAGAATTCAGAGCCAAGAAACAGAGTGCGCACAGAGGAAGATGTCACCATTTTTATAAAAGGATCCCTCTCCACCTAAATGTTCCATCCCTTTCCTCCCCCATCACCTACTGATCTTGGCTTACGGCGATTCCGGGACGTTATTCCTGTTCAACAGCCCTCTTTCTTGAGACCAGCGTCTTCACAATAATCAATATTCATTGGACTGCCCTTACCTTCTTTCGTCAAACCACCTGCGGTCAGCCAAAACCACAGAGGTTTCCACCTGCCGATCGGGCACCGACCAATATTTTTTCAGCAAACGATTTTTTTCTTTTGCAGATACCAATTGAAAACCATGCTTTTCATAAAAACGAATTGCCCCACGTGCATCTGCCCAAGTACCGATCAAAATCGGGTTAGCCGTCTTCCTTCTGAGCTCAGATAACAGTTTTCCTCCAATCCCCTGACTTTGCCTTGCTGTTCGTACGTAGGCATGTCTGATCAGAGTTACATCTTGAACGTGCTGTATGCCTGCCACCCCAATCAGTTCCCCATCCGCCTCATATCCCCAAAACACCACACCTTCATCTATTTCATGCTGTAATTCTTCCCTTGGCATATAAGGCTCTTTCCAACGGTCCTCGGGTATGACGCCCCTGTAAGCCTGTGCCGCACCATTGATAATCGAGTAAATGGTCTCAAAGTCCCTATCGTTACACTGGCGAATCATTGCACTCATACAAGCTTAGAACCGCAACAAAGAAAACCTCCGCACCCATGATGATGTGTCGCCGGTTCTTTTACGCTGTGCTCTGGGCTCCTAGCGCTATGCTTTTTTCTGGATGCCCCCTGTTTGTTTGTCAAAACAAGAGAACTGGACCCAATTTCTATTTATTTCTAAACTGCCAGTTATCGGTGTTTAAGGTGTCCTTTCTAAGAACCCCTTTCAGGTCCCCATTCTTGTCGTAGATGTTGATTCTGTCCTTGTCCAAGGTATCCTGCTTCAACCAACCTTTGCTCTCACCCTTCTTACTCTGGATATTGGTGCGCCCGGGATCAAGTGTGTCTTTGGTTAGCATATCCCCATCAGAGAGTAAAGACATTAACAGCATGATCAAAAGCCACTTCTTCATCGTTATTCACCCCCATTCAATAGACTCAATCACCACCAATTTTTTACAGAGCTTCAGAGCCAGTCAATAATCCGGGCCTAAAGGACCCGGCATTGATTACACGCCGCAAGCGTGTGAAGTGAGGGTACGCCCTTTTTCGACTGGCCATATCTTAAAAAAGGTTCCACCGGGCATCGCCGTGACCCAATATTTGGGGTTTACACCACTCAGCTTCTGGGAGTCTGCAACTCACTCCTTAAAGCCCAAATAGTGGGTCACTTCCCCCTCACTTTATAGATATGGCCTTGCCTACGGCCCGGAGGGAGAAAAGGGGCGTGGCCTCACTCAGGCATAAGCCTTGGCGATGGTGGGTCAAAATAGTTTCAAAAGCGCTTCCCTGATTCGCACCATGGCCAGGGTGTCGTGCCCACAGTACTTGAGCAGATCTTTCTTGATCTTTTCCTTTTCCTCCGCCGGGGTGGAGGGATCGATCATTCGCATGTATTCGATGCCCGCCTCCTGGCCTTCCTGAACAGCAAGGCTGTCGTAACTCATCTCTGGTATGATAGCGGGGAGCACGGATTTGAGTGAAAAGGAACCGTGAAATTCTGGATGATAGTAGTTATTCCTTATTATCTTATACAGATCCACCAAGCGATCCAGGGTGGCTAAGAGGGGCTTGTGGTGTTCGGGGTGATCTCTAGCAAGCGCTTCGATGATTCTCCTCTCGTAGTCGGTGTAGGTCACTATGGATCCCCTGCTTCCCAAAACATTTAAAAGTGTGAGGGTAAATTCCTCTCTCGGGTCCTTGTCTTCCTCACAAAGATATTCCCGATGCTCTATTTTCCCGTTCTTGTGCAGAATGTGATCTGACCATTGAAAGGGAATTCCCTGATATGGCCTTGTTCCGGCGTAGCGTGGAATGGCGAGGGCGAACGTTTCGAAATCAAGAAAGTGGATAGGGGACTCCACATCTTCCAATTCCTCCTTGAGTCCCCTTGCAATGTACGATTCGTCATTCACCACACAATTCCTGATACGCTCCTGGATCGCGCTTAGGCTAAACCCGTCAGGGATCTCAACGATGTCATATATGCCCATTTCCTCCAATTCATCCAATTTCTTCTGGCCAATGCCTGAAAGTTGTATGACCCAATGATCCGGCATGCCCTTCATGCAGTACTCCCAGAATTCACATCCATAAGGCCTATTGCAATGCTTCGAGGGTGTAATCCCAGGCGGATCAGCGGCTGCCAGCATTTCCTTCAACCCGGCCAGCATCTCGGGAATCTCTTCTTGATATGCGATGGCTGCTTCGGTCAGGTCAGAAGACGAAAACAGGCCCTCAAGATCCAGCGTCTTTCCGTCATATACATACTGATTGTTCAGGTGCATCAGGAAAACCCCGTCAATGTGCAAACCTGCGCCTTTCAGGACATAGTATTGAATCCCCACATCCGCATAATATTCCTCTTTCA
>Ga0111161_1101_pt1 | contig 11657 bp, 13 predicted proteins | sample DeeMarSeWOR28_12_FD_80264 | JGI IMG/M metagenome (GOLD analysis project Ga0111161, IMG submission 80264) | Nitrospira bacterium SG8_3
GAACTTTGTACTGAAGACCCTCGATATGATCAACTGGTGACAGTCTGCAACCACCTCACCCAGGTGGCAGAGGCGGACCAGAACCCATGGAAGCTCCATCTCTTCCGCAATCCAGACATTATCGATATCCGCGCGGTGCACGGCAACTATATTTTTGTTTGGTCGGGTTTACTGGATGTGGCCCAAAGCGAGGACGAAATTGCGGCAATGCTGGCCTATGAAATGGCACACGCGCTGACACGTCATACAGACCCTGTGCAGTTTACGCTCTGGTCCGAGGTCTTTTTTGAGACCGCATCGCTTGCCACCAGTATGGCTGTCCTATACGCCAGCCAGGGGACTGTGGCCATCACGGGTTCGGCTTGGATGAAATGGCTCTATATGAAGGCGGCAGACCTCATGCCCCTTGAACGGGAATACAGCAAGGAAGAGGAACGGGAGGCGGCTGAAGTCGCCTATATGATCCTTGTTCGATCCAAGTACGCTCCAGAGGCTATGGTCAGGTTTTGGAAACGCGTTCAAGATAATGAAGCCCTGCAAGGTAAGGTCAAACGGCTCAACCGCGACCTTTCTCTGCAGGAAAGGGTGGCGCTCCTGGAAGAACTTCTGTCGCAATACTCGGGAGGACGAGAGGTGACGGATCTCAAGGCTTGGACAAGGAACCGGGGAGGGAAGTATTAGCTATTCTCTGAGCAGGCTTCTGTCCGGAAGTCCCTTGAAATATTTGACTTTTTAGTAATTTTCTCCTATCATTATCCATAATCTCTTCTTCATCTTATCCCCATGGGAATGCCTGCAAGATGCCCCTGCCTTCCAATATGCAAGCACTGAGAGGAAATTAAAAAAGGAAAGGGAGAAAAGGTTGTGAAGGTGCAATGTTCAGAGTGTGGGCACGAGGTGCCGGCCGGAAAAGACAGATGTTTGTATTGCGGGGCACAGCAGGCAGGGGTTGTTAAGGCTGAAGAGGGCTTGGTTTCTAATGCGAAACCTGAAGATGCCGGTGGCGCATCGACGGATGATGTCCCGTGGCAGTTCGCCCTGGAGAAAACCAAACGCAGAAAACCCCTTGGCATAGTCGCCCAGATCATTATTTTCTTCGCGGCGTTCGCACTCATGGGTTTTATCGTATTGCTGTTAAGTTAACAAAAGCCACTCCGCAATGCCTAAGGACCTTATGAATTCCAACGATGACTACGAATCACCTAAAGGACTCAACATATACAAAACTTTCCAAACAAGATGAAGAGGCTTAAGCTTACGAGGCGGGCATGGATGCGCAGCATCCTCTATTCCAGCGTGGCCGTCATTGGAGGTGCTGGATACATCTCTTCCAGAAGGCTTGAGATCGTCCGACAGGACGTGCCCCTGTCCGGGCTTTCAACAAGACTGGATGGATTGAAAATCGGGGTCATGTCCGATTTCCATGCCGGCGCTTTTGTCCATAAAAAGGATATTTGGGACTCCGTTCATGTGGTGAACCATGAAAGGCCCGACCTGGTGGCCCTGCTTGGCGATTTTGTGGACGGAGGCTACGGGCACAGTTCCGAGAATGTGAAGAAAGGGTCTTACGTGTTCGAGGCCTTGAAAGGCCTAAAGGCCCCTCTTGGCCTATTTGCAGTGCTCGGGAATCACGATCACTGGACCGATGCGCGCCTCGTTAGAAAGGCGCTTTCAAGGATTGGGGTTGTGGTCCTTGATGACAGGCATGTGGCCTTGGAGCATGGCCTGGCAGTGGCCGGCGTTGACGATTTCTGGGAAGGGCCGGCGCGTCCTCTCAAGGCCCTGGGCGATTTGAGTGGGCGCACCTCTGTTATCCTGCTCTCTCACAACCCGGATGTTAATATACAACTTGGAGGAGAGAGAAGAGTCCGCCTTGTCATGTCGGGACACACCCACGGGGGGCAAATTCGAATACCGCTAATCAATAGAGCCCCATGGGTCCCTTGCTCAGCGAAATATAGGGGAACAACCGGCCTCATTCCAGAAACGGTGCACCGCTGGACATTCATAACAAAAGGGGTGGGCACCTTCTTTCTTCCCATCCGCTTAGCTTGCCCTCCGGACATAGGCATACTGCGTTTGCGAAAACTATAGCGGCCTCATCTGACAGACCCACCAATTTTCTTGACTTGCAAATGGTTTTGCATATGATGCCCATCAGTTAATTCTATTTGTTTTACCCGGTAGATACTAAAGGGGCGAAACCGTTTTGTTAGGTGTAAACTGATGGCTATGCATGCAAAGAAGGAGATTCGCGCATTCGGTATACGCGTGCTCCTTTCGCACCACCCTGAAGTACGAAAATTAAAGCGAGATAATATACCCTCACATCACGGCAACAAATTCTGGACATCCAGCTGGCTGTTGATGGATTACTTCTGGGCTGCCAAAAAGATCGCATGTCATGGATGTGGGATGCGGCTGGGGATTGGCGGGCATTTACTGTGCGAAAAGGCATGGGGCAGAGGTTACTGGCGTGGATATCGATTCCGAAGTATTCCCATTCTTGCGCCTTCACGCAGAGATTAATGGCGTGCGAATAAGCACCATGCGGAAGTCCTTTCAGGGATTAACTGTAAATCATCTAAAAAATGTGGATGTTCTCCTTGGGGCCGATATCTGCTTCTGGGATTCAATGATCGATCCTCTCAAAAGGCTTATCCGCCGGGCCCTGCGTGCAGGTGTGGACATGGTTCTCATCGCGGATCCCGGGAGAACCACGTTTGATAGGCTTGGGGAGCATTTGTGTGAGGAACTGAAGGGCGAGATTTTGGACTGGGAGGTAAGCCGACCAAGACGTATTGAGGGACAAATTCTCAAGGTCACAAACGGTGGCTAAGGTCCAAATTCACCGTCTGATCTGGGATTGAGAACTGAAATCACAAGTTTATTGCGTATTTCTGATCACCAAGGAGGAGCGATCGAAGGCAACGCCATACATGATGGCTCGATGGAGATCAGGGGTAAGGGGCAGGTGTTTGACATTCCACGCGGAATGTTGGATCCTAAATACTGTATAGGTGTGCGGGGATGCCGAAATATTCAAGGATTTTCAATACTGGAGTGGAGAGGAATTAGGGATGGAAGATGAGCGAAGGAGGGCCCCCAGGACAGCGTTTCGTCTGGAAGTAGAGGTGTGGGGCCACCAAGGGACCCATAAAATTGAAGACCTAAGCACCAGTGGTGTGTTTATCCACACGGAAAGGCCTTCTCAATACAAACCGGGCGATGAGATTGATCTTGTCTTGAAGTTCCCTACCGAAGGGGAGGCAATGCTCATAAATGCACGGGTCAGCCGTATTACTGAAGAGGGGATTGGCGTAAAGTTTATTAATCTGACTCCCTACTATGCCGAGATCATAGAGAAATGTTACGACGCCCTAAGGGATACGAAGGGGGAGGATGATTAGTGCGGCTAGCCACCTTTCCTTCGCGCATGATCTGCAAGGATTTTCGAAACCGCCTTCTCGTTCTCTTCTGCCGCGCCTGACAGGGCGCCCATAAGTGCTTCAAAGGCCATTTTATGATAGGCTGTACCAGTCTCCGACTCTGAAAAGGAGACGTAGCGCTCAAGCTCCTTGTCTGTTAGTGTCTGATAGAGATAAATAAGGCTGACTTCAGTTGCCTTTTTGGCATTCTCCTCTAACTGCGATCGTCTGAGAGTCATCTGTCTCCTCATCTCTTCCACAGATATTTTTTCCCCTTTTGATATGGCACCTTGCATTGCGGTTGCAGTCTGTACAAGAATCGCCAATGCCACTTCCACATTCTTTTCGGATGCCCCAGTGGCCGCGTCGAGTCTCTGCACCAGACTGTATCTGTTTTGTGGTGGGGGATTGTTCTGGAGCTGTTTGCTGAAGCTCTGCACATCTTGAAGCGTTTTTGGACTGAATTGGATGCTTTCAAGGGCAGTGATCTTTTGTCCTAAGGGGGATAAAAGCCAATCCAATACTTCCTGCGCCAGTTCAGGATCACAGCTGTTTTTCATGATCGCAAGCGCCTGTTTTCGCATTTTCGCGGCCTGGTAAGCATCGCGCCCGGCGCGTTGCAGAGCATCAAACAGCTCAGGGGGGAGTTTTGACTGGTGCTGGGCGAGTCCAGAGAGATAAAGCCCACCAATCTGGTTGATGAGGGCTTCCATACCGGATTTCTCATAGAGTGCTACAACAGGAACTGCCTTGCTCTCTTTTGGGGCCGCACCTTTTGGGGGCGTTCCGAAGGACCTGTCCACGTCAATCTCCTTCGGATCATAGCCGATGGCGAATTCTTTCCCATGAACCACAAGAAAGATGGTATCGCCATCTCTCCACACATAATCACAAAGCAACTTCCGCCCCCATTTGAGATATACGACGCGAGGTTTCTTAATGGGCTGGGTTGGGAGGTGGTTTATAATCCCTTCCACACCATAGACGGGCGTATACCCCCCGAAGAAAAGAGAGATAAGGATAAATAGGAGAATCGGTTTCTTCATACCAAACGCTTCTTTTACTTTCGACTTAAGATGAATTGCGTGTTCTTGTCAACGCCTATTAGGAGAAGTTCTCTATTTGGAGGCTATGCAGGAGATTCATCTAGCCGAATCGTTATCAATTTTCTTGACTTGTATGTGGTTACCCATATTATTCTGATCCACGACACGCTCCTTTCTTCCATAGCTGTTTCTGTGAAAGGGGCCTTTGGGAAACCTCATAATAGGAGAGGGGAAGAGTGATGGACGAAGACCTTAGACTAAATCTTGATTTGGCCGAGACCGTCACCGGTACGAAGTCAAGACGTTCCTTGCCCTTAACATCGTATCTGATTTTTGCAGGGATAATCGCGCTCATCTTGGCTGCAGGATTCGCTCTGTTTTTCCAATTTCACAAGCGTTCGATCTCAGACCTAGACCCCATTAAGAATAGACTGAAAATGGTGGAACAGAATTTACCCCAGTTGGCGGGCCTGGTTATGGAGCTTCAGCAATCTGTGTCAAAACTGAATGACACCGGAGAATCTCTGACCAAAAGAGTGGATGAACTGTCCAATGAGGTTGCCCAGTTTCAGACAGCCGCTGTGACTGAACAGACAAAGAGCAAGGCCCCGGTTAGTGTCCACGAAGAGTCAGCCGTGAAGACCGATACAGCGTACCATCAGGTTCAGCACGGCGAGACGCTCTATGGGATCGCAAAGAAATATAGAATCTCTCTGGCTGAACTGTGCCGTCTTAACCAAATAAGTACAGGGCAGGCCATTAAACCGGGGCAAAAATTGTTGGTCTCCAAACAGGGGCGTTAGTCGTTTGAAAAACCCATCCCGCAGGGCGGGATGGTATAGTTAAGCTTTGCTTGTGCAATAAGTATGGTGTAGTGGAGTTCAGCAAGATGCACGTTCATCAAAATCCACCTTGATCCCCCTTAACAAAGGAGGAAGATGACTTCTTTGTCCCTGATATGGTCTCACGTAATGCCCCCCTTTTGGAAAGAGGGGTTGGAGGCCTAAGCCTTTCATCTTACAACGAGTCTCAATGTCTGGATCACCCCTTATGGGAAGGCAGACCGTTGAGCTCTCATCCACCACAAAGCCATCGGCTTTGCCGGTGGATTCTTTACTAAGTCTCTGGCATCTCTTAGAGAGGTCAGGACGCGCAAGCACCGGTCTGCCACCCTATTCGTTGACAGAGGCAGAGCCTTTAGCGGCTCTGCCTTTTTTGTTTCTCGAGGGCATCGGCCAGACGGGTTTTGCATGCTTCTTGCATAAATCACTCGATCAAAGCGAGGATGTGTGGGAAATGACCGAAAGAGATGTATCAACACGTCCTTAAGCTCAAGGGGGCCGTGTCCCTAGGGAAAAGCGTGGACATGAACCGCACTTGGGTGCATCGCCCATCTGAACAAAATTTGGCACATCTTGACGTTTTTCGACAATTCTCAGGAATGCTAATGGAGAGGGAGGAAAAGCCTTGGTTATTATTTGTCCCACTTGCAACAAAGATTACAAAATCCCGGATGAAAAAGTAGGTAAAGCTGGAGCAAAGGCCAGGTGCAAGAACTGTGGCCAGACCATGACGATCGACCCAAATGGAGCCGTGTGGGCAAAGAGATCGGAGACTGGTGTGGAAGGCGCTTCCCGTGGGACGTCCCTCTCTGGGGATACGCGAGCCGGGGTTCCCCCGGAGCATGGCGTGTTCATTGATTATCCGGAGCTGCAGGGCATATCCAGTGAAAAGGTTGCGTTTGAAGAGATTTTTTCGCCTGGCAAAAAAGGAGGATACAGAAACAGAAAGAACAAGTTCAAAGTCAGGATCCTGATGGCCGTGTCGGAGGTCCTGGACCAGATCATAAAAGAGGGCGAAAGGGTCATGAGAGTCGGCAAGGGGACCGCGTATTATCCTGCCGAACTGTTTTTTGGCAATGGCTGGCTGACAATGATGTACAACCACTATGCCATTCTTGCAACCGATCAGAGAATCCTGCTTATAAACGTCAACTCGAGGCTGAAAGACACGACCCACTACTTGTTTCAAGTGCTCTACGAAGACATAAAAAGGGTTAAAAGGGGCATGCTGTTTAGCAGCATTGTCTTGGATCGCAAAAGGTCGAAACGACGCGTACTCACGCACATGAAGCGTTACATCTCCAAGGAGCTGAAGGCATTCATTGCAGAGCGGAAAGAGGCTGTAAAAGGGGACCCGGAAGCCGTGCTTGAAAGCCTTTGCCCCTCCTGCTTTGTCCCACTTGAAAAAGGCCTGACCCAATGCCCTAACTGTGAAGCGGCTTTCAAGACGCCCAAGAAGGCCACGTGGAGATCCCTGCTCCTCCCCGGATTGGGAGATTTCTATTTGGGCCATAGGGCCCTGGGGGCCGCGGAATTGATGGGATCCCTCGTGGTATGGACGTATGCCCTGCTTCTCGTATACCGAGGCCAGCAGGATGGACTGTTTGTAGGAGTGGCCGTTTTGCTTTTTTATAACTGCACGGATGCGGCGGTGACCTATTTCATGGCGAAAAAGGGCTACATGTTGGCTTAGATGCCAACTTTGGCGCAAAAACGGATTCACCATAAAATACTTGACTAAGTGGTTGTTTTTATGATATTTTTTCTAGTAGATTCTTGGTCCGACACGCATTGGAAAAGCAGGATTTGAGCGCAGGAATGCGAAATAGCCCATTTCTTTTTGGGAGGTGGGGGGATTTCGTATGAGGAGATTAGAAGACGTGAGAAAAAAGGAAATTATTATAACAGTGATCCTGGTGGTTCTATTCCTCCCCATACTCTCCCATGCTGACTACTTTGTTGTACTCAGGAATGGGGAGGTGCGCTCAGGACCTGGGAACAACTATCCCATTGTGGATACGGTGCAGGGCTCTGAGGTATTTGAGATCCCCTCCACCTTCGAGTCCAGGCTAGATGCCACATGGATACCCATAGAGTGGAGAGAAGTGCCGAGGGCAGCCGAGGTGAAAGGCTGGTTCCAGTTAAGCACGAAGACGGAGTATAAAGAAAGCGGAGAGGTGGTAGAGGGATGGTACCTGTCCACCCTTGAGAACATACGGAGAGTGGCGCCAGGTGAGATTCTCTATTTCATCATGGAAGATGAACCGGAAAAGCTTCGCTATGGGGAGATGTTGGCCAAAGTGAAGCAGGAGAAAACCTTAGGCGGATTAATCTACCGAAAGGGAAGGTTCAAGCTCAAGGAGAAGATCCCCAAACAGGTGGAAGTGGAGCCGGAGCTTGGGCGATTCTACTGGTTTTTCACGGGGGGCTGTCAGGGGGACACAAAAACAGGGACCCTTGTGGAAAGGCTGAGCGAAAGGAAGACCTGCGTGGGACAACCCTACGAGCTTGGACTGTTCAGGGTAAGCTCAGGCTTTGAGACGCTCTACACCAGGTGGATCCATGTGGGTCTGGGTGAGAGGGTGGATGAGCCTGATGTGGCCAAAAGGCTCTATGAGATCAGGAAGTCGGGCTTCCCCACGAGCGTACAGGCGGATATACTGGACCGCAGGATCTGGACAGGCATGACCAAGGAGATGGCGCGACTCTCCTGGGGGGAACCTTCCTGGAGGTCCAACCGGCAAGGCAAGGAGCAGTGGGTCTACAACTACGGCACAAACACGTACTACCTATATTTCAAGGAAGGGATACTCGACTCTTACAGGAAAATGGGGCAGGGCATGAAGAGGTAGGCATTCCCAGACAAGGGGGTGAGGTAAGGCCTTTTTATCTGTTCAGTTTATGTTCCCAATCAAACTCCGGTGATGTGACATAGTTCTCCATGCGTTGTATACGACGCTCAAGTTTCTCATATCTTCTTTTCAGCCGATCGGCCGCCGATTTCCGCGAATGGATATAGCTCTCATAGAATTCCTGCTGGTCGTCAGTTCGCAAGGGCAAGACCGGTTCCGGCTTCATGATCAGTGCCGCAATAAAATACAATACGACAATGGGCCAGAGTCCGGTAAAAAACAGGAGTATGAGGGCAACGGCGCGCGTCCAAAAGACGGAAAAATCAAAATACTCGGCAATGCCTTTGCATACCCCTAATATGATTCCATCCCGAGATCGATACATCCCACCACGCAGCATTTTTTCAAATCGTTTCATGATTCACGGCCCTTTCCTTTGCGATCAAGAATAATGGTCTCCAGCGACTCCACCCGTTGTTCCATCCTGGACAGACCTTCATAGATTTCCTGTACCATTTTGGCGTCCGTGGCCTGGGCCTTCTGGTCTGTACGGGACAGACCCCCTTTTAGGATCTTGATGATCATCAGGATGGTCCCTCCCACAATCGCCAATGCCAGCACGGATCCCCCGAAAATGACCACAAGCCCCATAACCACGTTCATTGCTTCACCCATATCTTCAGGTATTTATCAGACTCTTGGTTCATGTCGCACCTGCCAATCCGATTTCACTCAATAACCTACACCCATCCTGCCTCAAATGGCAACCGCAAGAAAATTAATTTGATGCCAAGGACTCCCGGGGCTGATGGGCTCGCGTAGAGAAAAGAGAGGAATGTACATACCCTTATACGGAAGGCGTCTTTTCCTCCTTTTTGGCCAGGGAGGATTTTAGACCCTGTAATTCCTTCTCAATGTCCTCATCCACAAGGAGGCTGTCAAATTCCACTTCCAGGTCAGGCTTTCTCCCAAAATTGACCAGATCAGCCTCTGCCTCCATACGTTCGATACGGTTTTCAAGTTCCTCAAACTTGAAAATGGCATCAGAACTGTCCATGCGCCGGATATCTTCCTGCGCGCGTTTCTTCCTGTTTGCGTGGATGTGACGCTGTACAAGTAGGCGCTGTCTTTCCCGTGCGCTCCCGAGCTTCTCTTCCAGTTGCCTGATATCATGCTGATACTGCTCTACCATGGCATCGAATTCAATGAGTTCTTTATCCAGGGCACTTGCCCTGTCGCCATATCTGCGCTTTTCAACGAGGGCTTCTCTTGCCAGGTCATCCCGGCCTTTGTTCACAGCAAGCTCTGCCCGCTCTTGCCAATTCGTCTCTCGAGAACGGGTCTCGTCCAGTTGACGCTGAACCCTTTTCCGGTTTGCCATGACCCCAGCGCAGGACGCCTTGATTTCAATCAAGGTGTCTTCCATCTCGCGGATCATCAGTTTGATCAACTTCTCAGGATCTTCCGCTTTGTCCAGCATGGCATTTATATTGGCGCTGACGATATCACGAAATCGCGTAAAAATTCCCATGACGTGACCTCCATAATCAGTTTTCAACCCATCCTTAGGCAGGAAGTGTGCCACCAGGGAAAATTCATTAAAAAGGTTGCAAATTCAGCCCCTTAGGGCCTTGACAGTCTATCTGGGGGTATGATATAATTTGCCATATATTGGTATAAAAGGCTAATAAATAGCAGATTTTGCCATGAAAGAGCAAGCACCCACATTTAAAGCGCTTGCCCACGGGCCATACCATCGGGGAACCATGGAGGCACTGGGTGAATCGGAGACATTCTTGGAGTTTCAGGAACGTCTCTCCAGAGCGGCGGTGGTGGATCGGCCTGTGCTCTTGGTTGGTGAGAGGGGCACTGGAAAAGAACTTGCCGCGTCCAGGCTCCATTTTCTATCAAAGCGTTGGCAGGGGCCGTTGGTCGCCCTCAATTGTTCAGCCCTCAATCCTTCGCTTATAGAGTCAGAACTTTTTGGATACGAAAAAGGGGCATTTACGGGTGCTGAACAGCGTCGGAGGGGGAGATTTGAGGCAGCAGAGGGAGGGACTCTCTTCTTGGATGAAATAGGCACCATACCGATTGAAGTGCAGGAAAAGATATTGCGTGTGGTGGAATATGGAGCCATCGAACGTGTCGGGAGCTCAGAAAGTATTGACGTGGATGTGCGCATCATCGCAGCCACCAATGCGGACCTGGTGCGACTGGTAGGAGATGGTCGCTTCAAACAGGATTTGCTGGACCGACTATCCTTTGATGTGTTGTTCCTGCCTCCCCTCAGGGAAAGGAAGGGAGACATCCTTTTATTGGCCAATCATTTTGCCAGAAGAATGGCCTTTGAGTTGGGCTGGGAAGAGATCCCTGAGTTCAGCGACGAGGCGATGGGGGCACTTGAAAACTATGCCTGGCCTGGAAACGTGCGGGAACTGAAAAACCTGGTGGAACGCGCTGTGTATCGATCCAAATCGTCTCTGATCAAGGAGATTGAGTTCGACCCCTTCCGATCTCCCTATGGCGAATCCGGCACACTTTCCCTGGAAGAGCCGGAAAGTGGGAGCCAACTGCCGTCTGTGGAGACCTTTGTTGACAAGCCATTGGATGAGGCTGTCAAGGATCTTAAGATCCGTCTCTTGAAGAGGGCCCTAGAGAAGGCCAAATATAATCAAAGGCGGGCGGCTCAGATTTTGGGGTTGACATACCATCAATTTCGAGGCCTGTATCGTAAGTTCGGGAAAGAGATAGAATAGCTTCTTCGCATGACGAGGTCATCTGTTCTAGTTGTTTGCAAACCCCTGACTGTGTTGGTGGTATAGTTAAGCTTTGCTAGTGAAATGAGTGTCCAGTACAGGCCGGGTCCTTTGGCCGCGGATTATTTACTGGTGTTGACTCTTCAGACTTGATGAAAATATAATTGACGGTCAGCGGAACCAAAAGAACGATTGACGGACATCTTTCCTTTGTCTCCTGTGAGTGGGAGATAAATCATGGAGGATGAAATAGAAAAGGAAAAAGGAGAACAAGAGGATGAAGAGAAGTGTTCTATCCGTCATGTTTGTCCTGATTATCTTCATGCCCACAGGGCAAGCCTTGCCCAATGAAAATCTGGACGCGGCCGAGAAACTAATTAATGCCCAGGAATACAAAAAGGCCGTTGGGCGTTTAAAAGAGGTGACCAAAAAAGATCCGTCCAATACAAGGGCTTGGGTCCTTATGGGGGATTCATATAGTAGCTGGGGAAAGCATAAACAGGCGGTTAAGGCCTACGAAAAGGCTCTTGAACTGGATGCTTCGCAAAAAGAGGCGCTAATGGGCATGGGGATGAGTTATGGCAACATGACCAAGTATGGAGAAGCCATTGTCCCTTTGAAGCACCTTGTAGAAATCGAGCCTTCCAACGCGCTGGCCCATTTTTACCTGGGGGTCAGCTATGAGGCCTTAAGAAGCATGAACATGGCCTGGGAGGAGTATAAGATCCTCAAG
>Ga0111161_1097_pt1 | contig 11534 bp, 11 predicted proteins | sample DeeMarSeWOR28_12_FD_80264 | JGI IMG/M metagenome (GOLD analysis project Ga0111161, IMG submission 80264) | Nitrospira bacterium SG8_3
CACTATGATTATTGGATTGCCAAGAGAGGTAAAGAAGGACGAATACCGGGTCGCTATTACGCCAGGCGGGGTAAAACAACTTGTGGCGGCCGGACATGAGGTCCTGGTGGAGGAAGACGCAGGAGCAGGAAGCGGCTTTGGAAATGACAATTATGCATGGGCCGGCGCTCGACTGGTACCCAAAGCTGAGGACGCCTGGGGTGCAGAACTTGTGGCCAAGGTCAAGGAACCTCAACCGTCTGAATTCGGATTTCTGCGCCACGGATTGGGCCTTTTCACGTATCTTCATCTTGCTGCTGAAAAGCAATTGACCCTTGAGTTGCTGGAACGCGGTGTGATTGGGATTGCCTATGAGACGGTGGAATGTCCTGATGGGACGCTACCCCTCCTTACCCCCATGAGCGAAATTGCAGGGCGCATGGCCGTCCAGGTGGGCGCCCAATATTTGGAGAAGACCCACGGTGGTCGGGGAAAACTCCTGGGCGGCGTTCCAGGAGTCCGCCCCGCTGATGTGACCATCATCGGAGCAGGGGTCGTTGGAACCAATGCGACGCAGATTGCCCTGGGGATGGGTGCCAATGTGATGATTCTGGACATCAACACAGATCGCCTTCGATATTTGGAGCAGGTCATGCGCGGCCGGCTCACAACCCTTAGTGCAAATCCTTTAACCGTTGCGGAAGGGGTCAAATGGGCGGATTTACTTATTGGGGCGGTACTTGTTAAGGGCGCCAAGGCACCGTGCCTTGTTACCAGGGCCATGGTGGGAAGGATGGAAGCGGGAAGCGTGGTGGTGGATGTGTCCGTAGATCAAGGGGGATGTATTGAAACCATTCGACCTTCCACCCACTCTGATCCCGTATACATTGAGGAGAATGTGGTGCACTACGGGGTAACCAACATGCCCGGCGCTGTCCCACGTACCAGCACCTATGCCCTATCCAATGCCACAATCCCCTACCTCATGAAGCTGGCGGAGCATGGCATACTGGCTGCCATCCAAAAAGATAAGACCCTGGCAAAGGGCGTGAACACCTATCTGGGAAAAACCACGTATGATGCGGTGGCAGAGACCTTTGGGCTTGAATACACCCCCCTTGAGTCCATTGTCTCCTGAGCGAGACGTGCCGATGGATTGGCTGAGGGTTGAGAAACAATGATGGATTTGCTGAAAGATCTCTATTCATGGGTATCTTCACAGCCCATGTTTGTTCGCGTGGGCGTGATAATCCTGATGAGTGCCGCGGCACTATATGTGGTAGGCTATGTCATGAGCATCTTCTTTTGGTTCTTCCTCAGAGCCACCGAAGATGCAAGTACAAGGCATAAGATAACCACAGAGGAGAGGCTTGCAGCGGACAGTGGCAGAGGGAAGAAGCTGGGATAAAAAATTTTTTCTGTCATACCCAGATTTTTCTTCCCTTTTTCTGACACCCGTGATAAGGGGATAAACGGATAGGTCAAAAACACCAAAGTCCATCGGTATCATTGCCAAAATTTTTTAGAGAAAGGGACTCGTTGGCGTGGCCTATCCTTTTTTTGTCTAGGGGGACCAACTCGATCGACGTTGAAGGTCTCGCTCCGCGGACGTGGGAGATATGGGATGCGGCCAATCCCAGAAAAGCAGACAATGTGATCGAGAGCCCATGCTTCTTTTGTGTGGTGACCTCCAGGCAGGGTCAGCCCGGCCCTGCTTTTTTTGTCTCCTTTCATTTCTTGAAATGACCATCTGTTCATGGATGCACAGAAATCTGTGAACTCTGCACATTTCTATGTGCAACTGTCTGTCATAGCGCTAGGGTGGCTTGATATAGGTATTTGAAAATTAATGATAATTCAGTTTATGCCTTCTTGGTATCATTCTTGCTCTAAGGGAATGCAGGAGGCTTATGCTTCACCTTTGGCCAAAGGCACTTAGGGTGAGCTTAAGAGGGGATCGGATGGTCAGAAAGTGGATCATCGCATATTGTTGCCTGGCGATTCTGCTGAGCATCGCAACCGCAGTACTTTTGTATTATATCACCTAAATGATTAAGCCTCTTCCTTCAGGGCTCGCATTTAACCGCCCGATTTTACCGCCTTTCAGTTAGGCCCCACAAACGCCCTCTTTACTCAGCAACCACATTGCGATCAAGGCTTCTCCAGTCCATGGCCTGCCTCTGGTGCATCTTTCAGGAAGCCGGAACAACCACCCTGGCGGACCTTGTTGAATATGTGAATCGGGCCATTTCCCGCCGCCCCAGAATTATTTTTCCTAAAAGCAGATCGCGGGATCAAGTCTTAACATGGAAAATCAAGGACTTAACAAAAAACATGGGATCTCAGAATGAAAATTAGAAAAAATTGAACTCTGATGCCGTTATAAATTATTTAAAATACTTGACTTTTCCGGAAATCCCGACTATAATTACATTAATCTCTTCTTATTTCAATGTCTTGGAGTTGTCCCGCGTGGATGCACTCCCCGCTCCCGGCAAGAGATATCCCCTTTTGTCGGGAGCACCTATTTTAGGGCACGAGTCAAGTAAAGGATGCGCCCCTTCTAGAATCGCCTAAATTCCCTTCCTGGAGACTTGGCCTGGTAGGCCAACTTCTTAAAACGTTCCCGCCACTATCGCCCTACCTGAACCCGCTGGGTTTACCTGCCCCAGGCATAGGTCCCGTATCAGCGGGGGCGGGGTCGCTTGACAACCAACAGGTTGCAGACTCCCAGAAGCTCGGGGGCGAAGACCTCAAATATTGGGTCACGACGAAGCCCGGTGTAATTTCTTTTGAGATATGGCCTCTCGAAAAAGTACATGCCCTCACTTGACACCCGTTCGGGGTATAATCAAAGCCTGATCCTGTGGCCCGTATTATTCACTTCAAAAAAATCAGGAATTTCGAAGCCAAAAATCAGGTTTTCTCTGATTGCGATTTGTGTTTTCCACCTCTAATATGGATCCATCCAGAGAACTTTATTTCCAGCTGTGGCTCGCCAGGGCTAAAGACTTTTTCATGGGCCCATTTCATCGGGGGAAGAAAGTGTTAATGAACAGAATTGAAGTCGTCGAACGAAGGAGGCATAAGAGATTCCAAGCCGAGGGAGGTGCTTATGCTGCCGTCAGACCCGAATATGACAAAATCGGCCAAATCATAGACGTGAGCCGAGGGGGGCTCGCCTTTCGTTACATGGTTTCGGGTAGTCAGGAGGATGCATCCTCTGAGCTGGACATCTTCTTCATAGGAGATAGTTTTCATCTGGACAAGGTCCCGTTTCAAACCGTTTCAGATGAAGAAATTCCAGAGAGATTATCTCCAAGCGCTCAAAAAATGCGGCGATGCGCCGTGCAATTCGGAGAACTCACGCAAATGCAGATCCTTAAGCTGGAGGAGTTTATTCTGAACCACACCGTTGACGAGGCTTGAAGTACGGAGCAATTCTTGTTGACTTACCCCCACCTTTGAATATCATCTCAACAACCCATGACAGCGCTTCAATCCTTTCACCCCTATTCCTGAGGTTCCTTTAGGGAGATCTGGGCAAAATGCGCCCAGTTTTGTCCCCAAAAGACCCTTTCTTGAGGAGAGGTGGCCTTAGGGGGACCTGCCTTTGCGCGTGATGTCTGGAAACGATTAAGCCGCTACTGGACAAATGGAGAATAGGTCATCCATTTTTACAGTGCATTCAATTCATGAGGTTTAGAAGGCCCCATGGAAAAGGCATTTGAGGAATTAGGCAGGTATTCTCGAGGTAACCCCTACTCATGGCTAGACGGGCCTTTAAGGTTGAGTGAAAAGATGATTGTAACACCTCCATATGGGAACCACTCAGCAGGAGAGAATGAGGTAGTCATCAAGATAGATTCAGGTATGGCCTTTGGGACAGGAACACATCCAAGAACAGCCCTGTGCTTGAGCATGCTTGAAGACTACTTGAGCAAAGGAGATGACTTCCTGGATGTGGGGACCGGCAGCGGCATCCTCATGATCGCTGCGGCAAAACTGGGAGCAGAAATGGTGGTAGGAATCGATAAAAATGAGACAGCAGTGGAGATTGCCCGTCGAAATCTCATGCTGAACAAGATCGAAGGGAGAGGCGTCCAGGTCATGGTGGACAATCTTTTGGACGGCGTGGAAAAACGCTTCCACATGGTTGTTGCCAACATCCTGACAGAAATCGTTGTTCAGCTCTTGGATGACATTGGTAAGGTTCTAAAGAAATCGGGCGTGTTTATTTGCTCCGGGATGATTGAAAGAAACACCCATCGGGTTGTGTCAAAGATGAAACGGCTGGATTTGGAGGTGTTGGAGATGCGTAAGAAAGCGTACTGGGTTTCCATAGCTGCAAAGCAAAAGGGGTAGGCTTGGTGGGTGATGATACTTTTATGAATCAGGTGGAAACGATTTGAGCATGACACGCCCAAGAGAGAAACAAAAATAGGAGCGACCTATGAAAGAGGAAATTAGGAAAAGGATATTGGAAGCCCTTGGCGGGATTCCGGAAGGCCACCTGTCCGATCTCGTGATCAAAGAGACCATCCGTTGCGTCCTGTACCAATACTTGAAGGAGCAAGGATTTCAACCCATCCCCGCGTTTCGCAATCCTCGCTTCCCAGAGGGGCCAGTGGACATCGTGGGAATGAAAGATGATCAACAACTGGAGGTCGCCTTTTGCAGTAATCCTACTGTGGAGTTGGGGGACGTGAAGAGCCTAGATCGGGTGCCCTGCGAAAAGAAAATCGTGATTAGTTTTTCCCAAATGGAAAATAAGGTTAAGATGAGCACCTTTTATCTCAAGCCCGGCATAGAGCATATTCATATATACGACACAGGATAAAATCGGAGCGGAAACAAATGGAAGTGAAGAGGGACAAGGCGGACTAGAGAAACGCTGTCCTCACCATCTATAAAAGTGTCTTTGTTTTAGGTCCAATGATCGGGTGATGCTCAGACTGCATCGTGGTATTCGAGCATATAGTGAGTGACGACGGAGACAACGCAGTTTTTGCAGAGGACAATGGGATTGGATTGGGCATCAAAAAATTCAATCTTAACGGTTAGGTGCTTTTCTTCAATCTCATCTGACGGCGCTTCTATTTCAGATTGCATTTTCGCGATCTCTTCTCCACCCTCAATGGGTTTTTCACAAACATAGCACTCGGCCATGGGTTCACCCCCTTTCCAGTGCTGAATATTATACTATTCGGGGGGATTATTCTAAAGGGAAATGTGGGCATTGGAGACCGGTGGCACAAAACATCCTGCCCTCATTTCTTTATGGAAGTGGTTTAAAACACTTGACTTTTTGGCAGTATTCCGCTAATATATATTTTTCTCTTCTTCCTGTTACCCCTAAGGAGATACGCCCCAAAAAGACGCACACCTATCTCCCGCCAGAATCTGGCTGTTCTGCAGGGAGACTGTGACATTCACATCCAAGATATCCATACCCCAGTCACACCAACAGAACGTCTTCATTCCCCACGCGAGGGGTGAGGCATGACAATATGGAAAATGGGGATTTTCTGAGATGCGTTCATCATCCTCATTTTAGATCATTTGAACGGGAAGGTGGGTGGAGCGATGGAATATTCACTCTATTTCGTGTCTGAAGATAAGGCGCGGCGGTCGGGCGAGTTTTTGGGAAAGCATGGCTTTGAACTTCAGAAGCTGGGGTGGAGTCGAGCCAATGACTCCTACTACGTGGTGGTAAGAAAGCCTGTTCAGCCAGAGGAAGCAGAGCCTCTGCTCAGAACCGTCTGCAAGAGATTTGGTGGGGTGTATAAGGACTACTTTTCAGAAACTGGACAGATAATCAAGCCAAAATAGGCATGGAGACCGAGTGCCAACCCTCTCCTGACGTACCCCTTCCTGTTTTGGTGCCTCCTTGACACATAGGCGCATTTCCACTATATGCGGTCTTAGAATGGGCGGGAGGTGCTTCGGAAACCGTCCCAGGAAGGAGGAAAGCCTATGTGGAGGAAATCTTTGGGAGGCCTTTTTGTGGTGCTGGTCTCCCTCTCAATGGCTCTGGGCACCCCTCTCGGAGCAGGGGCAGCAGACAAACCATTTATCTTCGGCCTTCTCCTGGTGGGGCCTTACAATGATCACGGGTGGAGCCAGGCCCACTACGATGCTGGCAAGTATGTGGAACAGCAAGTCCCGGGTGCCAAGATGATTTACATCGACAAGGTTAATCCGGCTGACAGGCCAGGGATCACTGTTCCTCAACTGGTGGACGACCTGGTGGTGAAGGGGGCAGAGCTCATTATTGCCAACTCCGACGATATGAAAGATGGGACGAGGGAAGCGGCCCGGCTGCATCCCAAGACCTATTTTATCCATGTCTCAGGCGACGATGTGCTGACCGGTAAGGCGCCCGGAAACCTCTCCAACATTATGGGACGCATGGAATACGGCAAGATGATGGCAGGTTTTGTGGCTGCACTGACGACCAAGACGGGAAAAATCGGCTACCTGGGTCCCCTAATCAATGAAGAGACGAGACGCTTGGCCGCGGCAAGCTATTTGGGGGCCCGCTATGCATGGGAAAAGGTGCTTCGCGAGAATCCCATGGACCTGAGGTACAACGTGAAATGGATCGGATTCTGGTTCAACATCCCGGGCGTGACGGCAGATCCCACCCAGGTGGCGCAAAATTTCTACAATACAGGTCATGACGTGGTGATCTCCGGCATCGATACCACAGAGGCCCTGGTGGTGGCGCGGCAGAAGAGGCAAGCAGGGAAGGAAGTGTGGGCCATTCCCTATGATTACAAAGGGGCCTGTTCAGGAGGTCCGGAGGTCTGCCTTGGCGTGCCCTACTTCAACTGGGGCCCCGGGTATGTGCATTTTGTCAAGGCGATCATGAAAGGTGCGTGGAAGCAGGAATGGCTCTGGCTAGGACCGGATTGGGAAAATATCAACAATCCAGATACCAGTCATGTGGGATTCCTGCGAGGGCAGGCCCTTTCCACGCCAGCTCAGAGGGCCCTGGATCGTTTCATCGGGGAGCTTGCCTCAGGAAAGGCGAAGCTGTTCAAAGGGCCCCTTTTCTATCAGGATGGGTCTACTTTCGTCAAAGCGGGGCAAAACGCCACAGATGCTGAGATCTGGTATATGCAACAACTCCTGAAGGGGATGACGGGTCAGAGCAAGGCCAAGTGAGCCCTTTTTGGGCACTTGCCACAGAGCGTGCACATCTTTCGTGCTGGATGCTTGATATTGGAGTGATCCAAGCCCAGGTATCCAGCATTCTTTTTTTGTGCTATTTGAGCCATGTGAGGAGATTCTTGAAGGGTCTTTATGCGAATCGCACTCCACAATATCCACAAGTATTACAGAGACGTGCATGCCAATGACGGCATCCACCTGGAGATCGCCGAGGGATCCATCCACGGGATCCTGGGCGAAAATGGGGCCGGCAAAAGCACCCTTATGAAGATTTTGGCCGGATATGTGCGCAAGAGCGAGGGCACGATTGCTCTAAACGATCTGCCGGTGGAATATGGGGGGCCTTCTAAGGCCACAAGCCTGGGCATAGGCATGCTCTATCAGGATCCCCTGGACTTTCCCTCACTTACCGTCCTGGAAAATTTTATGGTGGAACGCTGCCGAGGGTTTTTCGCCGAGGAGGCCCTTCACCGGCGGCAATTGCTGGAATTGGCAAAGGCTTTGGGCTTTCAACTGAATCCGAACGGGCGAGTACGTGAACTGACGGTGGGTGAAAGACAGCAGCTTGAGCTCCTAAGACTCCTGGCGTTAGGGGTTGAGGTACTGATCCTGGACGAACCCACCACGGGTATATCAAGCATTCAGAGGCGGATCCTGTTTGCGGCCCTCAAAAAGCTTTCTCAGCAGAAAAAGACCATTCTTCTCGTCTCTCACAAACTCAAAGACGTGGAGACCCTCTGCGATAGGGTCACTGTGTTGAGATCGGGACGCGTGGCTGGCGAAATGGATCATCCCTTTGATACGAACAGGCTCTTGAACTGGATGTTCGGATCCATGCCGGCCCAGCCGCCCTCTAGTCAGGTGGAACCTGGAAGCCCTGTCCTTATCATGGAGGGCGTTTCAGGGTCAGGGGGCAGAGCAGGTGTTCAAGCGTGCTCTCTGAGCGTTCGGAAAGGGGAGGTGGTGGCTCTGGCCGGTCTTGCAGGGAGTGGCCAGGAGACATTTCTTCGCCTCGCCGCGGGCCTTAAACAGCCAAGGGAGGGTACAATTCGCATCGGAGACCAGGTCATGACTGGCAAGGATCATCACGCCTTCAAGGCACGTGGCGTCAGCTTCATTCCCACAGCACGTCTCGAAGAGGGACTCATCCCAGGCCTGACAATCACCGAACATTTCGCGCTCCGGCAACAGCGGGGGATCAAGATCCTTTGGAAGGCAGCCCAAAGGATGGCGAAGGAGAGGATCAAGCGTTTCCGGATCCTGGGCAGACCTTCCTCAAAACCGGAGTCCCTATCGGGAGGAAACCAACAGCGTCTCCTCCTAGCGCTGATTCCCGAGGACCCTCTCATCCTTTTGCTGGAAAATCCCACCAGAGGACTTGACATGGAATCCATCCGATGGGTGTGGGATCATCTTATGAGCTATGTCACCAGGGGAACGGGCATCATCTTTTCTTCCATGGAACTGGAAGAGATCATCCAAGTGGCAGATCGTGTCGTCGTTTTTTTTGATGGGGCCATGGTCAAAGACGTGAGGGTCTGCGATACGGACCTGCATGCGCTTGGACAAGCCATGGCCGGCAGGGTGTAGGGAATGGGTTTTGCTTCTACGAGATTGAGGAGGGCACTTATTGAGAACACGCTGATGATCATCGGCGTTGTGGGCCTGAGCACGCTCATCCTCCTTTTGGCAAAGGCCCCTCCCATGGCCGCGTTCCAACATCTCGTCATGGGGTCTGTGGGCTCATGGCTAAAGATCTCTCAGGTCCTCACGGGATGGATACCACTGACTCTGTGCGCCTGTGGGCTTGTCTTCAGCTTTCGCGTCGGGCTGTGGAATATCGGCGTGGAGGGACAGGTGGTGGCAGGTGCCATCACGGCGACGGCCATCCTGCGATTGGGCGTTGATGGCGCCATGCCGGGCACAATCCTGGTTATCGCTTTTCTGGGGGGTATGCTGGGGGGTGGCCTCTGGGCCACGCTTACGGGATTTCTCAAGGTAAAAGGGGGTGTGAACGAAATCTTCGGGGGTCTGGGACTCAACTTTGTGGCTCAAGGCATCACGCTATGGCTCATCTTCGGACCATGGAAGCGACCCGGGGTAGCTTCCATGAGCGGTACTGAGCTGTTCCCGCCTTCCCTCTGGCTACCCAGTCTCCAGGCCTTGAGACTTTCGCCCGCAGGTCTTGCCCTGACATGCACGGTCCTGGTCGGGGCGGCCTGGCTCATGAGCCGAACAAGACTCGGTCTGGCCCTCAAGGGGATTGGCAACAACCCCAGAGCGGCCTATCTTCACGGCCTCAAGCCGAACCGATACATCATCATCGCAATGGGTCTTGCAGGGGGGTGCGCCGGATTGGCCGGCACCTTCCAGGTGGTGGGCGTGTACCATCGTCTCATCCCAGCCATATCCAGCAACTATGGCTATCTGGCTCTCCTTGTGGTCATGCTGGCCAATTATCGGATCTGGGCAACCCCTGCAATCGCCTTCTTTTTTGTCTGTCTCAATGTGGGGAGCATCCAGCTCCCCATGATGCTGCAACTGGATTCCTCACTGAGCGGAATCATTCAGGGCAGCCTGGTCCTGGGGGCCTTACTTCTATATGGGTGGCGCAGACGGAGGCAAGGTGAGTAGAAAAAGTGAAAGACAGATTACACCCTTGCCGACAGTTTTTAACGTTATGAACGGGATACGTCTGGGCAAAAAAACATGAGTGAGCTGAACCTTCCCATTCTCTTGGGTTCTGTTGTGGCGGGAGCCGCTCCCATTGTTCTGGGAGCGCCATGGTTGCCTTCCTGGTCGGCTATGAGAGCCGGAGCCTGGCGCTCGGATTTGCGGCGGGTGCGGTGGCAGCGGGAATTGTCGCCGCACTAGTAGGTATCTTCAGTATCTATCTGAACCAGTCACAGGTGGCCGTGGGGTTTGTGCTAACACTCACTACGCGGGACCTGGCCTATTTCTTCGGTAACCCCTATGCACGACTCTATGGCCCTCAAGTGAGTCCGTGGCCCATTCCTCTGCTTCACAAGCTTCCCCTTCTGGGGCCCATTTTCTTTCACCAGGCCGGGATCATTTATCTGAGCATGTTCATGATCGCCTTCTGGTGGTGGTACATATACAAGACCCCTGCGGGCCTGCGCCTGCGCACCGTGGGAGAGGCTCCTGAAGCCGCCTATGCCAAGGGATCCAACAGCCAAGTGGTGCAGATGGGTTACACCATTTTGGGGGGGCTCTTGGTGGGACTTGCAGGGGCCGCCTTTTCCCTGTGTACCAAGCCGGGGTGGGGCCATCCCCAAGGGGCGGAGGGCACGGGGTGGATTGCCCTGGCTATTGTTATTTTCGGTGGATGGCATCCTGTAAGGGTCGCTTTCGGGGCCTACCTGTTCTCCTTTCTCCAGGTGATGGGTATTCAATTCCAGGGGCTGTGGCCTTCGGTGCCGGCGCAGGTCTTTCAGGTGGCCCCATTCCCTCTGATGATTTTCATGCTGGTCCTCATGTACGCGGCCCAGCAGGGGTCCGAGGAGGCGGGCGGGCAGCCCTCTTGGCTGCGCAACATGGCAGCCAAGTTAAGTGGTTCAGCCCCAGCAGCCCTGGGGAGACCCTTTCGCCCGGAGTAATCCGAGGCGGTCTGGGAATGAACCATCCCAAGGAGTGGAAAATGGCCCACGCTAAGGTTCTGGGTTGAAAGGAACAGATGCACTTCCTCCACGGCGCCTGTTGAATCATGGGATGAAAATAAGGAGGATGGGACCAGGGTGCGCCGCGAGGTGTATGGAAGATGCGAACATAACGTGGAAGTGGTGCTGTATACCCTTGAGGGGGGTGGACATACTTGGCCCGGAGGCTATCACTACTTGCCAGAATGGATGATTGGCAAGACCAGTATGGAGCTAAATGCCAACGAAACGATCTGGCGTTTCTTTAAAACAAAGAAAAGGACGGAATGATGGCTGGAAAGTCTGCCTTTGATGTGATTATTATCGGGTGCGGCATTGCGGGCGCCTCACTCGCCTACTTTCTGGCTGAGCGGGGCATGAGAGACATTCTGATCCTGGAACGGGAGGAGCAGCCGGGCTATCATGCGACCGGGCGTTCGGCTGCCGTATTGGTGGAGTTCGATCTTGTGCCCTCCGTCCAACAGTTGAAGATACTGGGCGCCCAGTTTCTCCGAAATCCGCCGGAGGAGTTTTCAGAGAACCCCTTGCTTCAGCCGTCAGGAATCCTCGTTATGGTAAAGGGAGCCCTTTGGGAATTGGCCCAGCAGATGGTCCCCGGTTTAAGGCAGGAAGGGGTCGTCTTGGATCTGCTATCACAGGAGGAGGCCCTCTCCATCGTGCCGGTGATTTCCCCTGCCAACTTTGATGGTGCTCTGATTTTCC
>Ga0111161_1075_pt1 | contig 11501 bp, 12 predicted proteins | sample DeeMarSeWOR28_12_FD_80264 | JGI IMG/M metagenome (GOLD analysis project Ga0111161, IMG submission 80264) | Nitrospira bacterium SG8_3
CGGGATTTGTCCGCGCTTCGCTTGGACTCCCCACCCTGCGGGCGGGTCCCCGGTTTCGGAAGCCTTGCATATGGACATTTTCCATCAGCCTCTATGAAACCGGTTCTTCGGCAGTCTCCCAGGGTGGCTTTAAACGTGATCGCCTCTTTATTTTAGAGCTGAGGCAATCTTTTCCGAAGTTTGCTTGATCGCCTCCATATCACCTTCCTTCAAATCCCAACAGCTTACAGGTAACTCAGGGCTATCGCCGGTCCGCGGCATCAGATGGAGGTGATAGTGCATGACCACCTGGTTGACGCCACGGCCGTTTAATTGTAAAACAGCCACCCCTGTGGGGTCGAGGGCCTCTCTTATGGCCTGAATGATTTTTTGGGAGGCCAGATGAATGGCTGAGAGATCCTCACCGGGGATTTCCCAGAGGTTTTCAGCATGCTTCTTGGGGATAATAAGGGTATGCCCCTTAGCAATCGGGTTGATATCTGAAAAGGCGAGGACTCTGTCGTCTTCATAGACCTTGAAGCAGGGAATTTCTCCCTTTACGATCTTGCAGAAAATACAATCCTCCATCTCATTCCTCCTTTCCTCTGATCCCTGGCCCTAAGGTTCGGTTCCCATCATCTCCTGGATTGTTGATTTCGTCTCTTCCGGAAGATCTGCTCTCTTTTTGATATTCATGGATCTCATCACGTCAAAGGTCCCATCCTCAAAGAAGACTGGGATTTGGGTCAAGTAATCGGGATTTTGGCAGCACCCTTGCGCAAAATAATACCCCGGCCGTCTTCCTTCTTTGAAGCGGGTCCTTACCATGGCCAGGGCCTCTGTTGAGATGACCATGCCCACTTGGCCGGTAAAGGTGGACACCATATCTCCGGGTTCAAACAGCCTCTTTTTTTTCACAGGATCTCACCTAATGTGACGTCTCGGGATTTCTAATGCCTATTTGAATCATCGAATTTCTAAATGCGCTTGGATTTGTCCCACCCAAGTGGAATGATGGAATATTGGATTGGTGGAATGGTGGGTGTGGAAGCGGAAAAGACTATTCTCATCTGTCAAGAATTCCTTTGAAACCATTACTCCATTATTCCATTATTCCAAGTGCGGAGCGAGCCGGAGCTAACTTATCGCTTGAAACAGGATCTTAGTATTTGATAAGCATTCTGTCGAGGTATTTTTGTCAACGGTATCTAAAGGGCGAGATTTGATGAATAAGGCCCAGTATCCCAAATACTTTCGGCAGAGAGACTTAACAGGCGGGTCCCTCATAAGAGCATACGGAGAAAAGGCATATGAAAAAAATGTACAAGTGCATCAGAGCAAAGCGATGGACGAGACAGGGATGGGGGCTCCTGCTTCTTTTGGTGCTGCTATCATCCTGTTCAACAGATCGCCCATCTCACGAGGGGCTTAGAGCTGTCCTTTGGGTTCAGACATCAGCTGAGTATCGGGCCTGTGCTGAGCAGGCGTATCGAATGGCCAAAGACAAACTCGACCTGGCCCTAAGAACTCAAGACTGGACAGCTGCCCCAGAGCAATTGAAAGATTACCAGGATCTACCGCCTGCTGTAATCCTGGATGTGGATCGGACTGTGCTCGATAATTCTCCATTTCAGGGCCAGCTGGTGAAAGAGAGTCGGGCATTTACCAGAGACCTTTGGGAGAAATGGGTGTATATGGCAAAAGCACCCCCTGTACCCGGAGCCCTCGAGTTCATGAAATACGCAGAGAGTATGAAAGTGGAGATCTTTTATGTGACCAATCGAACGGTGAATCTGGAGCAAGCCACACGGAATAATCTTGAAAAAATAGGATTCCCCACGAAAAGAGAACCGGATACGGTTCTTATGAGAAAAGAAAAAGGATGGGGTTCTGATAAATCGTCTCGTCGCAGGCATGTGGCAAAAGGATATAGAATCCTTCTTTTGCTTGGTGATGATTTTAATGATTTCTTATCAGGTGTAAGAGGGAGAGGCGTCACCTTAGAAGATCGCATGCGCTTGGTGGAGCAATACAAATCCTACTGGGGGGAGAAGTGGATTATACTTCCCAATCCTGTTTACGGATCCTGGGAAGCAGCCCTTTACGAATTCGAGTATGGACTCCCCCACACAGAGAAGCTCAAGCGCGAATATGAAAAACTAGAGACCATGGAATAAGGGGTAGGTTTTTCTCGGCTCCTCCCTGTTGTCTCTTTTTATTTAATCAGTTATGGTGCAGTTCTGGCAGGGAATGCCCCCTCACTATGGAATGTGGATCCATCAAGAGGATTGATTTTCCAGAACAGGATGTAATCGGTGGTGAGATTGTGGGAACTTTTTGCGACGGGCGGTGTCTAAAGAATAAATGGAGCAAGTAGATTGTCAATAAAAACGTGAAAGGAGGAAGATGTTATGGCGAAGGAAAAACTACCCAAATGGTATGCCCAGCTTTCGAAAAGACATGGGAAATTCATGGATGCCATAGAGGAATTGGGGAAAGTGGTGAGGCAGGAAGGGCCGTTGGATGAAAAGACGGCCCATCTGATCCAGTTGGCAGCCGCAACCACGTTACGCTCTGAAGGTGCTGTTCACAGCCATGTGAGAAGGGCGTTAGATGCGGGGGCGAAAGCTGATGAGATCTATCACTCAACTATTCTTCTTACGAGCACGATTGGATTCCCCACCGTGTCTGCTGCACTCAGTTGGGCGGCGGATGTGATAGGCGATAAGTGACACCTCAATTGAGCGATTTCGCACAATCGGGAGTTAAACGAGTAACCCCTAATCGAGTTTGACTCGATTAAGTTGAGATGGACGCTTATAAAAGGAGACATCTACAATGAAAGGAAAAAGGACCGTTAATGTTCTCTTCGCCCTGGGTGTGATCTTTCTCCTTCTCGCCAACCCGGTGCACGCTCGAATCAAACTGGTGGCGTTGCCCGAAAGGGGTAAGACCATTATCCGTCTCGATAATCCGAGGGCCACTCTTATTGAGGAGGAACGTGTGCTCACGCTCCAGAAGGGTGTCAACAAGGTGGACTTTTCTTGGAAAGGCGTGAGCATTGATGTGGATTCGATCCGCCTGACCGTACTTACGCAGCCCGATGAGGTTACCCTGCTCAATGTGAGTTATCCTCCCAACGAGGCGGCACTGGTCTGGGAAATTTACAGTCGAGATGCTTTTGAAGTCAAGGTTCGGATCAGTTATCTCCTCTCTTTTATCGACCGGCTGATTGCATACAAAGGGCTTGCTAACATGGAAGAAACACGCGTGGATCTCAAAAGCTTTTTGATCCTCCGCAATTTTTCAGGTGAGGATTTTGAAAGGGCTCTTGTCCTTCTTGAAGACAGTGAGGTCTTTGAAAAAAGCATCAGCCATGAGGAAACCAAACAAATGCTCTACTTGAACAGGGCTGATGTGCCAATTGAAAAGAGGTGGACTTTTGATGCGGGGAAGCTTCCCTGGGACCCGGACAAGCTGGATACGAATGTGGGGATTCCAGTGACGTACCGAATCAAAAACGTTCAAGAGAGCGGGTTGGGTTCGTCTGTGCTTGGGGCGGGAAAGGTGCGGGTGTTTCAGGAGGATGGGCACAAAAGCACGATTTTTCTTGGCGAAGATGAAACGCAGCTGGTACCGGTGGGCGAAGAGATGGAGGTCTACATCGGCGACAGCCGCGATATTGTTGTCACGCAGCGGAAAATGCGGGAAGAGCGAATTAACGTACGTCACAACAGGAGAAACCAAGTGGTCCTCTATGACACGGATGAGGTCATCAAGGCAACAATCGAGAACTTCAAGGAAAAACCAGCGATGCTAACCATGATTCAACACATCCCAGGGCAGTGGGACATGGAGGCGTGCAACATGGAGTACAAGCGTAAAGACGCCTACACCCTGGAATTTGAGATTTCGTTGCCTGCTCACAGTAAGAAAGAACTTACCATGCATTACCACCGCAGAAATGTGCGCTGAGAGGAGGGCAGAAAATGAGATACAGATGGATATTCTTGGCGACTGTTGCTGTTGTTTTGAGTCACAGCTTAGCCCTTGCAAAAGTAGATCTGGTCATCCTCCCAAAACGGGACACCGTGCAATTGACCATCTACAACTCAGCCGACCTCACGTTGGTCAGGGAAAGTCGGTCACTCACCTTGAAAAAGGGCCTCAACCGTCTTCAATTTTCTTGGGCCAATACGCTCATTGATCCCACCAGCCTGGAGATGCTGCCCAAAATGTATGGTGAAAGCATTGATATCCAGGACCTCACTTTCCCCCCCAGGGTGCGCAATCTGGGCCTTTGGCATCTTCAGAGCCAGATCAGCGGGTACGTACCCGTGGAGATCACGTACCTCACTAGCGGTATGTCCTGGCGCGCCTTCTACATGGGAACGCTAAGCAAAGATGAAAAGGGTATGCAACTGCAAGGCTATGTGCGAGTCACGAATAACAGTGGAGAAGACTATGAAAACGCACAGACACGGATGATTGTAGGTAAGATCAATATCATTGATCGGATAGCCGATCTGGCAAGACGGGAGTACCCCTACGGTCGCCCCGGCCCCCCTCCAATGGCCCCTATGAAGAGAGCGCCCAGGGCAGCCCTCATGGAAGAGGCCAAACGTGAACTGGATAAAGCTGTATCGTTGATGGCGCCCAGACCAAAGGAGATCAAGAAAGAGGGTATTAGTGAGTATTTTCTCTACACCATTGAGGGGACAGAAACCATTCCTCATGGGTGGTCTAAACGTTTGCCCAGCTTTGCTGTGGACATGGTTCCTGTTATTAACCTCTATAAATACGAGGAAGAACGTTACGGCAATCAGGTGACGCGTTTTCTCAGCTTCAAAAACGACAAGGCCCACAATCTGGGAGAGACGCCTATCCCGGGCGGCGTGCTCAAAGTTTACCGTAAAGTGGGTGAAGGGGATCATCTCTCTTATGAGGGACAGTCCCGCTTCAAGTACATCCCGGTCAGTGAGGACGTGGAACTGAATATTGGCGCCGTGGCCAATGTCATTGTGAAGCCCACTTTGATGGACTACAAAACCGACCGGTATCTCTTCGACAACAAGGGGAACATTAGCGGGTGGGATGAGGTCAAGGAGTTCGAGATAGAGGTCAAGAACACACGAGACCTTCCCATCAAGGTGGAGATAAAGCGCAATTTTGAGACCTCACACTGGGAAATCAAAAAACTAGGCGACTTCGGCCATTATGAGAAGGTGGATCTGGACACGATAAAATTCACACTAAGTCTATTGGCCCGTGAGACCAAAAAGTTCCGCTATATCTTGACCACCCATCATGGTCGCCGTGCCGATTAATGAGATGGGAAAGAGGGAAGACCCTCTCAAGGAAGTGCATAGGAGCGAGTCTTTTATGATTGCTCAGTCACTTAGGGGTCTTCCCTCTTTTTGCACAGCCCATCTTGGGAATAGTCAGTCTTTTTAGCCACTTCCTCGCATCACTACATTTGCTCTCAATCCTAATTCAGATATTTTAAAAAAAAATTGTTGACTAAGAAAGGCAAGTTTTTTAAGAAAGCTCTAGCCTAGGACAATATGTGTCGCTCTCAATTCTTCTAAGATTATCTGAGTTTTCTTAGTTTTTTTAGATAACTAATATTTTTAGTGGTCGTGATAGGGGGGGCGCGAAATGCTAAGTACAGGCAATGGGGGAAGGGCGAGGAAGTTGAGGGAGGGATGGAGGTTCGTTCAAGTAAAGGTAGACTATGATTACTGGAAGCGGGTAAAAGCAGCTGCGGCACTTGAAGACAAGACCCTCGAAGAAATGCTTGACGACATTATTCGTTTCTATATTGACTACAAGTACTCAAGGTTGAAAAGCATGTGAACCGACTCCCCGCACCCTGAGAAGGGAACTTTTGATCAATAATAACTTGATTTTGGATAAAAACCAGCTATTATGCCTCTGATCAATAAAGGCACGTCTTTATTGGGGTTCGGGTTTCTTTCTCAGTGATAGATCTGCTGGTAAAAGGTGACGACCTGAACTTTGCAACCGTGAGAATTTATTCAAAAGGAGGGCAGCGCTTTGGCAGAAGGAACGGTAAAATGGTTTAGTGAAAAGAAGGGATATGGCTTCATTGAGCAAGAAGACGGTCCTGATGTGTTTGTTCATTTTTCAGGCATCAGTGGGGACGGCTTCAAGTCTCTCAGAGAAGGCGACAGGGTGACCTTTGAAATAGAGCAAGGTCAAAAAGGCCCCTCTGCCGTAAATGTCACTGTCGTTTAACAACTGTTCGGAGTTGAAAAAAGGCGCCCCATCATCATTCGATGGGGTGCCTTTTTTTTGTTTTGACAAAAGAGTAGAGCTTTATATCAGCTGCAACGGACCCCTTTGGTCGCCGATTAATGCTTTTGGCAGCTATTGTCCAGTTTCGAAGCCTCGACCCTAGCGAAAACATGTGGAGGCTAATTCTCCCCCCTATGACTCCTTGACCCTCCCACAGGTGTACTACTTTAATCTCTTTTCCCTAATCTCCCTCTCTAGGGATGTGTAAATTTTTGCCAATATGTGGCGTGAAATTTCTTAGAAAGGAGAAGTGTTTTCCCACATATTTTCTTTGTTTTCTGCGGTATGTTTCGTAACATTTCGAAATTCCTAAATAAATACGAATTTACTATCCTGGCACGATCTTCGCTTAGGTCCTTCGTAACCTGAGTGATTTTAATTAAGGGAACATGAATCAAGGGAGGTATGGCTTTCTAAGCGGTTCCATGAGCCCAGAGTTACAACACTATTTCAACCCCCTTCACATATATTGCCGTTTGAGAGATCTCGGCCTGCCCAAAAGCATCGCCATATATCTTAGCCGGTTTTACGAACGAGTCATTTTCAAATATTTGTGGCCGGAAAACGAAGATTAGAAAGAGGTCTTGGCTTCAGCTAGGGCCTAATCAAGTAGTCCAATCAGATAGGAAAGGAGGTGAGAAAGATGAAGAAAATTATAATTCTGCTCTTGATGAGTGCCTTCTTGGTAGGCTGTGCTTCCCTTAAGGAATCTGAGTGGGGGAAACATGATACGATTTATGCAAGCAGCGCGCATATGAGCTACAGCATCTGGGGTTATAAGACTCCGGATGCCAAGTGGCAGAACTTATCAGAACAGCAAGGTTGGTGGGGCAAGTCAGTCCCCTATGTCCCAGCAAAGTGATTTTCTCATTCTTCGATTATATGAGGCGGGCAGGGTCATGAGGGCCCTGCCTTTTTATGTCCAAGAACCTCAATTTCAAGATGATCTACCAAACTGATTCTCCTTGACTTAAAAGACATTTTAATGTTGTTTTAGCTGAGATTTCTTTCCATTCTATTCACCTCCATTCAGAGGTTGCATAATGGAGACTCATCCGAAAATATGCCTCCCTTGTTGGGTATCTTCATCCTCCTATAGCCTTCGAAAAAAGAAAACTGCCAACATTTTTGCAAGATTACTGTGAGTAAGAGGATTTCCCACTTATCATTGGCTATTATACTCAACATTTCATCCCTGAACTTGGTCATTGACTAACGGCAAATGGAGCTGTACCGGGAGATATCATATTGGTATTTGGCCACTTGCTTGAGGCAGCGAGATTATGAGAAAAGGAAGACGAGGACAAAACAAAAGACAAACCGATTAAGGTAATAGAGGAATTGAATAACCGAATCGCAGAATCAGAAAGCTCAGATGCCCAGCGTAAGTTGCTGGAAGAGGAACTCCACAAAATCGAAGAACGTTTTCGGCTATTTGCAGATTATACTTACGACTGGGAAACCTGGCGGGGACCGGACGGTAAATACATCTACGTTTCACCATCTTGCGAGAGAATCACGGGCTACCAAAAGGAGGAATTCATATCCGATCCCTGGTTGATTACCAAGATAGTTCATCCCGATGATGCGGAGAAAATTTCTGAGCATTTGAGGGAGGAGTCGGTCCACAAACGTGTGCTTCATCTGGACTTTAGAATTATCTCTCGAAAGGGAGAGGAACGCTGGATTAGCCATTATTGTCAGGCGGTATATGGCAAGGACGGATCTTGGCTTGGTCGTCGTTGCAGCAATAGAGACATTACTGACCGAAAGCAGGTCCAGACTGAGTCGCAGCGTGTCAACCGAGCCCTCAAGGTGCTTAGCGGATGCAACCAAGCGATGATCCGTTCCACTGAGGAAGGGAGATTTCTACAGGATGTGTGCCAAATCATTGTGGAGGAAGGAGAATATCGGTTGGCGTGGGTTGGATTTGCTGAGCAGGACGAAAAAAAGAGAGTGCGCCCCGTAGCACAAGCTGGATTCGAGAAGGGCTATCTAGAAACGGTAAGAATTACTTGGGCCGATACGGAGCGAGGGAGGGGCCCAACAGGGACAGCCATACGCACGGGCAAGCCAAGTATTTGCCAGAATATGTTGACTGATCCTAAGTACACGCCCTGGCGTGTTGAGGCATCTAAACGCGGGTATGCCTCCTCTATCGCCCTTCCTCTCTTAACAGATGATCAAGTCATAGGCGCACTAAATATCTATGCCGTTGAGCCCGATGCCTTTGATTCAGAGGAAGTCAACCTTTTGATGGAGCTTGGAGAGGACCTTGCGTATGGAATCGCAACACTCCGTACGAGGGCGGAGCGGAAGCAGGCCGAAGCAGCCCTGCGTCAGGCGCGCGACGAGCTATACATTTTGAGTCAGGAACTTGAGCAAAAGGTTCAAGAGAGGACTGCCGAATTGGAGGAGAAGAGTAAGCTTTTAGTCGAGGCTGAAAGACTTGCCACGCTAGGCAAAATTGCCAACAGGGTAGCTCATGAGTTGAGGAATCCGCTAACGGTCGTTGGTGGTTTTTCGCGGAGAATGTATGAAAGAACGCCTGATGATGATCCAAACAAGAAATATCTTAAGATAATTGTCGAACACGTCAGAGCCTTGGAGGAGAAAATTTCAGAAATTATAAAGATTCAAAACGAACAATGAGAGAGACTTGTCCCTCCTGGAAGTCATTAGAGTGACTTACCTCGCCCCAAGAGGCGAGGCAAATCACGCCACATTTCAAAGTTTCGCTGAAAGGCCTCCAACCATGTTCTTCATATCCTTCGGATCCCCGGTCGGGTGAAGCACAATCATCAACATCTTCCACTTCCCAAAGGGCGATTCCTTAAGCCGAGCCGAGTACGTTCCATTACCATATGAATCCGTCTTGAACATATACGGAGCCTCACCTGCACCAGCTTCATGTTTTTTAGGTTTCATATTTACGAACCACACGGTGTAGACGCCGTTAGGTTCAAGGCCTTTGGCATGGATGCTTATATTTTCACTGCTAATGAAAGCAGTTCCGCTTGCATTGGGGTGCTGTTTCATGGCCATCAAAGGGACTTTAACCCCTCCCCCAGCGGCCCAGGAAAGAGGGCCGACTGCTAAGATGGCAAACATAACTACCGATAATATTAATGTTTTCTTAATTTCCATAATAAACCTCCTTTTTCAGAAGTTAGATCTCAAGATGGGCAGAAAGCCATCACAAGAATGGATAGAGATCCATCTTTTGTCTTTTAATTTCTGGTCGTTTAAGTTCTGAAATCCTTACGCGTAATTTTAGAATTTTCTGGATTAATTTGTGCAGAAAGAAGAATTTTCTCTTGGTTGGGTGGATGGCTTTTCTTTAAAGGTACGTTTGTGGACTTTTGAAAAGCCGAAAAACTTTCGATTAGCCGATGAATACTGCAATGAATTGTGATTCAGTCAGATTCAACCTTTTGGCAAGTATTGTGCAATTTTGGTGTTCAGAAAACGACCACAAGATATTGTTTGGTGAAAAGGAGGTCGTTTAGTCCTAACCAAAATAGTCTGTCTCTCTATGACTTGACACAGAAGGACCCTTGAAAGGTTCGAGGCCCTCCGTAAGGCAGCAGAAACTAACGTGCTCGGTTCTTACGGGACTTGGGGCCAGCAACATCCCCCGGCTATCCGGCATTTTTTCCTAAACAATCCTATCAACATGATCTAGGTTGCCCGACTTAGCAGGTAAATTGATCCACAAAATGAGGGTCCTTTATAATGTCCCTTGTGATTTGATTCAAGCATACTCATTCCTTTGGCCGACCACACTTTTTATCCTGCCTTAAACCGGAATTGGGGATTCCGATGTGGTGGCGAATCGGAACCGTGAAATCCTGTTTTCATCTACTAGATTCAATTCAATAAGTTATGATGTCTTTGAAAGCTTTCTGCGATATCAAATGACTTATTTCCCTTGAAGTAGTGGAACCAGCAATTCCGCTGACTATTTCCCTAAAGCTCAATAAACTGGGTAATATCAATATGTTAATATAAAGGCATAGCCCTTGCTGTATTTTTCCCGTGGAGTATCAATAGACTTTTTAGAGTACGGAGGAAGACAACCATGGGTTGGAAAATCTGGAAGAAGAAATCAACAGGGGAGGAAGAGCCTAAGGCAAAACTCAAGAAGCTCTCCAGACCAAAGGACTTACCCCAATCAGTGGGGCAGTATTTGGTTGTAGAGTTAAAAAAGGATCCTGACTGGGTGTGGGACCTTAAAGCGGTTGTGCGCCCAAGGGAGGAGGGAAAATCCTTATATAATTTGCGAGTCTTTGACAAGTATCAGGCGAGGTTGAGAAAGGTGGAAGTTAAAGACTATATCTCTCTTGATGGGCATCCCGACTTGATCCTTTTTGAAGGATGGTTTGACAAGGCAAGGGACAAGGTACAACTGGAAGAAAAGAGTGTCCCCGAGCATCGAGCTGCTTAAGGCGGTAGGGGAACACGGAACAAATCAGCCTGCCCTAGCACCCATTCAAGTGCCGAACGAGAAGCCTCGTGAAAATAGCGCTGCACCTTGAAGATTGCGAGGGAAAGCGAGAGCTGCGGTGTTTCCGAAAACCTGCTGCCGAATCCTTCGCGCCCTGTCCAAAAGAAGGTGCTATGCACCCCCTTGCTGAAAAACGGCGCTTATGGGGTATGCAGTGCAAAATGAGCTTCTCTATTTCCCTTCATTTGACCTCGGGCCTAAGAGGTCGCCGGGGTTGTGATTACCACATATATACTTGAATGAATCCTGATTCAGCCCAAGACAGAGATTTGGCAAGTATTGTGCACTTTTCAAGCTTGGGAGCAGACACCAATATCTTGTGTATTTCCTATTTTCCCTTTCAGGCCAGAATCGTGATTCTGAAATGATTCCAAGAGCCGATTTCCCTTGACGTTGAATACGGTTTCAGTTTAGTTAAAGTGAGGTCCACCCTAACTAAATAGATTAAGTTTGTAAGCATTAAGATAATCTATATAACAGCCTAATTTTCCTTCCATCCATTAACCTCTAAGTCGGGATAGAGGTTAATCATGGAGCATCCCCTCAAAATGTGTCCAATGAGCTCCTGACAGAGTGTGGGTTCTGTTGAGAGAAGAATGTTTATCTTTACTACATCCAAAACACAGGTTCTCCTGCGAGATGACGCTTGAAAAAATAGTTGCAGTAGTATTAGCAGGTGGTGTCAAAAAATTCTCTT
>Ga0111161_1099_pt1 | contig 11432 bp, 7 predicted proteins | sample DeeMarSeWOR28_12_FD_80264 | JGI IMG/M metagenome (GOLD analysis project Ga0111161, IMG submission 80264) | Nitrospira bacterium SG8_3
GCCTTTTGAGAGCCACCGATGCTCAGCGTAAAGAGGTCGTTATTAGTGGCGGCGGCACTGGTCTGCATTGGGATGATCTTAATGAAGACATTTCCGTTCGTGGGCTTTTGATGGGGATTGGTGATCGAACGCGCTCGGAGCAGTTTGCCCAACAGGAGGCGTCGTAATATCGTTCTATAGAATCTGTGGCTTTTCAGGTGAGTGGGGTGTTGTATTAAAAGACGGATTGTTTTCAATAGGATATATGGATAGTCAAGGGGAAATGCGCATTAGCAGGGAATCTAGCGATTTTGTATCCTATTTGTATCCTCTCCAGCCGACAGCATGCTACCTATGCGACATCATGCACACTATGCACAACATGCACAGAAGGGCATGAAAACCAGGTGCTCGCAATTATGTAATGATTAAAGTGGGTTGGCTGATTGGAAGTCTCAAGGTGTAATTGAATGGGGTTCATGGGTTGGAGGTTCCAATCCTCTCGCCCCGACTGATTTATAATAAAATCGGCAAGTTAGCTTAACGACCCTTCCGCTATTTTTGTTGTTTTAGCTTCTTTGTATTCTATTTGTATTCCACTCATTCCAGACCGACAAACTCGCATCATGTAAGTACTTGATATCACGTTCTCTCTTTTCCGAAAAAATGAGTCATACAACGCGGTTTTTTGTTTGGTTTTGTGTAATATCAGCAAGTTAAGCGAATCTGATCTTAAAGCGCACATGTCCCTGGCTCAGGTGCGCGCTCGTCCAATTTTGCTGGGGTGTTTTCATTTAGAACCTTAACAGGGAGGGCGTTCCAGGAATTTGTTTTAGCAGCACAATAAACTTAGTGGAATTCTTCACGTTTTTTCTGTTCAACCAGAGAGCTAAAAAGGTGGGACCCCTCCCAAATCTTAATGTTTGAGCGATATCATTCCGCCGGTCCGAGTCATGTTGTTGTAGAGAGTTTTGATTTTGGGTTCAGACCGGTCGGTGAGACGAAAAGTCAGATTGAGCGCATGGCGAGTGCATTCGGATGTGCCGACCATGACTTGGCATGTAATATGACAAGATACACTGGAACCAACTGATCAAGAAAGGCCAGAACACTCTGATATTTAACAGCCCAGGTGACGGTGCCACGTTAATTGGCACTTCAGTCACGGTCTGGGTCAGTCTCACCTGGCTCCGATTCCGTGACCAGCAGGCTGTGAGGGCCGAAAGAAAGCGCGGCGTTTCAGATTGTATCGAAGCGCCGCGCTCATATGCTGCTAACAGCTTCCATAAGCGTTCAGAACATCCGTCAATTCGTGGCGGTTATCGCTCCTCATCATCCGATATACAGTTCAGAATACGCTTCAGAAGCCCTCGAAGACGTTTATGCTACGACCATGCGAGGTCGAAGCGGTCAAGGTTCATGACCTTGTTCCAGGCCGCTACAAAGTCTTGCACGAACTTATCCTGGGAGTCCTCGCATCCATAGACTTCCGCGATGGCCCGAAGTCGGGAGTTCGAACCGAAGACGAGGTCGACACGGGTGCCGGTCCACTTGAGTTTACCCGTTGAGCGATCACGCCCCTCGAACACGTCTTCGTCTTCCGAGGTCGCCTTCCACGTGGTGCCCATGTCGAGCAGATTCACGAAGAAGTCATTGGTGAGCGTTTCCGGCCGCTTGGTGAAGACGCCGTGTTGGGACTGTCCGAAGTTGGCATTCAAGACGCGCATGCCGCCAACAAGAACCGTCATCTCAGGCGCGGTCAGCGTGAGCAGTTGCGCCCGATCGACCAGCATCTCCTCCGCCGATATAGTGTATTTGGTCTTGAGGTAGTTGCGGAAACCATCCGCTTCCGGTTCCAGAACGGAGAAGGACTCAACATCGGTTTGTTCCTGCAACGCATCCATGCGTCCCGGTGAAAAGGGAACGGTTACATCGTGACCGGCATTCTTCGCAGCCTTCTCGACGCCGGCGCATCCGCCCAGGACAATGAGGTCTGCGAGCGAAACTTTCTTCCCGCCGGTCTGCGCGCTGTTGAACTCTTTTTGGATTCCCTCAAGGGTCTTGAGCACTGTTTTTAATTGGGCGGGCTGGTTGACTTTCCAATCCTTTTGCGGCGCGAGACGAATGCGCGCCCCGTTCGCCCCGCCGCGCTTGTCGGAGCCGCGGAACGTAGACGCCGACGCCCAGGCGGTCGAGACCAGTTGGGAGACAGACAGACCCGAAGCGAGGATCTTTCCCTTGAGGTCGGCGATGTCCTTCGCGTCGATCAGTTCATGATCGACTGCGGGGATCGGATCTTGCCAAATGAGTTCTTCCTCGGGGACCTCCGGGCCGAGATAGCGCGAGCGGGGCCCCATGTCGCGGTGGGTCAGCTTGAACCACGCCCGGGCAAACGCATCGGCGAACTCTTCCGGGTTCTTGTGGAACCGCCGCGAGATCTTCTCGTAGATCGGGTCCATCCGCATCGACATGTCCGCGGTGGTCATCATGGTCGGGACCCGTTTCGACGGATCGTGGGCGGCCGGCGCGAGATCCTTGTCAGCCACATCCTTCGGCCTCCACTGATGGGCGCCGGCAGGGCTTTTCACCAGTTCCCACTCGTAGCCGAACAGCAGGTCGAAATAGCCCATATCCCATTTGGTCGGGTTCGACGTCCAGGCCCCTTCCAGGCCGCTGGTGATCGTGTCATCCCCCTTGCCGCTGCCGAAACTGCTCTTCCAGCCGAGAGCCTGCTCTTCGATGCCGGCGGCTTCCGGCTCGGGACCCACATGGGACGCAGGGCCGGCACCATGGCATTTGCCGAACGTGTGCCCGCCAGCGGTGAGTGCGACGGTCTCCTCATCGTTCATGGCCATGCGCGCGAAAGTATCGCGGACGTCGCGGCCCGAGGCGACCGGCTCCGGGTTGCCGTTCGGACCTTCCGGGTTCACGTAAATCAGACCCATCTGCACGGCGGCAAGCGGGTTCTCCAGCTCCCGGTCACCGGAGTAACGCTTGTCGCCAAGCCAGGTGTCCTCGCTGCCCCAGTAAATGTCCTCTTCCGGTTCCCATATGTCTTCGCGCCCGCCGCCGAAGCCGAAGGTCTTGAATCCCATCGATTCGAGCGCGCAGTTGCCGGCGAGAATCATCAGGTCGGCCCAGGAGATTTTCTTGCCGTATTTCTGCTTGATCGGCCAGAGCAGCCGGCGCGCCTTGTCAAGGTTGGCGTTGTCCGGCCAGCTATTGACAGGCGCAAAGCGCTGGTTGCCGGTACCTCCCCCACCGCGGCCGTCGCCCGTGCGGTAGGAACCGGCGCTGTGCCATGCCATCCGGATGAAGAGCCCTCCGTAGTGACCGTAATCAGCCGGCCACCAGTCCTGCGAGTCGGTCATCAGGGCATACAGGTCCTTCTTCAGGGCCTTCAGGTCGAGTTTCTTGAACTCCTCCGCGTAGTTGAACTCTTCGCCCATTGGGTTGGACTTGGAAGAATGCTGGTGCAGAATGTTAAGATTCAACTGCTTCGGCCACCAATCTTTGATTGACCTGGCCCCCATCCGTGTTTTTGCGCCCGACATGGGGCGTTCCCTTTTGTCGTCTGACATCTGAACCTCCTTATGTTTGATGCTGATGGTTGGTTGCTCTGTTGGTGTCGCTGCCGTCGGTCTTGCCCGGGCCGCGATGGACGGGGCCGGTCTCCGCTTGAGCCCCCGGCCGTAACCGGGGGTTTCTACGAGACACTGGGGACAGCGGCCCCAATACACCACCTCGGCCTCCCGGAGTTGGTTGTTAAAAGCTTCTTTTTATTTGCCATTTTCATCCTCTTCTGGGCAAAAAAATATATCATAATCGTTTACGAATTTTCCTGGCAACGGGGACAAACCCCAAAGAAATCGAGACGATGATTCAAAATCTCATAGCCTGTCTTTCTGGCAAGCTCTTTCGATAGATCCTCGACGGTTGCCATATCGGGATCAATAATCGTCTTACATTTTGTACAAATCAAATGGGGATGTGGATACGGCCGATTCCCATCATACCTATTGCTCTCTTCACTGAAATCCAACTCCACAACCTCTCCGATTTCTTTCAGCAGATTAACGGTCTTGTAGATAGTTGCCAGGCTGGTCGTTGGAAAGTTAGGTTTTACCTGTTTGAACACATCCTCTACGCTTGGATGCCCTTTGCTTTCTGCAAGGATTTTCAATACAGCAAGTCGTTGGGGGGTTATGCGGAAATCAAGGTCCTTTAACTTTTTAATCATCGTTTCCAGGCGAACTTGCGGATCACAATATCTAGGTATAGTCTCTTCGCGGGGCAACTTTTTAGATTTCAAAACAGCCTGCCTATAAACGATAAAAGGTAGTTATAAAGAATGATTATCAATAATATTTATTGGATCACAATCTGTCAAGTCTTTTTTCCCAGAGAAAATTTCAGGCTTTTGATGTGCAACGAGATTTGTTAATCTCAGATGGAACAAGCAACGGACAATGGGTGCCTGCTGATATATACTTCTTGTCAAAACCTCCACCCTAATAACTTACGAGATATCAATAGGATGTCAGATCAACCAGCCGGAAAAGCCCATCTGAAAAGGGTTTGAGAATTTTGTATCCTATTTGTATCCTCTCCAGTCGACAGCATGCTAACTATGCGACATCATGCACACTATGCACAGCATGCACAGAAGGGAATGAAAACCAGGCGCTCGAAATTATGTAATGATTAAAGTGGGTTAGCTGGTTGGAAATCTGAAAGTGTGGATGAATGGGGTTCAGGGGGTCTGAGGTTCAAATCCTCTGCCCCGATCAATAATATCAAGCACTTGGGAGATGCCGCCCGGGTGCTTTTTTTGGGCACCAGATGTGATGGTCTCGTAAGAAGTCCGAACTAGACGGCAAAGTAAGAAGCTCCAGATTCAAGACCGACAAATCCTGAGGAATGAGGCGTACTTATAGTACGTCGCAATGACGAAGGATGCAGCGCAACACAGAAGTTGGACTTTTTACGAAGTCGTCAGATTTAGTCCCAGGACGGATCACATGCCAACCCCCAGGCCGATCGTCCAACACCGCGTCATTATCAAAACCCGGAGGGCGGTTTCCCATGGCATCTCTCTTCATGGCACCTTTATTATGATGAAGATACTTCCCGGTGGTAACAATTTTGGGCAGTGGTATCCCATTTTTGTTGATTCTTGCCAAAAAGAACGATAGGGATGCCTCTGACTTTCCCGGGGTCACATGACCCACTAATAAGCTTGAAGCTACCTCTAAAAGTTGTCCATCAATTCGATTTCTGCGTTATGCTCAAATGCTCATCATCGAAATACTATAAGTATTCATCTAGTTAGAACTTTCGCATGCCTTAACCTCAGGTCGGTATTCTAAATTTTTAGAGGCACCCTTGAGTGTTAAATTCAACAGGCCTTTGAAGAAGCTCCGAAAAGCCCTGTCGATTTGCGTAAGCCATACTTGAAATTAGCGAAAAGGCATGATTTTTGCTGCATCACCTCCGATGGCAGCGGCTCCCTAAAAGGTTCCTGAGCTTTTTTGTATTTTTCCGAGCCAAATAGGATCAGCCGATACCTTTCCGCCAATCCAAGGGGAGACTGATATGGGTCAATACGGGGTCGCTTTACTCAACCAAATAGCCGCGGTGGGCTCCGTCAAGGTCAGCAGACGGCGGTTTATGAAGGTGGGCGCCCTCGTGGCAATGTCCAGTCTGTCACCCTGTCCGTGTTTTGCGGCTATCCGTGCCCATTTGTCACCGGAAAGAAAGCTGGCGTTTTACAATACCCATACGGGGGAGTCTCTTGACACCGTTTACTGGGCCGATGGGAAATATTTGTCCCCGGCTATTGCGGAGGTCAACTATGTCCTCCGAGATCACAGGACCAACGAGATAAAATCCATTGACCCCTCGCTCTTGGATCTGCTCTACGCCGTGGCCATGAAACTTAGGACACGACAACCATTTCATATCATTTCAGGCTATCGCTCCCCTAAAACGAATGCGTTACTCCGTCAGTGCAGTAGGAATGTCGCTAAAAACAGCTTCCATATGCAGGGTAAAGCTATCGATATCCAGCTTCCTGAGATCCGCCTGTCTCTTTTGAGGCAGACTGTAGCGGATCTGAAAGGTGGCGGAGTGGGGTATTACCCTCGTTCCAAGTTCATCCACATGGACGTTGGGCCGGTTCGCTACTGGTAGAGCCCCGGAAAAAGCTGGCCAAACGGCTCTCAAAAACCACGCACCTCTTGTTCCTCAAATCCGCGACGAATTTGGCGGCCCCTTTTGCAGGGCCTCATCTAGGGGTGTATCCCGGCCATATATGTCATCTCGCAGATGAATGAGGCCATCCTGGTCAACCCAGGCCGTCCAGTAGAGGATGTGGACGGCAATGGGTTCCGGTATCCACACAATCTGCGTCTTATTGCTATTGATTGCGGCCACAATTTTTTCTCTGGTCCATTCGGGCTGACCTCGTAAAAGGTATGCTGCCAAGTCGATCGGTTTTTCTATACGGATGCAGCCGGAGCTGAAAGAGCGCGTGGCGTGGTTAAAGAGTCCTCGGGCCGGAGTGTCGTGCAGATATATGTCGAACTTGTTGGGAAACATGAACTTTATGCGGCCAAGAGGGTTGGAAGGGCCAGGGTCCTGTTGCAGCTTAAAGGGGAATCTCTCTGGCGTGACTTGGGACCAGTCAACAGACTCCAGATCAATCTGCGGTGCTTCCGCTGCCCAACCTTGAAAAACTCGGATGTTTTCCCTGGCCAAGTACTTGGGGTCCTTCCAAAGACGCGGCAGTATGTCTTCCTTGGCAATGATGGGAGGGATATGCCAATATGGATTTAAGTCCATATAAGTCATTCGGCCGGTAAAGACTGGGGTCCGTCGCACTCTAGTCCCTGTGACGACTCGCATGGTGGTGATGACTCGGCCATCTTCGATCACATCCAATTCAAAATTGGCTATATTAACAAGAAGATAACGGCGCTCAAAGTCGCGAGGAAGCCATCGCCACCGTTCCAGATTCAATCTTATCTGGCGTATTCGCTGTTCCACTGGAACGTTAAGTGCCGCCATTGTGGCCCGCCCGACAATGCCATCGACCGTCAGGCCATGTCTTTCTTGAAATCTGCGGACTGCCTCTTCCAGAGTCTCATCAAACACATCCTGATGGCCTTCTTCCAACTTATCCAGGTCACCTGAAATGGACAGGCGAGACCGTAGGACCTTGACCCGAACCCCGTGATCCCCTTTTTCCATTCGCACACCAGCGGGCACCATGGGCCACCCACCCATCACCATGATATCTTGATATGTTTGGAAGGCCTTTTTGAGCCTCTCATAACCCGGATGGTCTGGACGCAAGTTCTCAAGAGCTTGCATAATCTGGCCTTTGTCCAGGGCAGTTTGAAGGACCTCGGCCAGGTCCACCTCTTGGGTCTTGATAAACCATTCTGCCTGGATTGTCTCAGGATTGACACGGCCAGCTGATAAATGAAACGCGTATAACAAGAAGGCATCTGTAAGAAGTAAGTCAAGATCTGCCAGGTCTTGCGGCGCTGAGGCTTGAGTGCTTGCCGTGTCTTTCTGTATTCTGGCCAGCAGTCTTCGAATGTGTGCCAGGTGGTAGTCTTCGGGGTTGAGGCCCTCCTGGAGAGCCCTATGTATCGCTTTGATGAGAACCGCGGCTTCCGCTCGCGGCGAGCCATCGGTGCTCCATGCAGGACGAAAGGCCCGAAGCCAATAGAACCGTGGTATCACCGCAGACCCGCACAGTTGTTTCCCCTCGCAAGCAACCTGCCCTTCAGCTGACGACGCTGTGATTCTATCACGAAGCGTGTCCCTCACTTGGTCTGACAAGCTTTGAGCCAGGGCGCTTTTGCAGAGAATAGAAGCGTTTCCACAGATGAACGCCAATCCAGACAGAACAATCCCGCAAATACAGGGTCTCACCCAGTCATTCCAAGGACCACGTGACTTTTGTCGTCCGCAAGTCATCACTCTTCTTCTATGCGAGTCAGCTTTCCACCCCATGTTGAGATGTTAACGGGCCGTTGTGCAAACCCTTCAAAGGGATTCCTGTTTGGGCACCAGCCCGTTAAGAGTCAGTACACCAAGATGGTTCTTTTGACAACTCCCAGCGCCAGTTCTTGCGCTTCAGTGACCAAGGCCCCACAAGGGATTACGCCGAGGCGCACTTTTCGTACGTTGCAGGCGAAAACCCGCGGAGAACGCCGCTAGAAGAAAAAAGGGCCGTTTCTGGATGGAGACTGTCTAACCCCACGAAGCATCCAGTCTAAGTTAGTATTCAGCTTTATTGGATAGTTTACTTTAGATACCATCCGTTTCTTGAAACATTCCAACATAGGCGAGGCAGTAAAGGATTATATCGAGCCAGACATAAGTCTTGCCACACCAAGATGCGACTTCTCGTTCATACGGGGACCCGTGCTCTGGTGGTTCCCATGCAGTTGGCGGAATAGGCCCAGAAAGGGGTTTGCCGATGATCGCTCCGAATCAAGCCAGAAGAAGCACATGGGTATTTGTGTGGCCAAGAAATTAGGAAGGTGAGTGAATGGGCGCCAGTCATCTGTTCAGCGCTGTGACCCGGCCGCGCGGAGCACGTCCTTTTGGGTTGGTTATTGTAATTTCTAGGTAGCCAATCTATCCAAACATTTATAAGTTGACAAATACGGACATATATGACAAAAAAAGTATGCCGTTATTGGCATAGTCCTCACCGCACGAGCGTGACACTCTACGATAATGGCAAAGAAACCATCGGAATGCACCTTCGTGGTTGCTCAGCCGCGAAACGGTGAATGCAGCCGATATAACTACCTCCGCCGCTAGATATGCCTATCTGATCTTGTCGTCTTTGCTGGGCGGGTGTGGGAAGTCTTGGGGGCGGGGATGAGACTGGGAATCCGTTGTTTTGTCTAAAGGCATGGATCAGATGATTCCAAAATGAGTATAGGTTATCTTTGGTGGCAACAAGCACAGGCGTTTTCGGCATGGATACTCACTCCGTAAGCCCGGCTGTCGATACACGAGGCTCTCTTTTTGAAAGTTAATGACGTCGATCAAAACATAGACATTAGGAAAGGAGGAGCATCATGTACAGGTGGTCATTATGCTTGCTTATTTCACTGAGTCTAAACCCATTTGTCGTTTTTGCTCGCGGTGGTCTTTCGCAAGCGGCAGAAGACATGGGTACCTACACCTTGGGGGAGGTGGTCGTTACGGCAGAAAGGCATCTTGTGGAATCTGTCGGAACTGTTCGCGAGATTACGGCAAAGGATATTGAGGCGAAGGGGGCCAGAACGCTCGATGAGGCCCTTGAGCTATTGCCTGGGGTGGATATCAGAACCGGCGCGGAGGGGGTCCCCCGGGTGGATGTGAGAGGTTTTCGTTCAAGACACGTTCTTTTGCTACTGAATGGCATTCCCTTGAACTCCACATTTGATGGACAATTCGATCCCTCTATCATTCCAGTGGAGAGTATTGCCAAGATCAAGGTGTCTTACGGCAGCAATTCAGTCCTGTATGGCCAAGGCGGGCTCGGTGGTGTCATTAACATCATCACCAAAAAGGGCACAGAAGGTATCCAGCCACCTGGGCCGGTTCAGTCTCTCAGGCGCCCGAGAAAAAGCAGACTTCTTTATCAGTGGGAGCCGATTTCACACAGATGGATTCCCCTTGTCTGATGATTTTGAATCTACACCTGTAGAAGACGGCGGCTTGCGGGAAAATAGCGATAAGGAAAGAAACAACTTATTCGCCAACGTGGGATTTAACCCCAGTGAGGACTGGCGCTTGGGTATCGTGTTCAACTATCTTGGCGGTGAGTTCGGCGTCCCCCCAAGCACCATAGACGACCCCGCGGACCTGTTTGCCAACAGACCCAAATACGACAGGGTAGAAGACTATGAGGGTTACTCCGGCCAATTCTCGATAAGCCACGATGTGTCCGGTCCCCTGGATATGCGGGGGTGGGTTTTTTTTAACCAGCTCGACGAGCAGACAAACCGGTATGATGACAGCAACTATGACTCTATGGACAATCCGACCGTCAAGGGTACATTTGAACAGGATAGCACAACGAAGATCCAGGGCGGGACCCTACAGACAAGATGCGATTTGAAATCCGTAGGCCTGTTGACCCTGGCGCTCAGCGCCGAAAAGCAAGAGTATGAGTCGGAAGGGAGAATCAGAGATGTATTGGTCGTTGTCCCCGAACGCACCGAACCCGTCAGCGGTGGCGGCGGCGGAGGTGGCGGCGGCGGTGGAGGTGGAGGCGGAGGTGGAGGTGCCAGCCTCAGTGCGAGCAGCAATGGCGACTCCCCAACGCTGAGTGCCAGTGCCAATGGTGATGACAACGGCTCTGGAGGAAGTACCAGTGCGACCACCTACGATGTGAGACATTTCGAAAGTGACAGGGACGTCAAGGTCTACTCGGCCTCTCTGGAATATGAGATTTCGCCTTTGTCGGATCTTGGCCTGGTCTTGGGATACGGCCACCACTGGTTTAAGCAGGACGAAGGTGACAACGATGATGACAACAGCTTTCTTGTGGGAGCCTATTATGACCTCTTGGAGGACACGAGGCTTAAAGGTTCTGTGGCCAGGAAGATCAGATTTCCTTCCATCAGGCAGCTCTATGAAGAAGATGGCGGCAATCCTGATTTGACGACAGAGAGATCTTACAATTATGAGCTTGGCGTGGAGCAGAGGCTGGCAGCCGATTCTGCGGTCAGCCTCACCGGTTTCATCATCGATGTGGAAGATTATATAGAAAAAATCCCTCCGAGCAATACGTTCCAAAACAATGATGAATACCGCTTCGAAGGATTCGAGTTGACTGCCGAGACTCATTTCGTAGAGAACCTCATGTTGAGAGTCGGCTATACGTATATGGAGACCGAAGACCGGTCCTCAGGAACAGAAAAGGACGAGCTTCAATACCGGCCGAGAAACAAGGTGACCTTTGAAGCTAAGTATTCTTTTGATTTCGGATTTTCCCCTTACATCAATGTCATGCATGTGGCTGACCAGTACTATTATTCCAGGAAGTCTCCTTTGATCAAGAGAGAGCTGGATGACTACACCCTGGTGAATCTAAAGCTTGAACAGGCCCTGCTTGCCGGCCGATTGCGCCTGTATCTCGGAGCGGACAACCTTTTTGATGAGGATTATGAGGAAAGCTACGCCTTTCCCCAAGCTGGTCAAACCATTTATGGTGGGATAGATATCTACTTTCGTTGAAGGCTTTAACCTAATATACTCCGCAAAGTTCAAAAAACCCAAATAACTGTTTTCCCTTGGAGGATAACACAATGAAGAAAATGTTCCTGGTTGTTATTGCGATGATGGGTTTGCATGTGCCAGCCCATGCATTCCATGAAGTTGTTTCGATTCAGATTCCAAGCATGCGGTTTTACTCCGTGAAAGCCATGAATCTT
>Ga0111161_1113_pt1 | contig 11418 bp, 10 predicted proteins | sample DeeMarSeWOR28_12_FD_80264 | JGI IMG/M metagenome (GOLD analysis project Ga0111161, IMG submission 80264) | Nitrospira bacterium SG8_3
ATTCCTCCAGGCACTTGATACAAAAGTCCCTATGAAAGGCTATGTTGGCTGCGAATGGCTCCGCTCCCATAATGACTGCATCCTTGAACCCCGCGTGCATACTAAGACTTAAAGAGGTTGCAGAAAGTATGCGGATGCGCCCATTTTTCTTAGCATCCCGGTACTCTTCAAAATATTTTTGCTTAAGCTGCTTTACCTCATCCCACAGCTTCATCGGTGCCGTCTTATACTTTGTCTTTTCAGCGCTCATAAGCTACCTCCACAAAAAGATTTTATGATGACATTTGCACCATATACCCTTAGATGATATCCATCGTTGTCTCAAGCATGGCCTCCACACGGGTCCTAAATTGGCCTATTGGGATTCTGATATCAAATTCCAGCTGCAGCGTGGGAATATCTTTTTTCTTTAACATTTCCTCAATGTAAGCATTATCCAGCATATGCGGTTGGCAGAATTTGTGGTTAAACAATATCGCTGCCTCAACCTTATAGGCCTTCAATAAGTGATTAATGAAAGGCGTCCTTCTTCTCTTTGGCCAATCTTTGTTGGGGCAAGGGGGCCTGTGATTATAACGGATAGATATGGCCAATAGCCTATCGTCTTGGGGCGTGACATCATTGAAATTATATCGCATCCCTGTGCAGGTGTCGTCGATGACTATGGTTGCGGGAAGATCCATCTCCTCCTCCACCAGCTGCATGAATTCGCGATCTGTATTCACGCTCCCTATGATCATTATTCTTGTTCCCGTCTCTCTGTCCATCTCCCGATTCGGTAAATCACGTAGGACTTCTTGCATCATTTCGTTGTGTTCTTGGCGGTCCATGATCTGGGCAGACAATGCCAAGTCGAGTGCCTCAGCACCTGTCACCAGGGGGTCATCTTTCTTACGGTACTCGAATATTTCTCTTATGAGGCTTCGGTTGGTGTTGAAAGCATCGATGGCCCGATCCAGATCTTCATTTGTAATTTCTTTTCCGGTCCATTCTTCCAACGCGTCCTTGAACTCCCTGTATACTTCAGCCAGGTACTCATATCTTCCCACACCTTGGGTGCTATGGGGGACGCCTAGGAAATAGGAGAATTCTATGGGAATGTGTTTTTGCCATATCCAATAGACTTCACCTGTATGCAGGCATGTTTGACCTTGAACAATTCCATCCAGGTAATCATACTTCCCTTCCAATCCTTGGCCCAAACAATCCCTACAAAAGGAGCAGCCAATATTAGAGGCGATGTACTTTTCCACGAGGTCTGATGACTGTTGAGCACCTATGAGCCTGACCGGAAGGATATTGGCGGCATACAAGATCTCCTCAGGGGCATAACTGCAAAGAAAACCCACCACTTTACCCCCAGTCCTTCTTTTCCAATCCTTGGCATATTCATGTCGAAGTTCAAATGCATCTGTAAATTTTTCAAACATTAATTAACCCTCCCATTCCTATTGCCTCGGTCAAATAGTTAAGAAACAACCTTTGAGCCAGACGGATTTTCGTTTTATGAATGCTCAAAAAGACGTCTGAGAGAAACAATACAACGGTCAAGAAAAAATTAGTTTTATTTTGATTTTTTCCTTTTATAAAGGGCCTGTGCATAGAGTGCGCCACCCAGTGCACCGGCAATTTGTGGATCATGTTTTGGTTCTAGCGCCTCGACCCCCAGGATTCTCTCAATCCTTTTCACAATGCCCGAGTTCTTCGCAATCCCACCCGTGATGGCGAAATCCTTTTCAACCTCTATTCTTTGCAGCAGGTCATTGACTCTTTGGGCCATGGCCAGACAGTAGGCAGCCAAAACCTTATTTTTTGACCACCCATCTTTCAAGAGTCCCGTGGCTTCTGATTTCGCAAAGACCACGCAGGTACTGCTCACAGGCGAGGGCTCTTCATTAACATCAAGTGATCTGTCGCCAATGTCGGTCACTGGAACAGCCAGCAGTTCGGCAATCACTTCCATACCTCGCCCCGTGCCCGCGGCGCACTTATCATTCATCAAAAAATTTGTGACCTTACCTTTCTCATTGATGTGTATGGCCTTACAGTCCTGCCCTCCCATATCGAGTAGTGTCCTAACTGAAGAACCATACATGTAATTTGCGCCTATCCCGTGACAGGAGATTTCTGTTATACTCTTGTTTGCAAAAGGGATGTTAACCCTGCCATAACCCGTACCCACAATATAATGAATATCCTCCAGTTTCAGGTCCGTATCCTCTAAAGCCATGTCCGCGGCCTTCTTGGCGCTGTTTGGGCTGCTGGAACCACTGCGGGTGTTGCTGTAGGCATAAATCTCCCCATCAGCCAGAATAACCATCTGTGAGCTTACCGAACCCACATCCACACCCGCCGCAATGACATCCGCTTTTTTCCAATCAATGTCTTCATTTACAACCTTTGATTCCGTCCACCTGAAATATTCTTTCCCTTCCGCCATCTTCAACTCCTTTCCCGTCCTATCAGGGCAGCGCCCAAGGCATTTACGAAAATTGGATCCTCAGACAAAGTGATTTCAGTTTTTAGAAATTTTCCCAAGGCATCCACGAAACCTGCATTGAGTGCAACCCCTCCAATCAAAACGACTTTTTGCTCTACGCCAACCCGCCTTGTCATGGATGACGTCCTCTCTGCTATAGCGCGATTTATCGCCCGGGAAATATCGGCGGTGGTTGCCTCGGAATTAATGAGTGAAACCACTTCAGACTCAGCGAAAACAGCACATTGCGCGTTTAGGGGGATATCTTTATCTGATTCAAAATAGAGAGATACAAATTGCTCAAAGTCCGTTTCAACGGCCCTGGCCATCGCTTCAATAAACGCGCCTGCTCCAGCCGCACATTTTTCATTTGTGGCGAAATCCAAAACATCACCCGCCCCATCACATTTGACTGCCCTTGCCTCTTCGGAACCCACATCAATAACAGTCCTTGTTTCTGGAATTAGATATGAGGTTCCTTTGGCCGCCGAAGTGATGTCTGTGATAGTCTCATGGGCATTGGCAGCGTTTTTTGCGCCCGATCCCGTAGCCGTTACAAAAGCGACAGAGTCGGCACCAATCCCCGCTTTGGAAAGGGCATCATCAAAGGCGGATTCAATCCCCTTGGATTCCTCCATCTCTGAAATAAACCTGACTTTTGATAGGACCTGATCTCCGACGTCTATACCTGCAGTAATCATTTTTTGACCTCCTTACATCGAGATGTGCCGCGAGTGCGGTCTCGGTAACATCAGTAGGGTTATACCCCACTAAGAACCTTTATTTGTGAATTCTTAAATGTCTTGCGCGTAAAATTAAACCAACCGGTTGGATGGTTTTTGCATAAGCAAAAAGCCTCTGTCAAGAAGAAAATACCCCTTCGCTATCTAGGTTTTATCCGCAATGGAACCTTGAGTTATCAGAAGATAAAACGCATCAAAGATGGCATCTGGCGTGAATGAGCCGTCAGGGCTGTACCATTTCAATAGCCAGTTGGACATACCCAAAACGGCCAGGGTTGCGATTTTCGGATCAATATCTTTGAATAGATCCGTTTCCCCGTCTTCTTGAACTTCTCGGACTATTCTTTCAAAACGTAGTTCGTATTCCTTTCTTTTCCTGTTGTAAATCCCCTGGTTATGCGGGGAGAGGCTTCTTATCTCGGTCAACCAGACATTGATGTGATCCCTGAATTCACATGTCATAAAGACTTGAGATTTAAAGGCTTGCTTGAACTTTTCAGGGCCGCTCAAATGGGCATTTTTCATGATCTCATCTAGGAAATTCATGCGCATTTTCATAGGCTTATCCATCACCCCCATGAGAATCTCTTCCTTGTTTCTGAAATAATGAAACAGGCTCGTCTTGTGGAGGCCCACAAGATCTGCGATATCTTTGAGGGAGGTTGCCTTGTAGCCCTTTTCGCTGAAGAGCTGACTGGCCACGTCAATGATCTCCTCCGCCTTTGTGGCGGTAACGTCTTGATTTCGCAATGAATAATCCTGCCTTTAGGTGTTCTCAGGGTTGCCGGTCTGCTTAGATTTCCCAGGAGGTGAATCGACCAATCGGTTGTTGGATTTTTTCTGTCTTTTTCTAACAAAAGCCCCCCTGTCTGTCAAGAAGAATTTTTCATTTTTTTTCTTGAATATCGAGGTTCCGGGCGTGCTATCATGGATTTTCTATTTATGGACAAGCAGGAGAAGAACATATGCATTATGAATGCCCTCCCATCAGGCCTCCCAGCGAGGCTCGATCACTGCTTGTAAGGGCCACGAGATATTGTCCTTGGGGACGCTGTATCTTCTGTTACGGCGTTCTATGGGATCACCGTAAGCTTGAACTCAGGCCAGTTGAGGAGATAAAGGGAGATATTTTGGCCATGAAGGCCGAGTCTGATCAGATACTGGAGTGGGCCAACCAACATGACGCGCGAGACCGGGTTGAAGAAATGGCTATACAGAATAATAGACTTTGGCTGACAAACGAGGGTGTAAAGACTGCGTTCATCGGCGATTCCGATAGCCTCATCATGAAGACTCATGAGCTTGTGGAAGTGATCGAATTCCTGTATGAGGCGTTTCCCACGCTGGAGCGGGTGACCAGTTACGCCCGGGCAAAAACGGCCCTCAAGAAAACGCCTGATGAGCTGAGCCGGCTTCACGACGCAGGACTCACCCGCCTCCATGTGGGTTTGGAATCTGGGGACGACGAGATTTTGAAGTATGTGGATAAGGGCGCAACCGCTGATGAAATGGTCAGGGCTGGCAGGAAGATTAAGGAGAGCGGGATTTCCCTATCGGAGTACGTGCTTCTGGGTATCGGCGGAGAAGATCGCTGGGAAGAGCATGCAGAGGGAACCGCCAGAGCGTTGAATGCCATAGACCCCGATTTTATTCGTGCTCGTACACTGATCGTGGTTCCGGGCACGCCTTTGCACGAAAAGGTGGAGCAAGGCGAGTTCAAGAGGTTGTCTCCTGAAGGGATCTTAAAAGAGGAAAGACTGCTGATCCAACTTCTGGAGGTGAACTCGGAATTTGTAAGCGACCATGTTTCCAATTACCTGCCCATCGATGGAAAGCTCCCAGAGTCCAAGGAGAAGATGTTGGAACTCCTTGATGCCATTCTTGAGGCTCCGGCCGAAGTAAGGGCTAAGTATCTTCAACCTGAGGAATGGAGGCATCCTTAGGATACGACGAGGTCTACAATTTCACCCTTTTTGAGGTCTACCAGACCATCTTCGGAAATTCGGAGAAAGGGGATGGCTGGGGTGGTAAGTATGTGTAAGGGCAGAAAGACATCCCCAAAAGGACAGCCTAGAGCTTTTACCCGATTCTGAATTTGGTCCAGCGCCTGAGCGACGGCCTCGATCGAGAGGTTTGAAATGATCCCTCCTATAGGGAGGGGGAGTTCAATGTGAGATTCCCCTTCCACATAGACTACGATGCCTCCTCCGAGCTCAGACACCCGATTGACTGCCTTGGCTATCTCCTCTTCTTTCACACCAACGGCTGTAATGCCTGAAATCTCCCAGCCGTTGCTAACTGCAAGGGCGCCCCGCTTTATTCCGAAACCCCTGACAAAACCTGTAAAGAGTTTTCCTTCACTGTTAATTAATGAAGCTTTCAATACATCTTGTTCCGGGTCAGCCCTGAGTTCACCCTCGAGCGGAAACATCTCTATCAGCGCCTCCCGTGTGACTAGGGCGGAAACGTAGTCAATCACTCTTGCCTTAAAAGGGCCTTTCCCAGGTGCATGGATGGTAAAATCCTTGGGGCCAACTCGAATGTTTTTTGGCCACCTTAGGGAGAAGTCACTCCAGCGTGGCTCTACCTGAAGCTTCCCTTCCCGGACGATGACCTGCCCGTTGCTAATGACAAATTCGGCACGAATGGTTTGAAGTTCGGGAATGATCACCATATCTGCGTATTTCGCGGGGGCAATGCCACCGACGAACCTGTCTAAGTGGAAATACTCTGCCGGGTTAAGCGTGGCCATTTGGATCGCCACAATGGGGTCAAAACCCAATTCAATGGCCTGCTGCACCACGCATTCTAAATGTCCCTTTGCAACCAATTCTCTTGGATCTACGCCATCGGTGACCAATGCCACATGTCGAAGATCAGAATGTCTATCTTTTATTTCCGAAATGGCTTCCAGTTCCTTTCGGATGCTCCCCTCGCGGACCATAACAAAGATCCCTGCCCTCAATTTTTCCAATACTTCTTCTGCGCTAACAGACTCATGGCAGGAGGAAACGCCATTGTCCAGATACGCCTGGAGTTTCCTTCCCCGGCAGCCAGCGGCATGTCCTTCGACGGTCTTTCCAAGTCTCAGTGAATCCGAAGCAAGCGCCCGAAAGTTAGTTTCGCCTTCCAACACATCCTGCCAATATCCTTCACCTACACCGAGTATATCTTCCCTTTGCAGTAATTCTTTAAGCTCTTCAAGGCTAGGTATCCTCTTGCGAAAGGATTCGCTAAACGTGATCCCAGAAGGAACTGTAGCAAGGATTTTTGCCGGTTGATTTTCAACGGCTTGAAGATACTCCAATAGACCCTGATAGCCGAAGTGAACCAATTCCATTATCTCAGTAACAAATGTGGTCGTTCCCCCTTTTACGGCATAACGGAGGAATTCATATGGGGTGCAATACCATATCATATGGGTGTGGCCGTCAATGAAACCAGGCGTAAGCACTTTGCCGGAGGCATCTATAATTTCGGTTTCAGGTCCAATGGCATGACTCGCATCAGAACCTACATAAGCTATCCACTTGCCTTTTACGGCGACGGACCAACCTTTAAGGAGCTCGCCACTGTAAACATTTACCAAGTCACCATCGACGATAACCAGATCAGCCTTTTCCTTTCCCGAAGCAACCCGCATGAGTTTCCGCATGTCCTCGGGGCTTAGTACATTCCACATTATTCCTCCTCTACCGATGCTTGATTGAATTGATATTGAAAGAATATTTTCTTCAGTGCTATTTTTACAGCTTGGAGAGGTTAATGCCTCAATTGATAAATCGCTCAACACCCAGAGGCTATTCAATCCAATCTATGCTGACCTCTCTTCTCGGCGGTGCAGGATAGGTATCGACAGGTAAGCCTACCGTGATCGTAGCGATCAGAACGCGATCTGTTTTATCTATGTACTCCAAGCATTCTCTTTCAAAATGGAGGCTGCTGCCGACCCAACAGGTTGCTAGTCCGCGGCTGTGACAAATTAAGAGTAGGTTCTGTGTAAAAGCGCTGCATGACTCTATGACCACCCTTTGTTCCACATCGCTATCCCTCTTGTCGCCGGTCACAACCATAATCACCGGTGCATCCCCCATATTTTGAAAAAATAATTCTGTAGCGCGCCCAATTTTAGGCGGAAATCGCTCCTTTAAAAGAGGCTTAAGGGGGTCAATGCCTTTTTTCATGATCTTTGCCAGCCCATCGCGTGCCTTATCCCTCATCACACTGACATGCCACGGCTGGGTATTCATGTCGGACGGCGCCCACTTTGCTAGGTTAATTACCTCTTGCAGAAGCTCCCTTGAAACCGTGTCCGACCTATATTTCCGAGCGCTCCTTCTGGTCTTAATCCCCTCAACAAGATCCATTTTCTAATCACCTCCAGCCAAAGTCTAGTTTTTCCCCTCATGTCTCCAGACACACCGGTCTCAGACCTCGCAAACTCTTCTACGGGTTGACGTGGGGTAGGAGTAAAAAGGGATGAAAGTTCCACAGGATTGGGTGGCCAAGGATTCCTCAGGAAATCCTTCGAAGGGAAAAGCTTTAGGTGGATGTATCACCGCTATTTCGAGAATAGGGCCAAAGAAATTCCCCGTATCGCCCATGAGCATGCCCTACGTTTTTTTCACGGCCAAACATGAATAGTTGAACTCCTCTCTCTGAGAAGATGAGAGGCCAGTGGAATTCTCATGTCTGCCGAGGAAATCCAGAACAATGCGGATATATTCTTGAGGTCGATACTCGTAGGTATTGTGCCCACAATAGGGGAGTACAGCCAGTTCCCCATTGGAAAGATGCCGATAAAAAGCAACACCCTGTTCAACCTCAAAGATGGAACTCCTGTCTGGATAGAGCACCAGGGTGGGGGACATGACCGAAGGCAACACATCCCTAAGATCAAAAAAATCCTTACCATAAACGCCGCCGTATTCTCGGAATTGGTTAAAAAAGGACTCGGCATGCTCTCCATGCCATTCGATCAGTTTCTCTTTAAGTTCCGTTTCAAGGTCTTTGAACGACTTTGGAAAGGCCTCTTTATTCAGTTCAAGCATGCTCGTCTTGCTGTAACATTGGGTACTTGAGATTACAAGCGTTTGAACTTGATCGGGATATTTCGCCGCATAATCCACACCTATGACGCCCCCCTCACATTGACCCACGATATGAAAGGAATCAATACTAAGACCGTTCATCAACGCGGCCAATTCATCCACACTCTCGGGGCGAAAACGCTCGCTGACATAGAATTCTTCAAAATCTGCTCCCCTCTCCGAGCGTCCGTATCCCCTTCTATCATACATTATGGTACGATAGCCATTGGCGGCCAAGTGCGGATATATTTCCTTCCAGATCTTTGTACAGCCGAAACCGTGGTGAAGAAAGATGATCGTCCCTCTTTCTCCACCATCGCCGTGAATCTCGTAATAGATATCTATCCCTTTTGTTTTTTCAAAAGGCATCTATACCTCCCTAAGTGATTGCAGGATTTTTTACGCCAGGTGCGAGGACTTGCCCCCAATCTCTACCTGCCAAGCCTCAAAAGATCCTGCCCGTGGGCATATTTGTTTTCAAGATGATGTGTCTTCTCAAGGGGGTGTCTTCTATGGTTTAATCATTTCTGTTTTTTGTATCTATGTCTGCAAGCCGTGTAATCGCTCCAAGCAAGCGACTTTATCAATCTGGGTTCTCAGCATGGTGATCTCTTCTTCTGTTGGAGCAGGTGTAAATGGGACATTATCGGGAATAATGAGATCAAAACCTGTCTTTTCCACCACTTCATCCACACTATGCCCGGGATGTACCGACTTTAATCTCATGTGCTTCGTCTCTTCCTCGAAATCCATCACAGCAATGGGACTTATCACCTCCTGTGGACCATTTGGATTCCAGCCATACTTTTCAAAATTCCAGCTCTTCCTGTCACCATGTCTATTCCTGTAACCCGGGGCAGATATGAAATCCACCTCATCCACATAGGTCCTGGTATCATGGTTCCTCGTGTAGATATAATATCTGTCCATATATGTTGCAAAGGTCTGTAACCCAATTATGCCAGGGCCTCGAAAAGTGGGTTTATCCACGCCGCCTATCACTGAGATATTCTGATTTCCATATTTGTCCACCTGCATCCCACCCAGAAAAAAAACATTGCAATGTTGTCTTGGGCCTCCGGCCGATAGTTGTATTTCATCATGGCCTCTAATGATCTTTTCACAGACAGCCATAAATCGATATTCAAAGGGTATGTACATAGGAGTATGCCTTGGAATTTGTGCCTGGGCCAGGCTGGACCAACCGATTCCTGACAAATACAGGGTATCAGGAGCATGCTTCTTCATGGCTAAGAGTGCCCCGTTATAGACAACATCATTATAGAAACCCGGGCCCACAATGTTATCTGTTGGCTTAATCTGGCGTGAAATCAAGATAGACTGAAGCTCGGAAATGGTGTATTCACCCTCATAAATTTTCGACACGGCACTCCACCTCCTTAAATCATACTTTGTCTTAGGGTTAGAAGTCTGGTAATCCCTCCAATGGCTTCTAAGTATTCAGCTTGTGTTTTACAACCGTAAACATATTTGTCTAAATATTCTTTGAATGTCTCAGGGCTCTTTGCGGCTTTGACATATTCCTTAACATGCTCGGAATCGTGGGCATAGTATTTAGGGCCTTCGTCCGGATGGGCACCATAGGGTACATCGACTACATAATCCGCTCTTGTGGGACCACCCAAAATGACGACCCTGGGATCTCTTCGCATATATTCATTTGGCACAATTTCTTCCGCCTGAACAATGATTGCCCTTTTTGTCGCATTCGCCAGTATGAATTCTGCAAAAACACTCCCTTCATAAATGCAATTGCCATATGGGTCCACTTTACTGGCGTAAATCAAAGAAACATCGATCGGCGTCGGGGGAACTTTTATCCATTTTGTGCCGTCAACTTCCACTTCTTCTAAATCGGGATTTATCCTGCAAATATCGGTACCAATGCCCGCTTTTGTTAACAGGTAGGGCATCCCCCATTGTGCACCTTTGATGGTACAATGGAAATGCTGAAAGTCACATTCCCAATACGCAATTTTCCCTTCCATGTATGCCCTTTGGAAATTGGGGCATATGGGGGCATAATCCTGTATCCCCATATAAGTGGATACCACCTTCCTCACACAACCGGCCCCGATTAACATATCCGAGACCAATCCCCCTGTAAGCATGACCAGGGTCAGGTCCTTTACGCCCTTTTGAATTACAGCACGGGCCAATGCTGCCGGTTGATTGAAAAGTACCGAACCAGATAATCCGACCACATCACCATCTTTTATGACGGATACGGCCTCTTCGATGGAAACAATTCTTTCTTTTCGCTCGGCAACCATTACACAGCCTCCTTCATTTATTTCCAAAAAACTTGACCACACACCCTCGACATGGGCTAAAAGTCCTCAGCTTCGATCATAATAGCCTTTCAAGAAGTACGAACTCTTTTTCTTAATGATAGAACTCCCCCCTGGATAGAGCACCCCCAATGATTGCGCATTGGATTTGACTGGTCCCCTCTGCAATTTGTGTGACTTTGGCATCACACATCATCCGTTCGATCGGATATTTAGGGGTATATCCATGCTTGCCCAAGATCTCTAAAGCAATAATGGGCACCTCAACGGCAACACTTGAACAGAAGTACTTGGCCATGGAAACACGAATTCGAGCGTCTTTACTTCTTCTTTCCACTTCAGAACAGGCCTTATATAACAAATGTCTACCAGCCTCGATTTTAGTCGCCATTTCTGCGACTTTTGAATTTGTGAGTTCAGAATCTATTCCATTCTCTTTTACGAACTCGACTGTGTAATCTAAAACGCCCCGGGCTAGCCCTATAGCTCTAGAGGCCGTTATATACCTTGTCTCTCCAAAAAGACGGCGACCAATGAGAAATCCTTCGCCCTCTTCCCCAACAAGATTCTCTTCAGGAACCACACAATCCTCGAAAACCACTTCGCACGTATGAATTGCCGTGCTTCCCATTTTGTCCTCATGTTTTCCCACTGTAACGCCGGGTGTGTCCCTATCGATAATAAATGCGGAAATGCCCTCCCTCCCCTTTTCCGGGTCCGTCTTGGCAAATGCCGTGAAAAGATCACACACATCAGAATTCGTAATCCAGAGCTTTGTCCCGTTCAGAATATAT
>Ga0111161_1079_pt1 | contig 11345 bp, 8 predicted proteins | sample DeeMarSeWOR28_12_FD_80264 | JGI IMG/M metagenome (GOLD analysis project Ga0111161, IMG submission 80264) | Nitrospira bacterium SG8_3
GGGCTGCAGGGTTAGCGAGCGTATATAAAATGAGTAATATTCCTTACGGTCGAAGATTCCCTGCAGCTTGCTGCAGGGGCTTCAATCACAACTTCTATAAAATCCAAGACAGTATTGCTGTTCCTAGTATCAACGAAATGATTCCGAAGAACCTCAAGGTCTGATCCGATGCTGAATTCAGGAGCCAGTCGCTAACCTGTTCATAGAGCCCTTTTGGGTTTGCGAAGATGAACCCTCCTTCGGCGACGCCAATGAAACCGAGCAGCCTGATAAACCCCGCGTTGCGAGCGTGCGATGCGGCCAGTATCAGCAGTATGCCAAATACGGCAGGCAGCGGAGCCAGGAACCTTCGATCGACCCCCATCAACATGTTGCCAAGGACCTTTCTGCTCTCCGTGGTATAGAGCACCAAGCAGGAGCCTAGTCCTATGCACAAGACACTATACGCATACAGAAATTCTCTCATGTCGCACCTCTGAGTGAGTGGGATACTAGGATTCCGGAACAATACAAGATTCCCCTGTAAGAGGCAAGGTAGAGTTCACGTAACCCTCCTTGAACCGCGAAAGCGAGTGCATTCCCCGCAGGTTCTGCCCGACGGCAGTGCTTCGCAGGCTGCGGCGTTAGCAAGGATGTCTGAAAATGGCAAACTTCCTTGATGACGTCCAAGGCCACCATGATCAAGCCGAGATGTTGTTTCAAGAAACACCTTGACAATACTTGCACAAAGTGTATTAATCAGGCATTATGAGCATATGCCTAAAACAAGAAAGGCAGTGTGCCCAGTTAGGCCCAAAGCCCCCCAGGTGTGCCAATCCGTGTAGGGGCGCAGCAAGCGCCCAAAGAGGGGTTGGATGGTAGAGCCTCAACCAAGAGACAAGGTGGGTGCTGTGATGGTCGTGGGCGCTGGCGTTGGCGGTATGCAGGCCTCCCTTGATCTGGCTGATTCTGGATTCCTGGTCTATTTGGTAGAGACCTCAACTGCCATTGGTGGTTCTATGGCTCAACTGGACAAGACCTTTCCTACCAACGACTGCGCCATGTGTATCATGGCTCCCAAACTGGTTGAGGTAGGACGCCATCCGAACATCCAGCTCATGACCTCTAGCAGAGTGGAAAAGGTTGATGACTTTGATGCAAGTTTCAAGGTGACCGTCCACAAGACCCCACGGTATATTGACCCATCAAAGTGTACGGCCTGTGGAGATTGCGCCTCCGTGTGCCCGGTGGTCTTGCCAGATGAATATGAGCAGGGTCTGTCCACACGGAAGGCCGTTTATAAGAAATATGTCCAGGCCATCCCCGGTGCCTTTGCCATCCAAAAAGCCGATAAAGCCCCCTGTCGCCTTGCATGCCCGGCTGGAATCAATGTTCAAGGGTACGTTCAGATGGTGGGGCAGGGAAAGTACAGGGAGGCCCTGGAAATCATCATGGAAGACCTCCCCTTGCCTGGTGTTCTTGGCAGAATCTGCCCCCTTCCCTGTCAGAATGTTTGCCGAAGAGCGGAGGTAGACGAAGCCGTGGCGATCCGAGATCTAAAGCGTCTGGCCGCAGATCGCTTTGATCCGCGGGACATAGAGATAAAGTGTCTGCCCCAAAGACTGGAACGTGTGGCGATCATCGGCTCAGGACCCGCAGGCCTTTCTGCTGCCTACCACCTCGCCAAAAAGGGGATATTATCAACTATTTTTGAGGCATTGCCAGAGCCTGGCGGTATGCTACGGGTAGGTGTGCCAGAATACCGTCTGCCCCGTGAGATCCTGGACCGTGAGATCGAGGTCATCACCAATCTCGGCATTGAGATCAAACTCAATAAGCCCCTCGGATCTGCGCTGACCATTGATGGCCTTTTTGAACAGGGCTACCAAGCCGTGTACCTTGCTATGGGAGCCCATAAAGGCATTGCTTTGGGGATTCCAGGGGAAGCATCCCAGGGGATCCAACAGGGCGTGGACTTTCTCAGAGAAGTCAATCTGACTTCAAAGGCGGTTGTGGGAAAAAGAGTGGCCATTGTGGGCGGTGGAAATGTAGCCATTGACGTGGCCCGATGCGCCCTTCGCCTGGGCGCCGAGGAGGCAAACATCCTTTATCGCCGCCTCCGCGTGGAAATGCCTGCGTGGGAGGAGGACGTCCAGGCTGCTGAGGCTGAGGGGGTAAGCATAACCTATTTGACTGCTCCCAAGGAGGTGCTTGTCGAGGATGGCCAGGTAAGGGGGCTACGATGTGTGCGCATGAAGCTCGGAGAACCGGACTCGACTGGCAGAAGAAGCCCGGTAGCGATTCCAGGAAGCGAGCATGATGTCCCAACTGACCATCTGATTGTGGCCATCGGCCAAAGACCAGTCCTTGCTGGTCTTAGGGATGTATCAGGCCTCAGGTTTTCCCGCAAGGGGACCATTGAGGTAGATCCCATTACCTATGCCACGGGCCGCGAGGGCGTCTTTGCAGGAGGGGATGTGCAAACAGGTCCCTGGGTGGCGATTGGCGCTATTGCTGCTGGTCGAGAGGCCGCTGAATCGATCGTGCGATACCTGGACGGCCGAGACATAGCCGAAGGGAGGAAGGCCATCCCCAAAGAGCATCCCGTCTATCGTCCTATTCCGCAGGACCAATCCAAACAGCCCAGGGCACGGATGCCAGAACGCCCTGTATCGCAGCGACGGGAAAGCTTTAAGGAGGTAGCCTTGGGCTATGACAACAAGGCCGGCGAGGCTGAGGCCCTCCGTTGCCTGAACTGCGGTTACTGCTGCGAATGTTTTCAGTGCGTCCAGGCCTGTGAGGCGGGTGCCGTGACCATCGACACGCATAGGCAACAGCCTCACGATGTGGAGCTTACAGTGGGTGCCATCGTCCTGGCGCCAGGCTTTCGGGCCTTTGATCCGTCCGGCTTTGATACCTATGGCTATGCTAACCACCCAAACATCATCACATCCATGGAATTCGAAAGGCTTCTTTCAGCCTCAGGCCCCACCGAGGGACGCCTGGTGCGCCTTTCGGATCAAAAAACACCGAAAAAGATCGCCTGGGTCCAGTGTGTAGGCTCAAGGAACATAAACGAATGCGACCATGGCTATTGTTCCTCGGTTTGCTGCATGTATGCCATCAAGGAAGCCGTGATTGCCAAGGAACATAGCAAAGATGACCTTGACTGCGCCATCTTTTTCACGGACATGCGTACTGCAGGAAAGGGGTTTGAGGCCTATCACGACGAGGCAAGAGAAAGGCAGGGGGTCCGGTTTATCCGTTGCCGTCCTCACAGTATGGGTCCTGCCCCGGCGAAAGATGATGTGCTGATCCGATACGTGACCGAACGGGGAGAGGTCACAGAAGAGCCCTTTGATATGGTGGTTCTCTCTGTGGGATTAGAGACCTCGCCTGAGATCGTGGAACTGGCTCAGAAACTGGACATAGCACTGACCAAGGACCATTTCTGTGAAACCCATCCCTTTTCTCCTGTGGTCGGCTCAAGGGATGGTATCTATGTTTGTGGGGCATTCCAGGGGCCCAAGGATATCCCAGAGTCTGTCATGCAGGCAAGCGCAGCCGCTGCTGAGGCCATGGGCCGTCTGGCTCCTGCCAGGAATACCCTGGTTGAGGCGAAGGGACAGGACCACCCTATCGAGAAAGATGTCCTTGGAAAGGAACCCCGCATAGGGGTCTTTGTCTGTCAATGAGGCATAAACATTGGGGGCGTCGTTGACGTCCCAGAGGTAAGGCAATATGCGGCCACCCTTCCAAATGTCGTTCTGGCCGACAAGAATCTTTTTACCTGCTCCCAGGATACCCAGGAGAAGATCAAGGCATCTATCAAGGAATATGATCTGAACCGGGTCGTGGTGGCGTCTTGCACCCCAAGGACCCATGAGCCATTGTTTAGAGAAACACTCCGGGAGGCGGGTCTAAACAGATACGTCTTTGAGATGGCCAATGTTCGCGATCAATGTTCATGGGTGCATATGCGCGAGCCGGAGAAGGCCACTGAAAAGGCGATGGACCTGGTAAGGATGGCTGTGGCCAAGGCCCGGCTGATTCAACCCCTTGCGGATCTTCGCGTACCGGTGAATCATCATGGCTTAGTAATCGGCGGTGGCGTAGCCGGTATGGTGAGCGCCCTGGCGTTGGCTGAACAAGGTTTTAGGACGGCTCTAGTTGAGAGGGGGCACCGATTAGGTGGCCAGGCCCTTAAGCTCTACTCCACACATAAAGGGGATGCGGTACAGCCTTATGTTGAGGACCTCATAGGCCAGGTTACCCGGCATCCCTTAATCGATATATACCTGAACACAACGATCAGAGACGCCTCAGGGTTTGTGGGCAACTTCACATCTACATTGATTGATCATGCCGGTAGAGAGACACAATTGGACCATGGAACCATCATCATGGCCACCGGTGGAAAACCTTATAAGCCCAACGAATATCTGTACGGGAAAGACCCCAATGTGTTGCTGTTGCTGGAGCTCGACCAGGAGATTGCCGAGGGCAGCTTGAGGATCAAAGATGCAAAATGCGCCGTATTTATCCAGTGTGTGGGCTCCAGAATACCTGAGAGGCCATATTGCAGTAAAGTCTGCTGCACCCACTCTATTTGCAGCGCCCTGACCCTAAAAAAGCTCAATCCCGCTATGAACATATGCATCCTCTACCGGGATATAAGAACCTTTGGGGAAAAAGAACTACTCTACCAGGAGGCCAGATCGAACGGTATCTTATTTATTCGCTACGATCTGGAGGATCCACCTAAGTGTGAAAAAGAGAATGGAGGGTTGAAAATCACCATAACTGACCATGTGCTACAAAGGCCCGTTGAGATATCTCCTGACATCGTTTGCCTGGCAACGGCCATTTTGCCCCATGACAACACAGCTCTTTCGAAGCTTTACAAGGTTTCTACAACCCAAGAAGGTTTCTTCTTGGAAGCCCATATGAAACTCAGGCCCGTGGATTTTGCTACTGACGGGATTTTCCTGGCAGGACTTTGCCACTATCCGAAACCTATTGAGGAATCAATCGCACAAGCCAAGGCGGCTGCTGCACGGGCTGCCACCATCTTAATGAAAGAGGCCATAGAAATTGAACCCATTGTTGCGGTGGTTGACCAGGAGCAATGCAATGGCTGTGGTATCTGTGAAAGGGTGTGCCCCTATGGTGCCATGTGTTTAGTAGAAATCAATGGCGTGGTAAAGGCTGAAACCACACCTGCGTCCTGCAAGGGATGTGGGGTGTGCGCCGCAAGCTGTCCTTCGAAGGCGGTTGATATGTGCCATTTTGGTGAACAACAAATAATAGCACAAGTTTGCGCCGCAGGTTAGGTGGAAACTCAAGCCAGAGGAAAGACTCTGTTACAACGCATCTGGAAAGCAGGCAGTCAAACTCGAAGAAAGATGCTCCATGGGACCATCTAGAGACAAACAAAAGACAGGCGCCGTACTCGTCCTGGGGGGGGGAATCGCCGGTGTGCAGGCAGCCCTTGATCTGGCCGATTCCGGCTATTATGTCTACCTCGTCGAAAAATCTCCTGCCATTGGCGGCAAGATGGCGCAGTTGGATAAGACGTTTCCTACGAACGACTGCTCAATGTGCACACTGTCACCTAGGTTAGTAGAATGCGGCAGACATTTGAACATCGAGATATTGACACTGTCTGAACTAGAGGGAATTACGGGAGCGGAGGGACATTTCCAGGCAAGAGTGATCCAGAATCCGCGCTACATTGATGTGGAGAAATGCATTGCCTGTGGTGCTTGTGCAGAAAAGTGTCCAAAACAATTGAGAGATGAATTCAACATGGGCATAGGGACAAGAAAAGCAGCTTATATCCCCTATGCACAGGCAGTGCCTTTAAAATATGTGATAGATCCAGCGCAATGCATCTGGATCAGGAAGCCTGGAAGATGCGGGGCTTGTCAAATCCATTGCCCGGCGGGTGCCATCGATTTTGAGCAGACGAAAAAGGAGACGACCCTTGAGGTGGGCGCCATTATCTTGGCCCCTGGCTTCGGATTTTGTGATCCCACTATTTTGGATACGTACAATTATCGAAACCTACCCGATGTCATGACCAGTATGGAATTTGAGCGCATCTTGAGCGCATCCGGTCCCTACCAGGGACACATGGTGAGGCCCTCGGATCAGAGGGAACCCAAAAAAATCGCCTGGCTTCAGTGTGCGGGCTCCCGCGACAGTCACCACGGAGCAAATCCTTACTGTTCGACCGTGTGCTGTACTTACGCCATCAAGCAGGCCTTGATTGCCAAAGAACACAGTACACACTGCCTGGATGCAGCCATATTCTATATAGACGTCAGGACCCAGGGCAAGGATTTCGAAAGGTATTACAGCAGGGCCAAGGATGAAAATGGGGTCCGCTTTGTTAGATCCAAGATCACTAGGGTCATGCTCCCAGATGATAAGGGCAGCCTTGTGATTCAGTATACGGACGGAACGGGAAAACGGGTTGAGGAACGCTTTGACTTGGTAGTCCTGTCCGTAGGCCTGACTGTACAGAAGGATGTGATTGCTCTGGCGAAGAAACTTGGCATAGAGCTTGACCATTACAATTTTGCAGCTACGAGCAGCTTTAGTCCAGTTCACACATCTCAGCCCGGAATCTATGTCTGTGGTGCCTTTGAAGGGCCAAAGGATATACCAGAATCAGTCATGCAGGCCTCTGCGGCTGTCTGTGCCTCATCGGTTCTCCTGGCAGAGGCCCGCAACACCTTGGTGAAGGAAAAGGCATATCCCGTTGAAAGAGAGGTAAGGGCAGAAACACCCCGCATAGGCGTTTTTGTCTGTCATTGCGGTACAAATATTGGTGGGGTGGTTGATGTTCCGGCGGTGCGCGATTATGCCAAGACACTGCCCTATGTCACCTATGCTGAAGAAAACCTTTTCACCTGCTCTCAGGACACCCAAGAAAAGATAAAACAGGCCATTAGAGAGCACCATCTCAACCGTATTGTGGTTGCTTCTTGCACCCCGAGAACCCATGAGCCGATGTTTAGGGAGACACTCAGGGAAGCAGGTCTTAGTAAATATGTCTTCGAGATGGCCAACATTCGAGATCAATGTTCATGGGTCCATGTGCAGGAACCTGCAAGGGCTACTGAAAAGGCTCAAGGCCTGGTGCGAATGGCCGTGGGCAGGGCAACGCTACTGGCCCCCCTTGAAGAGGTGAAACTGGATGTGACAAGGGCAGCGCTGGTGGTTGGCGGAGGGCTGGCAGGCATGGCGGCTGCCTTGGGTTTGGCGGATCAGGGGTTTCCAGTCCATTTGGTTGAAAAGGACGAGGTGCTGGGGGGACACGCCCATAAGCTGGTAAGAACGTGGAAAGGCGAGCACATAAGGGCCTTTGTCGCGGAAACAATGCAAAGGGTGGAGGGGCATCCCCTTATCTCCCTTCACTTGGCATCCACTGTAGTAGAAGCTGAAGGGTTTGTCGGGAATTTTACGTCTACCATAAAAACGGGTGAGGAGACCAAAGCGATCGAGCACGGGGCAGTCATCATTGCCACAGGTGCCCAGCAGCTCAGGCCCAGCGAGTATGCTTTTGGGAAGCACCCCAACATATTACTCTCCCTGGACCTTGACCAGGCCATGGCCATCGATCCCACAAGGTTTCAGGATGTCCAGGTAGCCGTCTTTATCCAATGTGTGGGTTCCAGGGAGCCACAAAGGCCTTACTGCAGCAAGGTTTGCTGCACCCATGCTATTCAGAGCGCCTTAAAATTGATGGAACTCAACCCAGGGATGGACATTTATGTCCTATTTCGTGACATCCGGACCTATGGCGAAAGAGAAGAGATCTACAGAAAAGCTCGCTCCAAGGGGATAATCTTTATCCGTTACAGCCTGGAAGAAAAACCAAAGGTTGAGATGAGAGAAGAGAAGCTGAGAGTCACAGTCGTGGACCAGGCCATTCAGGTTTCGGTCCAGATCGATGCGGACATCCTCGCCCTTGCCTCTGCCATCGTCCCCTACGACAACACGCCTCTTTCCAAACTTTATAAAGTCTCTATGAACCAAGAGGGGTTTTTCCTAGAAGCTCACATGAAATTGAGACCCGTAGATTTTGCCACAGACGGAGTCTTCCTGGCAGGGCTTTGCCACTATCCAAAACCTATCGAGGAATCAATCGCTCAAGCCACGGCTGCTGCTGCACGAGCTTCAGCCATCCTGGTCAAAGAGGCCATAGAGATCGAACCCATTGTCTCGGTGGTTGATCCGGACAAGTGTAATGGCTGTGGTATCTGTGAAAGGGTGTGCCCCTATGGTGCCATGCGTTTAGTAGAAGTTCATGGCGTGATAAAGGCTTTGAGCACACCTGCGTCCTGCAAAGGATGTGGCGTGTGCGCCGCAAGCTGTCCTTCAAAGGCGGTTGACATGTGCCACTTTAGTCAACAACAAATCAGGGCGCAAATTTGCGCTCTAGCTTAAAGGTTTGCCGTTGTATGGGTATTCCGTTTGGGGATTTCCTTAGCAAACAAGCGGGAGGGTGACATGTCAAAGCATTTTGAACCCAAGCTGGTGGCCTTTCTATGTAATTGGTGTTCATACGCCGGAGCGGATCTGGCCGGAGTTTCCAGGTTTCAATACCCGCCAAACATCCGGGTCATCCGGGTGATGTGCACCGGAAGAATTGATCCGGTGCTCATTCTGGAGGCCTTGGCGAGTGGAATCGATGGTGTCCTCATAGGCGGGTGACATCCCGGGGAATGTCATTACCTGGAAGGTAATCTGCATGTCAGAAGGCGGGTCTTGATGACAAAAAAATTGCTGGAATGTGTAGGCATAGACCCGGCTAGAGTACGCCTGGAGTGGATATCAGCCTCAGAGGCGCCAAAATTTGCGCAAGTGATGAGAGACTTCGTAGAGCAGGCCAGAGGCGTTGGGCCAAATCCTCTGGCACAAAGGATGGAAAGAGAAGGGATTCATGACATCCATTGAACATGTACCAACTATTTGCCCTTACTGTGGCTGTGGCTGCGGCATATATCTGGTGGTGAAAGACGGCAACGTTGTGGGCATGGAGCCATGGAAGGATCATCCCGTGTGTGAAGGAAAAAACTGTCAAAAAGGAAGGAATGCCCATGCCTTTTCATATAGCGATCAAAGATTGCAGAGGCCGTTAGTAAAGCGACATGGCGTCTTTCAAGAGACTGCTTGGCAAGATGCATTAGGGTTGATCGCTAACAGACTGCAGAATGCAGCTCCCGATGAGGTGGGTTTCATCAATTCTGCAAAGTGCACCAATGAAGACCTGTATGTGATTCAGAAGTTTATCAGGGTCGTTAAGAAGACAAACAACATGGATAATGCCTCCAGATTCTGCCATTCTACAACAGTTCCCGCCTTACTTTCTACAGTGGGATCGGGTGTGATGACAACATCCACCATAAGTATCGAGCAGGCAGATTGTATATTTGTGGCTGGTCCCAACTTGCAGGAAACATATCCCATCATTGCCCGCAGGGTCATCAGGGCAAAACGAAAGGGAGCCACGGTCATCGTTACAGATCCTAGAAGGACCCCCACTGTCAGGAACCTTGCAGACATTTACCTGCAGATCTATCCAGCTGCTGACTGCGCCCTGGTCAATGGCATGATGAGGCTCATCATAGATGAGGGGCTTGAAAACAAGGCATTCATAGCAAAACGGACGAAGGGATTCAATGAGCTCAAGGACTACTTAACCACACTAGATCTCAATGAGATAGCGAAAATAACAGACATCCCTGTCAATTCGATGAGACAGGCGGCCCACACCTTTGCAAAGGCAAAGAATGCATGCATTCTGTACAATGCCGGTATTGCCCAGCATGGTGCCGGCATAGAGAATATCAAGGCCCTAGCCGACTTGGCGCTTCTCACTGGCAACTACGGAAGGCCTGGCACCGGGGTCAATCCTTTACGGGGTCATGCAAATGGAGAAGGGTTCGGTGACATGGGGCCCCTTCCGGTTTTTTACCCAGGATTTCAAAAGGTCAATGAGGAAACAGCAAAGCGCTTTGAGGAGATCTGGGCAGTGAAAGATCTCCCTCCAACCCCGGGCATGACTTATATGGACATGGTGGAGAAGTGTAGGGTCCTATATATCGTAGGGGCAAACCCGATGCTGGCAGCCCCTGATACAAACAACGTGAGGAAGGCTCTGGAAAAAAAGGATCTTCTGGTAGTTCAGGATATATTTATGACCGAAACAGCAGAAATGGCAGACATTGTGCTACCTGCAGCGTCCTCGGTGGAGAAGGATGGGACCATCACCGGGGTAGATAGAAGGGTGCAGAGGATCAATAAGGCCACGCAGCCTCCGGGTGATGCAAAGCCAGATTGGATGGTATTCTGCGAGTTAGCTAGGATGATGGGTTTTGAAGAGCAATTTCCTTTTGATAGCCCGGCCCAGATATTTGAGGAGATCAGGAAATGTGTCCCTCAATACAGGGGCATCACCTATGAGAGGCTAGAAAGCCCTAGCGGCATTCAATGGCCATGCCCGACCGAGGATCATCCTGGGACAGAGGTGATGTTTGTGGAGAAGTTTCCCACCCCAGACGGTCTAGGCCATTTCCAGATTGCAGAGTACCAACCTCCGTTGGAAGTGCCCGACAAACAATATCCTTACATATTCACCAATGGAAGGGTGATATTTCACTTCCACACAGGGACCATGACCAAACGAACCAAGAGGCTGAATGACGAATTGCCCAGCGGATTTGCTGAGATAAGTCGCGAGGATGCGCAGATGCTGGCCATAGAAACTGGCGATGAGATCATACTAAAATCAAGAAGAGGAGAGATAAGGACTCTGGCTAGGGTCACGAGCCACATAAGAAAGGGCCTGATATTCATGCCCTGGCATTTTCGGGAATGTGCCCCCAATGTCTTGACAGGACCCTGTGCTGGACCCCCCTCCAAGATGCCTGAATTTAAGTTCTGTGCCGTCACAATAGAGAAGGAGTCATAGCATGAAAGGGGATACTTATCTCGCCTGGTCCTCTGATGAGAAGATTCGGAAAAAGGGGGAATCTGGCGGTGCGGTGACTGCTTTGCTCAAGGTGGCCCTTGAGATGAAAATCGTAGATGCCGTTTTGGTCGTGAAAATGAGAAACCGAAGCAGATATGATGGAGTTTTGTCCCTAATTACTGATCCAAACGAGGTCCTTCAAAGTGGCGGGGCCTTGCATTTCGCCTCTGTGAACGTTGCTAGGGCGCTCAAGGAGTATTTGAGTGGTGCGAAAGACTTTAGAATGGCCGTTACCTGCAAGCCCTGTGACTGTCGTGCTATTATTGAATTAGCCAAGAGGGGACAAATCAACATTGATCACCTCATCCTCATAGGATTGAAC
>Ga0111161_1080_pt1 | contig 11312 bp, 8 predicted proteins | sample DeeMarSeWOR28_12_FD_80264 | JGI IMG/M metagenome (GOLD analysis project Ga0111161, IMG submission 80264) | Nitrospira bacterium SG8_3
CTCCAGAGAGGGTCACAAGGGCATCTGACAGAGATAGCCCCAAGCCCGTCAGAGAAATGGAGCCTATGACCAACCCGGCTATTGCGCAAATGATCCCCACTTCCAGCAGTCCCCGGGTCGTATCCTGTAAAATGGTCCAGGCCTTACCCATGACTATTTCCCTGGTCCGTTTTTTAAAAAGACTAACGAGAGCTGTTGTGCCCACCGCGTAAAGTGCTGAAGTGGAGGGCTGCATATATAGGACAAACAGACAATAGAGAAGGACAGCCGCCGGGATGAGATAAAACCACCCCTGTTTCATTACCCTTTTGAGTGAAGGAATGTCCTCTCGGGGAAGTCCTTTAAGACCCTCTTTGAGGGCCTCCAGGTGGACTTGTGCAAAGACCGCAACGTAATAAAGCACGGCGGGTACGAATGCTGCGATCGCAACTGTGGGGTAGGGGACATCCAGGAGTTCCGCCATGATAAACGCCGTTGCTGCCATAATCGGGGGCATGATCAGGCCCCCTGTGGAAGCCACTGCCTCTATGGCTCCGGCCACGTGAGGCTTGTAACCGATCTTCTTCATCAACGGGATCGTGATTATCCCAGTCATGGCCACGTTGGCTGAAGCGCTCCCAGAAAGGGATCCAAACAGGCTGCTGGCCACAATGGCGACCTTGGCAGGCCCCCCTCTGTATCTCCCCATCAGAGCCAGAGCCAGTTCAGAGAGGAACCTTCCGCCACCCACCGAAAAAAGAAGTCGACCGAAAAAAATAAAACTGAACACGATTGTGCCCGCCACGCCCAATGGAATTCCCAAAAGGGATCCAGGAGACAAATAAAGGTTGGTCAGTACACGGCTCCACGGAATCATCCTTGCGCTCATGACGCCGGGCAGTAGGTAAGCATAAGGGGCATACAAAATTAATAGAATCCCTATGATTACGATTGGCCACCCCACGAGCCGCCTGGCCGCCTCCAGGACGAGTATGATCATAATCGCAGCAAAGATGATCCTGTGGGTCATCAGGTAGCCAAGTGTGGGAGTGATCTCCCCGTAGAGAACGACCACATAGCCGCCCGTTAACATGCTGAGGAGCACAAGGACCGCATCATACCAGGGCAATTTCTCCCTTGAAGCTCCCTTTGTCGCAGGGACAGTGAGAAAAGTCGAAATGAGTAGTAGGGCCAAGACTAGAGCCAAATACTGCTCTTTATATACGGCAAGATCCAGATATTCGGGGATGTGAGTCACATAGACGGTGCCAACGACCGGCACGATACCAAGCACAATTTTTGAAAAAAGGCCTGTGATGCCCTTGGGCTGTCTGAACTTGGGAGGGGGGCTGGACTTGTTTTGGTCATCTTCAGGCATGGGGGTCATCCCTTTGGGGTATCCCTTCTTCAGTGTGAAGCCCCCACTGAGAGGGGCTCCACAGTGACCCTACTTTATTTTTAGGAGTTTCTTCTGGTGTTCTTCCAGCTCTTGGCTCCACACACCCTTTTCTTTGTACCATTTGATGCTGCCCGGGTGATAGGGCACGACTGCGCGTGTCGAGGCGAATCTATTAGGCGTCCAAAACTTGAGCCTCGGATGAACCGGGGCAAGCTCCTTGTAATTCTCCCAAAGGGCTTTTGTAATGCTATAGGCCACATCGTCAGATAGGCGAGTGGCACTGACGAGAGTTATATCTTTTCCCAGGACCATTGTCTCCTTTGCCAGACCAGGCAGGCCCGCTTTCGCCTTGATGGGATAGTAGCCCGGATGGACCTTCTTCATTCGTGCCACAGCCTCCGGGGATGTATCCAGATCGAGGTAGCGTGCCCCCTTTGCGGTCTTTAGCTCCCTGGTGATGCCGCTACCTACCGATCCAACGGCCAGGTCAGCCCTTCCTTCTATAACCGCCCGCACACCACTCGGATAGGAGGTGACAGGAACCGCTTTCACATCTGAAGGGCTCAATCCGTAATTGGCAAGAAGCGCCAGCGCAGTAAGGGTGGTGGAATAGAAAGTTCCGTAATCTACAGGCATCCTTTTCCCTTTGATGTCGTTGGGGCCCATTATTGGTGAGTCAGCCGGCACCAGAAGACCCACTTGAAGCGGGGAGCCGAGCATAAGCGTTCTAAGATCGAAGCCTTTTCCTTTCGTCGGTTTCTCGTAAATGGATTCACCCATGTACGCGGTGAGGATATCGCCCGGAACGTTGATGCCAAAATGCACTTCCCCGCTTTCAAGCATCGGGTACCATACTGTGCCGCCTTGGGGAAAGATCTCCACCTTCATGGGTGTGTGTGCACCGGTTACCTTGGCAAGCCCAGCCGCCAACACATAGAACAGGGAACCTGGCGGATTCGCCCCAAAGACGATTGTTTTGGGCAAGGGTTCTGCTGATACGTAGGATGTGACTGCAAAGGTTTGGATGAGGATAAACGATAATCCAATTACCATAGCATAACGAAGTAACCTTTTCATTTCTCCCTCCTTGTTTTAGATTGAGGTCTTATCTAAGTTCATCCACCTCTAAATGTTATATCACCCTCCTTTCTTCCAGGTAACAACCCGGTTCATCCGGATTTTCATGACTAACCGAGATGTCTCATAAGTTCCGTGAATTATGTGACCATCAACAGGTGCAATGTAACACAAATAGCAATCTCATCAGGACTACCATTTCTCCAAGCCATAAGCAGCCCAGTTTTCGCGCACACGTTTGATGTCCTCAGGGACAGGCCTCACGGGAATTCCTGTGGGGCGCCGGTTCTCCAAGGCCGTCTTCTTGGTGGCATCAATACCCATTTTCCCGATATAGGCAAATTCCGTGAACCCGGTATCGTCTGATTCACTGCGGTGCGACGCCGCTGGATTCAGAGGATAGACCCCCACTTCCGGTATGATGATTACATCCTTTGCTGGATCCATGCGAGTGGCAATGGCCCAGTCCACCATCTCCTGATTATATATATCGATATCCGTGTCCACCACAACCACGTAGTTGGCGGCAGCAAAACCCTGACCGGATCCCAAATAGGCCAAGATCGCCTGCTTGCCCCACCCAGGAAATCGCTTTTCGATCTGCACCACGGCCTTGAATCCCCGCGAGCTTATGGGGGCATAATAATCCCGAAACCCAATGACCGCAGTTTTGAGAAAGTTGTAGTTGTTGGCCTGGAGCATGGGGATTTTCCAGAGGTCTCCGTCGCTGCGTTCGTGTCCCAAGGTGCACATCTGGTACATCCAATCCTTGCGATGGGTAATGGCTGTGACATTAAAGACAGGACACATCATGCTTTCCTCAAAATATCCCATCCATTCGCCAAAGGTCCCCTCCCACCGACATGAATCAGGATTTAATTCCAACTCTCCTTCCAAGACCAGTTCCGCATGGGCTGGGACATCCAGATCAATCGTCTTACATTTGACCATTTCCACCGCCTCACCACGAAGCCCTCCTGCAAAGGAAAACTCATCATCCATAAAGGACCCCATCTTGCAGCAGGCCACCATGTTGATGACAGGATCCAGCCCAACCGCTATGGCCACGGGCATGGTCTTCTTCCCTGCTGAACGCGCCCGCGCCACATGGATCCCGATGTCCTGTGTGGCCACGCACATGATTCCCGTGGTTGTCTCGTCGTGGACCATGGCCCGGTACATGCCGTTATTTCGGCCGAAATTGGGATTGACTTGATCTCTCGTAATGACATTGGGCAAAGTGATGTAAGGGCCGCCGTCCATGCGGTTCCATTGCAAAATAGGAAGCTTCTTGAGATTAACCTGGTTGCCCGTGAGCACCACTTCCTGGCAAGGGCCACTGTCCACAGTTTTGGGCTCAATCCACTTATCCTTCGAGGCCAGCACCTGGGCTACACGGTTTCGGATTAGGACAAAGTTTTTCTCCATGGTATCGGCCGGCTCCAAGTCAAGGGCCATGGCATTGCGTTGAAGCGTCCCATGAACATTTGCCACGACGGGCGTATCGTAGCCTTTCATTTTGAACATAATCCCCGGCCCGCCCCCCCTGTCGGAGAGCTCCCACCCCAGGGCGGAGACCTCAAAACCGTCTTCCATCTCTTTCTTGAGCTCTAAGAATTGCCCTTCTTTTTTAAGTTTTTCCAAGAAACTTCTCAGATCCTTAAACGCCATATCTCTTCTTCCTCCTCTATTCTTATGAATTATCCTGCAGGGTTTAGCAAAAATTTTTACGGACTGCGGTCTAAACGGGCAGGCGCATGAGCCGCCGGGCATTGCCCTCAAAAATCATCTCTTTTTCAGATTCAGAGATATCCATGCGTTCCACCCCCGCTATGGTATCCCGGATATAACGCTCCCCTCCCAAACTATCGTGCGGCATATCCGTGGCAAACAGGATATGGTCCGCCCCGAAGAAATCATGCCCGCACATGAGTCCAGGGGTATAGCCGTGAATAGCCGTATCTCCATAAAACATCCTGTAATAGTCCATCAGAGGTCTTCGGAGTCGTCTCAGATACTTTGTCTTAAAGAACACTTCCGCATATTCATAGCACCCCTCAATACGTTCGCTGAAAAAGGGGACCATGGCCCCGCAGTGGTGGATAACAAATTTCAGATCAGGATAGCGGTCAAAAATCCCGCTGAACACCAATCGTGTCATGGCGACACTGGATTCATAGGGCCATCCTAAGACTTGCCAGATCCAATAACGGGAGTGGTCCTCATCAGGGTAATCGGGTGTCTCCCGCCGGCGCATTGGGTGTATGAGGATGGGGAGATTAAATTGATTCATTATTTCATAGAAGGGGAAGAACGCCTCATGATCCAAAGGCTTGCCTGAGATGGAACTGTGAATCTGAATCCCCCTCAAGCCGAGATCAACAATGGCACGCTCCGCCTCCTTAAGCGCTGCCTTCATGTTATGCATGGGCAGCGCTGCCATGGCACCCACGATACGATGGGGATACCTGGACTGCAGTTCAGCCATCTCGTCGTTGACCATCTTTGCCAACTCAGCCCCATCCTCCGGTGACACGACCGCATCCAAAGGGGGGCCAGCCAGAGTGAGAACCTGCACATAGTCATCAAAACGCTCTATGATCTGCAACCGTGCTTCCATGTCATGAATAGCCGGAGTGAGTTCAAGGGGTGAGAGTAGGTAAGGTTTCTTGGACACTTTCTTTTTGAGGGCAGCTCGGTAGTTAGGCGGTACGAAATGGGTAAACACATCAATCTTCATGACAACAATCCCCCGTATATACTTATGATGAATTTCTTATCACGCTCAGCGTCTCGCCGTGCGGTGTGCCTGGAATATAGGGCCCAACCTCCTCAATGATTTTTATTGCCCAGGGCTTTGGGTGTAAGTGCCCGATCCATGATCGGACCCAGAGGACGTCTCCGTCAGGAATGGTTTCAGGCTCACTTGAAACCCGAGCCTTTACAACTTTTGCGTTGTATTTCCTCGGTCCTGGGGACAAATCCCTGATCGTGAGAACACTTTCCTCGTCATCTATCAAGTCTTCCATCCGCGAAACGAAAATTACCCATTCTTTGCCCATTTCATCCTCTCCAGCACATCATCCATTGGACGTCTATCATCTGGCCTCCGATTGTAACGCCGCCTTTAGTCGCTCCTCCAATTCCCGTTTGTTGATCTTGTTTCCGCCGGCTACGAGGGGTAGTTCTTCAACCCATTCCAACCGCTCCGGGATTTTGTAGGCCGCCAGTTGGCGTTCCTTGAAAAAGGACACCATCTCCTCAAAGGTAAAAGAGCCGCTCCCTTTGGCCACCACAAAAGCGCAGGCCTTCTCTCCCATTTCCACATCCGGCATTCGGACCAGTGCCGCTTCAGAGACCATGGGGTGTTCCACCAGCAACTCTTCGATCTCTTTGGGATAGATGGTTTGTCCGCCGCGGATGATCACGTCCTTCACGCGTCCCCGCAGATAGAGATGTCCTGCCTTATCTATGGTTCCAAGATCACCCATATTGAATTTACCGTCAATTCGCGATTCTGAGGTGGCTGTCGGATCTTGAAAATAGCCTCCCACACAATGAGGCCCTTCCACGGTCACCAGTCCCACCTCACCTTTCGGGACCTTTGCTCCGCTCTCTGTGTCCAGCAAAGTGACTTCGTTGCCCCTCAGAATTCTGCCTACTGTTTTGAGTCTTATCTCCTGGGGGGCACTCAAATATCCTGCCGCCACGGCGCCGATGTCCATTCCCCCGTATCCTTGGACCACCTTGCAGTTCAATTTCTGCTCCGTCTCCACACCCAGATGGTAAGGCAAGAGCCCTCCGCTGACCTGAATGAATCTCAAGGATTTCAGGTCATAATCCTTCAGACCGGAAAAATTGACCAATCTCACAAGATGGGTGGGGACCGCCCCCACAGCGGTGACGCCCTCCTTTTCAATCAGGGCGCAGGCCTGCTCTGGGGTGAAATGCTCCAACATCACCGTCTTGGCCCCCAACTGGGGAGGGGTACGGTGAATGAGGGTCTCGGCAGATCCTGAAATGGAGGGGCTGACCGCCGCAACCACATCATTCCGGGTCATTTCCAGATCCTTCACATATTCCCTCGCCGTGGCCAGTCGAGCACAGGCCACCCACTCCACACACTTGGGGATGCCAGTTGAACCGCTCGTGGTTGTAATCTCTGTATACTCGAAGGGATCGAATCTTTGTTTATCAAGTTCATCACGTAACCGTTCCAGGCTAGCTGTATCCTGCATCATGTCATAAAAGGAAATGGATCCTTCTGCGGCGGATTCCCCTACCACAAAAAGGTGTTCAAGATGTTCAAACCTCTCCTTCATTTCAGAGAACATCTTGAAGAAGTCAAATCGCCTGAATCGGGCCGGGAATACGGCCCCCACCGACTGGGTCCTTGCCAGGACCGCGGCGATCTCCGTCTCCCGGAATTTAGTGCCTACAATGGCCACCAGGATTCCGGCCTTTTCGCAGGCCAAACGGGTTAGACTTAGAGGAACACTGTTGTAAAGCTGGCAGAGGATCACGTCATCCTTCTTTAGACCCAGGTCCAAAAATTTTGCGGTGATCCTATGAATTATTCTTACTCCTTCAGACCAGGTCACCCTAAACGACGAATCCACGAGGGCATCATCATCAGGATACAGGTCAGCATTGCGCTCCCAGAAGTCCACAGTGAGTTGATCTGTCCAAAAGCCCTTTTTTACATAGTCACGGATCATTGCCTGGGTATATCTCTCAACCTTGCCCATGAAAGCCCCTCCTAGTTGGGGATCATCAAGGAACGGAGCGTTATAGCCCGTACTCTTTCCACCGTCTTATAACTTTCTCTTTTATCTCATCAGGATATATCCCATCAAAGGACGCCTTGATAGGAATATGGGTATCTTTCGGCCAATCGGGCGGCCAGGTGCAATCGAAGGCGACAACGGGCCCCACATAGGCGCGTCGCTCTTGAGGCGTTAAACAGGGTGTTAGCGGATTGCCTTTGCCCTTATCCACGTCCCTTACAATAATCCCGCGCTTGGGATGACATTTAGTGGAAAAAGCATGAATGACCTGCCCCATATCAAAGACATCCACATCGTCATCAACCACGATGATTTTGCTCCAATCTGCCCTTCTGACGGTCATGGCATCCAAAATCTGGTCTATTACGGCACGGCCTCCTGTCTTGACGCTTATGATAGCTGTGTGGATGACCGCTTCCGGTGGTGTGTACACATCGATGACGGGGATGCCACTGTTTTTGAGATGACGCTTGACAGCCACAGCGGAAGTAATCGGTGTAGCCACATGGTTGTCGTCAGGCGGCATGCCTAAGCTAATCATGGTTAAGATGGGGTCGTTCCGGAAGGTTATCGCCGTAATCCGCGCAAGGACCCCCATGCGCACGCCCTCAGTACGATAACCTGGATACTCCCCGAAAGGCCCTTCTTGTGCCGTGGCATCAGGAAGGATCTCTGCTTCCATAACAATCTCCGCGTGGGCCGGAACCAACAGATCGTTGGTCTCGCATTTGACCAGTTCAACGGCCTGTTGGCTCACGCCGCCGGAAATTTCAGCTTCGCTCACCCCTTTCGGGATACTTGCTGAAGCGATGAGATGGGAGATGGGATCCGCACCGATCACAAGGGCCATTGGCATTGGGCTCTTCTTGGGGACGTAGTGCTTGTGCAACACACGACCCAGGTGGCTGTGGAATCGGGGAAATCCAACGATGTGTCGCTCATCGTGGATCATGAAACGATACATCCCCCAGTTCATCCACTCTGAGCCCGGATCCTTTGAAACCACCAAATCCCAGCTCCCAATATATCGACCACCGTCCCCTTCATGGATATATGGCGCTGGAAAGAGATTTATGTCGATCTCGTCACCCTTCAGAATGTTTTCCTTACACGGTCCTGTTTTTAGGACTTTGGGCTTCAGTCTATTTTCCATACGTTTTTCGTATTCCTGGTAAAGCTCTCGCACGGGGGTGCTTGGGTCCTTGCCAAAGGCAATAGCCACTCTCCTGAAGGTTCCGAGCGAACCGCCAAAGAGCCGGTATCCTGCAGGGTAGTCCTTGAGATTTTCAAACAGGAGGGCCGGTCCGCTCATCTCATAAACTCTTCTGGATATGGCTGCCGCCTCCAGGTCCCAATCCACTTCCTTGTTCACGCTCACCAAATCGCCGGTCTCATCTAATTTTGAAATGAATTCACGAAGATCTCTAAAGGGCATCACTAACCTCCATATTTCGTAGCCAGACCCAACAAAAAAGGTGGAAGGCGCCATCAGCTCAAAAAGAGACTGAAGCCCTCCACAACAAAGACTCACAGACGTTTCTTCTTCCTGCTCTTGGCGTCGGGATTGAAACCCAATTGCCTGGAGAGTTTTTCAGACGCCCCATTGAGCGTCTTTTTAATTAGCTTTTCACTGTTAGCGTTAAATCGAATCGTGGGAACGGTAACGACTATGGCGGCAACGACACTCCCGAACAGATCAAAAACCGGAGCAGCCATGGCAATGAGTCCTTCATATCGTTCCTCCCGGGTATACGCGATTTTCTCCAATCGTATCGCTTTCAGCTCTGTTAGTAGCTGTTTGGGATCCGTGATGGTGAAATGGGTTTTCGGGGTCAACTTCACGGAGGAGAGGTATTTCTGGATTTCTTCATCTGGAAGATGGGCGAGGATGGCCTTGCCACCTGCCGTGGTATAAAGGGGGGCCCGATATCCGATCTCGACCGTGCGTTTCAGGGGTTGCGAGCAGTTCTCGCCGTACACGATAAGCATCTCATCCCCTTTTCGGACCGCGAGGGCGCTGGACTCGTCTGTCGTGTTCATCACCTCATGAACAACGGGCCGACCAAGTTGCACGATATCCAGGTCCGTAAGGTATTGGCCGGCAATAACAAGAACCTGGGGACCGATGACATATCGCCTCTCCTCCTCTTTGCGCAAGGAGAGAAAATCGTGGGCCACCAGGTCAGCCAAAAGCAATGAAAGACTGCCTTTGGGGATCTTTAGCACCACAGACAACTCTGCATGGCTGATTCCGTGCTTACTGGCGCCAACGGTTTCAAGGATTTGGATCACCCTGGTAGCAGATTTGACCATGGCCTTTGGGAAGGGTTAGTTTACATATGCAAACTACGTTTACCTTTTGCATCCTAGTAGGCAGAAAAAGCCTTGTCAAGTTTGAAAAATCCTTCATCATCCTAAATGGGAACGATGCGAGAAACTTCTGGGATGCCCCGGCCCATTCGCACATAGATGTGTTTGAGCCAGGCTTCATTCTCTTTGGGAAAATCCTTCCTGTAGTGTGAACCCCTGCTCTCGGTTCTCTTTAAGGCGGAGACGGCAATCGCCCTGGCAGAAAGGGTGGCATTTCTGCATTCAAAGACTCTGAAAAGATCCAGAGGGTTGATTGCCCCATGTCCTTCTAGCTCTCTGAATACCGAGTCTATTCCATCAATACTCTCTTTCAATGAGCTTTCATCACGGAGAATGCCGGCCTTTTCCCAGAGAATCCGCCCTAATTTCGCCATCAGGGGACGAGCAGTGAATGGTTTTGAGTTTTCCTTGAAGCTGCGAGCAAACGTTTTGCACGCAATCTCTTCCATCGTATCCTGAAGATGTTTTAAGCTAGGCCTGGAATCAGCGCACTCCACTGCGGATCGGGCGGCCAACGACCCGAAGACCAAGGACTCTGATAGGGCATTGCCGCCCATCCTGTTTGCCCCGTGTATGCCACCGACCACCTCCCCTGCTGCAAAGAGCCCTCTTATCTGCGTACGACCTGTTACGTCGACACACAACCCTCCCATGGTATGGTGGCAGGCAGGCGCGATTTTGACTGGCGCTACATGGTAAAGAAGGTTTCTCTTGAGGATTTCTATCGCCTTTTTATTGAAAGGAATCGCGGCATCCTTTACCTCCCGCAAGTCCAGATATATGGCTCCATCAATGCCATTGCCTTCAGCGATTTCCTGGAAAAGGGCTCGGGCCAATCGATCTCGCGACGCCAAAGCAATGGGTTTCTCTCGCAGGTCATATTTCTCTTTAAGGTCTTCACCCAGGCGGTTTGTTATTTTTCCCAAGTCTGCAAGCACTGCCGGCACAATCATGCGGGCTTGCCCCCCTTTGGCACGGACCAGGGGATAAAACTGCACAAATTCCATGTCCATGAGTTCAAGGCCTGCTTCCAAGGCCAGGGCATAGCCGTCTCCCGTCGTCCCCGGTGCATTATTGTTTTGGGAATAGATGGCCCCGGCACCCCCTGTGGCTAGCACCACAGCTCTTGTTGGAAAACCAAAAACAACACCCGTGCGCTTGTGAAAACCGATGGCCCCGATGCAGGACTGATCCTGTGTGACCAAATCAGTGACCATGATTCCGTCCAGATACTGGACCCCTAACTCCTGACAAGCTCGAATGAGCGGAGGTGTTATCTTGGGACCTCCGATCAGGGATGATTGTCTGGTGACAAGTCCCATCTTGTGCATCGTGCCTCTCATGCCCATCTCCTGGAGTTCTCTCACCATCAAAGGAGCCCTTTTGGCAAATTCCTCCACAAGTGCCAAGTTGTTGAGTCCCCTGCCGCTCTTTAGGGTTTTATCTATATGCGCGCGAACATCTGCGCTTTCCGCCCCAAAGGCGAATAATCCTCCAGCAAGATAGGTGTTGTTCGCCTTTCCTAAAGGCCCTTTTGAGAGCAGGAGTGCCTGCCTGCCCGATTTTGAAACCTCAAGTGCCGCTCTCAGTCCGGCAATGCCACTCCCAATGATCAGAACATCAGAGTCCATGATTTGCATGTTGATTTTTCCCATTTTCGGCTCTCTGCTGAACAATTATGCCTGTGACTACAGGTTTGC
>Ga0111161_1123_pt1 | contig 11228 bp, 13 predicted proteins | sample DeeMarSeWOR28_12_FD_80264 | JGI IMG/M metagenome (GOLD analysis project Ga0111161, IMG submission 80264) | Nitrospira bacterium SG8_3
TAGGTATTTCAAAATTGGAAACCTTTACGGAGCTTAAGGAGTTCGTCGCCAATCCTCGTTTCAACGAGCAGAGGCAACAGTCCTTGAGTCAGCTTGGAACTCGCGTTCCCTCACGGCAACGATCCTGTGGTCAAACGGTTACAGACGGCATTTTATTGCCAGATTTATTGCTAAACACTCCCCTTCCAGCAGAGTGTTTAGCAATAAACGTATTCTTAAAATCAGTAGGTTATGGGGTTTTGTTTTGCTAAAAGGGTGGTGTTTCTTTGCTAGGAAGATGCTCATGCCATGAACCCTTTGAGGCCTGATTTTTGGCCCTTCGTTCATCGCCCCCTCCCGGTTCGTGGCAGGTTTGGCGGGTTCCTGGCGGGTTACCGCCGTTGAAAACAGATGGCGGGTTTGATGTCCCATGTGTCCCATAAATGTCCCATAATCGATAGAGATTCCAGTCCGCTCTGGAATAACAGAAGTAGAGACTTACAGGACGTTCGTGCAGAAATTGCATAACGTTTCACCCCGAACCTCCGCCGTTATCCCGTTTTCCTTGACCTCAAAACCCTCCTTTTTGCCACAGAACTACGCGGACAAACGCAGACCTCATGGCGACGAATGGCCTTCGAATTTCACCGGGCTGGCTGTCTTTGCCTGGTTGCCATTCTTTGTTTCGTCATTTTTGCTTAACCACTGTTTCTTTAATCTGCTCTTCATAAAACGCCCTATTTTCTCTTTCTTTGGCAATTGAAGCTGATAGTTGGACCGGAGCTTCCTTGTCAGACCTTCCCATCTCATGCTTTCTTCTCCGTGGCGTGTTGTCTGCTTCTCCGTTTCCCCGGTTCGGCGAACTCTTATGAGAGATAAACCCTATTTTTCCGCCTCCCGGGAAACGATCCGATAGGTCTCTTCATAGATACGCTCCCGCGGACCCAAGGCCACGACTTCAATATAGCCTCTTTTCCCTAGCCGGCAGATGATCCTGAATCGGCTCACCTGAAAGCTCCGCAACCCGCTCAAGGGGTCTTTCAACGCCTTTCCCTCATAGGGATGAGACAATAGGGCCTGGAGGGCCCCCTTCACCTTTCTTTTGAGGTGGGGATGAAGGCCTCGAATCAGGGTGGCGACATGATCTGGAATCCTCAGCTTCGGCATGGCCTTGCAGCAGTTACGAAGGGAAGATTCCCGCTAATCAAAAAGTTCATCAAGGGTGTAGAGTCGTGCCCTTTTGTTCTTCAGCGCTGCCAAACCCTTTTTGATTTCCGTCATGAGCGCTGAATCGCCCAAAACGAGATGGGTCTCCTTCCAGCCTTCAAACTCGTCAGGACTCACCAGAACAGCAGCCGGTCGGCCATTCTTGGTAATGAGGACTTCCTCGTCCGTTGTGCCGACTGAATCAACAAGTTGACTCAACTTCATCTTGGCCTCTGAAACGGATAAGGCTTTCATGAATTTTGACCTCCATTAAGGTTGACCAGAATTAGGACCATTTTACCCGGGCCTTTTCGGCTTGTCAACACCGCATGGCCATTGTGTGCCCCGCTCGCCGTTCCCTCTGAAACTCTGTGGGCTCTGTGAGAGACCATTCTTTAGGTGCGCCCCGGGTTGATTTTGGGTTCGTGCAGAAATTGCTCTGAGTGCTTGCACACCGTCAAAGGATCTCCCCGCCCCAAAGCTGTTTCAGGAATACCGCCCACGGCAGTATTTCAATATGATCTTCCGTCTTTCGGGGCCTTGTATCCATGGACACCAGGATGCATCGTCGCACGGTGTATTCTTCCTTGAATCTCCTAAGCCCCTTGAGATACGTGGCATGAGCCAATTCGGTCGATTTTACCTCGACCGCAATTTCGTGGTCTCCTAAGACGAAGTCAACTTCAAACCCGGATGACGTTCTCCAGTAGAAAACCGGGTAAAACAATTCCGAATAGCCAGCATGAGCAATGATTTCCATCCAGATGAAATGTTCAAAGGCCCGACCAAAAAGCTCTGACCCCGGTGCCACACTGCCTCGACGGGCGAGATAGATCACGGGAGCGAGATCAAAGAAGTAGAATTTCGGACTCGTTACCAATCGCCTCTTTTTCCTTTTCCTGAAGGCGGGCAACTGCCTGCCTATGAGGGTGTCTTCCAGAATCTGGAAATATTCTCTAACTGTCGGGCCGGTCACGCCACACTCCCGGGCGATATTGCTGTAGTTAAGAACTTCTCCATTGGAGATGGCGGCCACTTCAAGAAAACGGCCAAAAGCGGGGATATTTCGCGTTAAGGACTCCGCCACGATCTCTTGTTGTAGGTAGTCGCCAACATAGGACCGGATGACGCGCAAAGGATTCTTGCTGTCGTAATGGCGAGGAATCAAGCCCGAATTCAGTGCCCTTACCAAGGAGAACTCGGGGATTTCCGGATACACTAGCGGATACAGCTCGTATCGGACCGCCCGACCCCCAAGCAAATTGGCATGTCCGCGTCTGACTTTTCTCGCACTGGACCCACACAAGACGAACCGCAGCCCCTTGTTCTCCATTAACCAATGAACTTCATCAAGAAGTAGAGGAATCTTCTGGACCTCGTCTATGATAACAGGGTCACGCTGGGAACGCCCATCCAGTCCAATTGCCTCGCATTCTTCCCGAATCGTCTTCGGATTGCGCAAAAGCCTTTGATATTCGGTGGACAGCAAGAGGTCGTATCGAATGGCCTCTGGAAACAAGAGCTTCAGTAGCGTGCTTTTGCCTGTCTGGCGCGGCCCCCACAGGAAACAACTTTCCTGTGCACTTAAACTCAGGTTTTGCTTTCTTTGATACATGTATTTTTAAATGGTTCCTTTTAATTTACATGAATATTACATAACAAGCATTCAGTTTGCAAGTGGAAATTGACAGGTAACGACCACAGGCATTGAATCAGAAAACGATCCGAATCTCTTCCTTTTCGGGGAATTCGGGGGAAATTCGGGGGACACCATACTTATTTCCTGTGGTAGGTGAAGAGGCAAGATCCAAGGAATACTCAATCAAAGAAACGGGGCATCATGGCCCGGCCAGTGACTTTTCGCCCGTTGCCAGTGCTTCTAAACCCGATTGGTCCGTGATCTTGATACGGGGGCCTTCTACTTCGATCAATCCTTGCTGCATCATCCTCGTAAAGATCCGGGAAAGGGTCTCGGGAATGGTCCCCAAAAGACTGGCAAGCTGGCCTTTTGAAATATTCAGAACAATAGAGGTTGCGCCACCTTTTTCATCTGAAAGATATCGCAGGTACGCAGCCAACCGCCCGGGTACCTCCTTTAAGGAGAGTTGCTCCACCTGAACGGTAAAGTGACGAAGCCTCATGGAAAGCAAGGCCAGCATATTCAAGGCCAGGGACGGGTTTTCACTGATCAAGGCCGTAAAGGCCTCTCGCGGAAAGAACAACAGGCGACTTTCGGCAATCGCCTCTGCATGGGCTGGAAAATCCTGGCCTGCAAAAACCGGCACTTCACCAAAGGGCTCCCCAGATCCAAAAATATGCAGGATTTGTTCTTTTCCGTCGATGGAAAGCTTAAAGATCTTTACCAGGCCATCGACAACCACATAGAAACCATTGCCCTGATCTCCTTCTGAAAAGACCGTTTGTCCTTTTGTAAAATGTTTATCTGCCGCGATGCGCGTGAGGTCTTGTAGCTGAACCTTGGGAAGTCCTTTAAAGAGGGGAATGTTGGAGAGGATCTCCGGGGCTTCCCTCATCGTCTCCCGCCCTTCACTGAAAGATAGGATCCCTGGTGCAATTGACGTAAATTTTCCTTGGCAAACTCTATGGTCGGATCGAGTTCCAAGGCGACTTGGTAATAACGAACCGCTTTTTCTTTATCCCCCATGTCGCGATAGTTGGAAGCGATATTGGCATAGTCAATGGCAGAACCGGGATCCAAGCGGAGGACCTTCTGGAAGCATTCGATGGCCCTTTCGTGCTCTTTCAACTTGAAGTGACAGAATCCCATCAGGTTATGGATATCGGTCCTCTCATCATCGTGGGCCGCTCCCTTTTCAAGGACGGTGATGGCTTGCCGGTATTGACCCAAATCCTTTAGACAGATCCCCATATAGGAATGAATGCTGGCAATGTCTTCCGCTTTTGGACCCAGGGACAAGGCCTCCTGAAAATACGTCAAGGCCTTCGACAGCTCATTTGTCGCCAGATAGCATGATCCCAAGAAGAACTTCACGTAGTATTTTCCCGGCATCAGGGCATCCACTTGTTTGAGTTCAGAGATGGCCCATGCCGGATCGCCGCTCTCGGCGATCAATTTCCCAGAGAACATAGCCACGCTGGTGCCTGTGGCCCGCTCTCGAAAATGGGCGCCCGGTATGATGGTATAAAAGGCGGGGATTTGGAGCTTGTCATGGGTGACATCGACGACAATCACCTCCATACCCCTTTGGGATAGGGCTGAAATACAGTTTTCCACCTCCACCTTGATGTTGTCATGGGAAAGATCGGGCAGCGCTCTAATATCCACGCTTTTGCAGGGATTGGTGACGAAGTCCGCCTCCTCAATCGCCTTGAACTTGGGGAGACCGCTAGCCACATAGTTAGAGGACGTATTGAAATCCCCGGCAAGCTGAGCCACTTCTGTCAACGCTCGGCTCAAGGCCTTCTGAGGGTTGGGTGTGGTGCCGGCCGTCCATACGATCTCGCTTCGTTTCGGAAAGGTGGACGGATCATAGGCCAGCACACCCACACTGGGAATGCCTGTGTCGAGGGAAAAATCCGAGATGAATAATCTCACGCCAATTTTCCTATACTTGCCTATCATCTCCTGGACCAGTGGATCGGTGACGGACGCCATATTGATGGACGGGACCCTGACTTGGTTGCGGCTGATGATCGACGACACATGCCTTTCCACCACCTCGCATATCCCTTGGCTGAGCGCCTCCTCCACGCAGTTTCGGCAAAAAACCAGTCAAAGGGGACAAGGACCTCTTCCTGTCGGGTCATGTTGTAAGCCTTGGTCCACTTGAGAGGGAGCCTTGAAAAGACCTCCTGGGCCTTGTCCAAGTCATCAGAATAGTCGTGCACAGACCGGGCTATCTGTTCAAAAGGGAACGCTCGATCCTTGACATTTCGGTACGGTTCAACAAAGAAGTTCTCAGGGTTCTTGAAAAAACTGAAAAAGCTGAATCTTTCAGCCAGCTCCATGACGGCACTCGCCTCTGACTGCTGAGGGGTGCCCCCTTTGCCCATCTGTTTTTTGGTGCCTATGATCTTGTGGGCATCCTTGCCGCACAGGCTTATGAATACAGGAATGTCCAATCGACCATTATCAATTCTCACGGTCCTTTTCAGGATGTCCAGATTCACCTCTTTCAGTCTTTCCCTAAACCGACGCACGGTCTCTTCAGGGGTTAGGACCTTGTCCTGATCCAACGTATAACGCTTAAAGGCGTCTGTCAGGACCACCTTGCTCGCCATCTAAATCCTCCGCTTTCTGGATCTCGTCATGGTTACGCCATGTTCAGGACTCGGTTCATGCTCCCCGGTACATAGCCCTCCAGGTCCAAAGCGATGTACGAGAAACCGATGTCTCTAAATTTGTCCACAATATCTTTTCTGAGGTCATCGTCCAGGATTCTTCTCAGCTCCGAACTGATGACCTCTATCCTTGCCACTGAGCCGTGATGCCTCACCCGGCATTGCCTGACGCCTCTTTCCAGAAGAAACGCTTCCGCCTCATCAATCATCTTCAACTTTTCAGCCGTCACAGGGCTCCCATAAGGTATCCTCGAGGCCAGGCAGGCCATGGCCGGTTTATCCCAAGAAGCAAGCCCCATCTGCTTAGAAAGGTCACGGATGTCCTCCTTGTTCAAACCGGCACTCAGCAAAGGGGCCATGATGCCCATTTGTTCGGCCGCCCGAAGCCCAGGTCGATAATCTCTCAAATCATCCACGTTGGCCCCGTGGGCGACGTGTCTTATGCCTCTTTGTTCGGCTATTCTCAGAAGCTTCTCAAAAAGGTGTTTCTTGCAATGAAAATAATGTACTCAATCCCTCTTTGTCGGGCAAACTCTGCAGCTTGCTCCCGTTCTCGCACCGGATAGATCTCGGAGGCCGCCGTTACGGCCAACGCTTTCTTCCCAAGGGTTTCATGGGCAACGGCCAACAGGAGTGAGCTGTCCACACCTCCGGAAAAAGCGACCAGCACAGAGCCGGCATCTCGCAGCAGCGCGATCAGGCGCGCCTTCTTATGTGTGAGATCATCTTTGTCCATGCGGATTCAGCCTCGGAGGGCATTATAACGCAACGGAAACGATCCTTCTATGGCAAAAACATTGAGCCCTCACAGGAAGTCTCCCTGTGGTCCTACGACCACTGTTGCTCGACTGGTCTGTCCGCTAGGGTATATTTTGATGGGAAGATGGTTGCCGCGGTAGGCTTTTCGGCCATGTGCCTTTTTTTCAATCCAGGTGAGTCGGTCCACCAGGCAGAACCTGTCATCGAATAGCGGGCCGTTCCTTGACTCCCCACGGAACTGGAACTATAGTATATTTGATTACAGTATATTAATTACCTATAGATCGTGCCACGATTGTTATGAAATTATCAACCAGAAGCCGTTATGGAACAAGAATGATGCTGGACATGGCAGAACATGGTCACAAGGGGCCTGTCCAGATGGGTGATATTGCAAGACGGCAGGGTATTTCAGCGAAGTATCTTGAGCAACTGATCATCCCCTTAAAGAAAGCCAATTACATTAAGAGTGTTCGGGGCCCAAAGGGCGGTCATAGGCTTGCAAGATCTCCTGAACAAATCACCCTCGGAGCCATCGTAGATGTCCTCGAAGGGGGCATTGATCTGTGTAATTGTATCGAAAATCCAAGGAGTTGTAACAGATTCAGACGCTGTTTAACTCGGCCCATCTGGGAGCGGGCAACCAGAGCGATGTATGACGAGTTGAACGCGATTACGCTGGCTGACATGCTCGCCAAGCAAAAGGCGCCGGGAAAAGCCGAATGAGCGAAGTGACCGGGCATCTTCATTCCCTGAACAAGACTCTTGGAAGACGGATCATGACCAGAAAATAATGCCTGGCTTCTTCTCACCCCAATTCAGGTCCGTGTGAGGTCCTCTTGTCAGCCCACAGGGATCGCCCCATGTCCCGTCATCTAAGTACTTACTAAGTGGGGCATAAAATAGTTTACATCGTCACAGGGTCTTGTTCGAATAGTCATGTACCGGTTGTGCAGAAAGCCGTCGGGTGACATCTTTTTTTGAGGCAGGTCAAATCTCATCCTGACTGTCACCGGCAGAGGCCACGAAGCCTACGAGCCAGGCACACGGGGACGCCACATAGAAGCTCGTAAGCCTTTATTGTAAGTGGGTCTGGGCGGCTACGTCGAATATGGTGCCGTTGCTGGGGCTCACAGGCCACAATAAGTGACCTGCCCTCAAAAAAAGATGCCACTTGACGGCTTGTGAACATGCAAACCATATGGTGCTCCCCTTAGTAAATGCTGCTGCTCGAGAATGATTCAGCCCCTCTTGACTTAAGTCAAGGCTACGGCGAAAGATGTCGTGTAATGTGATGTCCAAAACAACCAGACGGCCGGATGCTCGGATTGTTTATAGCACAGCCTAACCCTCAAGAGAGAATCCCATGAAATGCCCAGGACAAGATACCCGTTACTGGAAACCAGGGGCCATTTTTGAGGTAAAGTGCCCCAAGTGCGGCAGCGAAGTGGAGTTTTTTAAGGACGACACCACCCGTCGTTGCAAGCAGTGCGGCCATCGCTTCTTGAACCCCGATATCGATTTTGGCTGTGCCTCGTACTGCCAATATGCTGAGCAGTGCCTGGGAGACCTCCCCGCGGAGCTCCTGGCTGAAAAAGATGATCTTTTGAAGGACCGAGTGGCTGTTGAGATGAAGCGATACTTTGGCCAGGATTTTAGACGGATCGGGCATGCAGCCAATGTCGCCAGATACGCTGAACACATGGCCAAAGAGGAAAAAGGGGACCCGGCAGTGGTCCTGTGTGCCGCCTATCTTCACGATATCGGCATCCATGAAGCTGAGCAGAAATACAACAGCACAGGGGCCGAGTATCACCAGAAAGAAGGTCCCCCCATTGCCAGGGAAATCCTGACGAAATTAGGGGCGAGGGGGAAGTTGGCAGAAGAGGTTTGCGACATCGTCGGTCACCATCATGTCCCCAGGGATGAAGAGACCTTGAACTTCAAGATTGTCCACGATGCCGACCTCATCGTTAATCTTGAAGAACATCAAAAGGACAGGAAGATCGAAAGAGAGAGGCTACTGGAGATCATTGAAAAGAGGATCTTTACCCGCACTGGGAAACGCTTGGCGCGGAAAGCCTTGTTGGGAGAAGAAACATGAAGCTGACGAGAAAGATCATTGAGATAGACGATGAACTTTGCGATGGTTGCGGACAGTGCGTCCCCGCCTGTGCTGAGGGTGCCATCCAGATCATTGATGGGAAAGCCAGGCTCGTTGAGGAAAAATACTGCGACGGCCTGGGGGCTTGCTTGGGAGAATGCCCCACTGGGGCTCTCTCCGTGGTAGAACGGGACGCAGAGGGATTTGATGCAAAGGCCGTTAAAGAATACTTGAGCTCGATAGCGCAAAAGACCCGTGCTGAAGAGACCACCCTCCCCTGCGGCTGTCCATCCCTTCACGTCCAGACGTTTGCTCCACCTGCATCCATCCCGGAGGCAAAGGCGCCACACGCGCAAAAACCGGTGGTTTCTGCGCTGTCTCACTGGCCGGTGCAGATAGGTCTCGTGCCTCCTACGGCCCCCTTTCTGAAGGGGGCTCATCTCCTGGTCGTGGCCGACTGTGTGCCCGTGGCTTATCCTAATTTCCACCAGGATTTTCTCAAAGGGAAGGTTGTCTTGGTGGGGTGCCCGAAATTTGATGATGTCCAAGGCTATCTCGAGAAGTTTGTCGAGATATTCAAGGCCGCTGACATAAAGAGCGTCACCGTGCCCATCATGGAGGTCCCCTGCTGTTCAGGGCTTCCCATGATCGTGAAGCAGGCCATGAAAGAGGCAGGAAAGGAGATCCCCATGGAGCAGGTGGTTATTAGTGCCAGGGGGGAAGTTTTGAAAAAGGAAAGACTGGCGGTTGCCTAGGGATCTCAGGCGAAAGAAGGTTTGGAATGGGCTCCGGGCACTTCGGACTACATCCCAGGCCAACATCAAAATACAGTCTTTTTTTGCCTGAAATACAGGATTTACCTCATTTATTTTCTTGGACCATTCTCTTACAGTTCAAACCCAGTGGGACTTCTTGGGCCGAGGTGTTCTAAGCCCCATAGGCGTCTGAATTTGTAACTGCAAAGGAGGAGAAGAAAATGGCAAAGCATCAAGAGGAAAAAATATGTGCCCATTGTGGGTACACGGCTTCCGGTAGGTTTGTTGGGGATATCTGTCCTGAATGCGGACTGACGTATTGGAAATGTTCTAAGTGCGGGTTCCTGATGACGGCTGCAACCCCACCAGATACCTGCACGTCATGCGGCGAAAAGTGTGATTTCCTAAATGTTACCTGCTACACGCCAGAGTGCGGAGGACCGGGTCACATCGATCCCCGATTATGAAAAACGGCCACAAGCACTGTCACACGCCCCTGGTGTAGTGCCAGGGGGCGAGCGGCGTTGTGCGGGCATAGGACCGGGTAGAAACACGAACACGAACCGGGTCAAGAAGAGACAGGCTGTTTCCTAACCAAGCATTCCTGTGATGATCCAGACGTTTTTTCGCCAGCGGCTCTTCGCAAAGGACAAAGAGCCTTTTGGCCTGGGCAAGAGGACGTGAGAGACAGCCTGGAGGCCCTGACCTATCATGAGGAGGTGCATTGTGAAGAAAAAATGGGTTTGCCTATTGGGGTGGTCAATCGCCATCATCTGTTTAACGGCTCCGGCCCTTGCTGCTGAAGAAGCCTGCATCACCTGTCACAGGACGATTTCGCCCGGGCTGGTGGCTGACTGGGAATCCAGCAAACACAGCAAGGAAGATGTGACCTGTTCGGTCTGCCATGGTGAGGCACACCAGGGGGCCAAGGATGCCAAGCTGGCTCAACTGCCCGACGAGCGTGTGTGTGCAGAGTGTCACGAGGAGCAGTTTAATCAGTTTGCCAAAGGAAAGCACAACTTTGGCTGGACTTCCATGAACGCCCTTCCTGTCACCCATGTTGAGCCAGACGAATTGATGGAAGGCGGCAGGGGTTGCGGGGGCTGCCACAACATGGGGATCAAATCCGAGGCGCAGAAAAAAGAGCAGCGCGACAAAGGGTACCGCTACCAGAACAACTCATGTGATGAGTGCCACACCAGGCATAGCTTCTCGAAGAAAGAAGCCTTGGACCCAAAGGCCTGTGAACAGTGCCACATGGGCTACGATCACCCCCAATGGGAGATGTGGAGCAGTTCCAAGCACGGCACCCGTTACGCTATGAAAGAAAAGGGGAAGCTTCCCGAAAATGCAGCCGGACCCGGTTGCCAGACCTGCCATATGCCGGACGGAAGCCATACCAACAGGACCGCGTGGGGCTTCCTGGGGGTGCGGCTGCCACTACCTGAAGACAAGCAGTGGGCCGCGGACAGGGTAACGATCCTCAAGGCCCTCGGGGTGCTCAATCCCGAGACAGGTGAGCCCACCGCTCGCCTGGATGCCGTCAAGGCCGTGGACCTTGTTCGCCTTACCGAGGAGGCCTGGCAGACAGAGCGTGAGAAGATGATCGGACGATGCACGCAGTGCCATGCCGAGTCTTATGCCCGGGAACAGCTTGCCATGGGCGATGCCATCATGCAGAAAACAGACCGTCTATTGGCAGAAGCTATTGAGATCGTTGCTGCCCTTTACAAAGACGGTGTCATCAAGAAGCCCGCAAACTATGCCTTTGCCTATCCGGACTTTCTGTACTTTATGCAGACCGGCGGTGGCGACATGAACGGACTCTCATTCATTGATCAGATCCTGTTCCAGATGTACATGAAACACAGGATGCGGGCCTACCAGGCATTTTTCCATGTGAACCCGGATTATGCCTACTGGTACGGTTGGGCCATGATGGTCAAGGACATGGGCGAGATCAAGGAACTTGACAAGACCATGAGGGCCGCGGCCAAGGTGGACAAGATACAACCTTAATTGAGCGTAAACAAAATGAAGAAAAGTCAGAACATGTTGGAAGTAACCTTAATTCACGGCCTTGTTTGTGATTTTATATCACT
>Ga0111161_1124_pt1 | contig 11098 bp, 6 predicted proteins | sample DeeMarSeWOR28_12_FD_80264 | JGI IMG/M metagenome (GOLD analysis project Ga0111161, IMG submission 80264) | Nitrospira bacterium SG8_3
TGATCAGTACCTCCTCTTTCGGCCGGAGATGATGCTCTCATGGGAGAAAAGCACGGAAGATCACTGGCAGGCCGTGCTCTGGAGGGAATTGGTCCGAGGGAGTGAGGCCTTGGATCAAGGGCGTAAAACAGGGCATCGTGCCAGGCTGGGCAAGGCCTTTTTGGAAGCACTTAAGGGCGCTTCCTCTGAGACCCCAGAGACCATTGGTCTGCCCGAGAGGGTTTCGGTCTTCGGGATATCGGCCCTTCCCAGGTTTCACATGCAGATCCTTGCTGCGCTGTCGCCCTTTTGCCAGGTGAACCTCTTTCTCATGAATCCCTGCAAGGCGTATTGGGGAGATATTGTCTCTGACTGGGAGATGAAGAGGACCATAGACCGAAAACACCCACAGGAGATTACTGCCGAAGAGCTCCACCTTGAAAAGGGAAACAGCCTCCTGGCGTCTATGGGAACGCTCGGCAGGGATTTTTTCGATTTGGTAAACGAGTTAGAGTGCCAGGAGGTTCCCGCTTTTGAGGACCCAGGGGAGAACACCCTGCTTTCGGCCATACAATCAGACATCCTGAACCTGCGGGATGCTGATCAAGGCTCGAAGGCAAAGAGGCCTCTTGCCCAGGACGACACCTCTATCCAGATCCATTCATGCCACAGCCCTATGCGGGAAATAGAGGTCCTGCACGACAGGCTCCTGGAGATCTTTGAAGAAAGCCCGGGCCTCCTGCCCAAAGATGTACTCGTCATGGCCCCCGATATCGAGGCCTATGCTCCCTACATCCAGGCCGTGTTCGATCTTCCGGCTGATGATTGCAGGAGGTTTCCCTTCACCATTGCAGATCGAAGCGTCAGAAAGGAGAGTCAGATCGTTGATACGTTCCTATCGCTCCTGGACCTTTGCGGAAGCCGTTTTGGTTCCGCCCAAGTGCTGGCCCTTCTGGAATCACGGGCAGTGCAGCAGAAATTCGGGCTCTCTCATGCGGATCTCGATCTGGTGAGAAGATGGGTCAAGGAGACAGGGATACGGTGGGGAATCGACGGGCAGGGCCGCAGCAAACTCGGCCTGCCGGCCTTTTCGGAAAACACGTGGAAGGCCGGGCTGGAGCGGCTTCTCTTGGGCTATGCCATGCCCGGCTTTGAGGAGCATATGTTCGAAGGTGTCCTTCCATACGACCAGATTGAAGGCAACGAAGCCTCCGTGCTGGGAAGGTTTCTTTCATTTGCAGACGGGCTTTTTACCCGAGTGACATCCCTTGATCGACCCAAAACATTAAGCGACTGGGCCAACGCCCTGACCGATCTCCTTGAAGGGTTTTTCGTGGCGGACGAGAATACAGAAAACCAAATGCACCTCATACGGCGCATGCTCAGGGACGTAGGTGAGACACAAGAGATGTCGGGGTTTGACGAAAAGGTGGATATCAGCGTGATCAAGTCGTATGTGAGGAAGCACCTCCAAAGGGAGGGCTTCGGGTTCGGTTTCATTGTCGGTGGCGTAACCTTCTGTGCCATGCGGAGCATCCCATTCAAGATCATCTGTCTTATGGGGATGAACAGTGATTCGTACCCAAGGCAGTCAAAGCCGCTCGGTTTTGATCTTATGGCCAGAGATCCGAAAAAGGGCGATAGGTCACGCCGTTGCGACGACCGTTATCTGTTTCTGGAGGCAATACTATCGGCACGGGAAAGACTCTACGTCAGTTATGTGGGTCAGAGCATCCAGGACAACAGTCCTGTCCCCCCCTCTGTCCAGATAGAGGGCGGGAAGATCCGTGACCGCATTGTTACCAAGCACCGCCTTCAGGCCTTCAGCCCCGAGTATTTCAAGGGAAATAAACAGCTCTTCAGCTATTCCGAGGTGAACCGCCAGGCGGCCGGGTGCCTCCTGGAATGCAGGCAGCCCCCCACGCCCTTTCTTTCCCAAGGGCTTTCTGATCCTGACGAGGAGTGGAGAAGGGTTGATCTGGACCAGTTGAGCAGATTCTTCAACAATCCTGCCAGGTTCCTGCTCAACAGACGCCTCGGGATATATCTCGAGGAAAGGGTGTCGATCCTGGAAGACCGAGAGGCTTTTGAGATCAAGGGCCTGGAGAAGTACCTGCTGGAGCAACGCCTGGTGGAATGGGAATTCTCGGGCCGGGACCTGGCAGATTACCTGCCCGTGGCCAGGGCCTCGGGGCAGCTCCCACACGGGGCCGCCGGCGAGTGCGTATACGACAGCCTGATGCACGGGGTCAAACGGTTCGTGGAGATGACCGAACCGTTCATGCAAGAGAAAAGCCTTGAGCCCCTGGAAGTTGATCTGAAGATATCAGGGTTCACGCTCACCGGGAGAATAGACTCCCTGTATCCCGACAGGTTGATCCACCATCGCTACGCAAAGGTGAAGCCAAAAGACCGTCTCAGGCTGTGGCTTCATCACCTCGTACTCAACAGCCTGAGGGCCGATGACTACCCTCTGAAGAGCATGCTGGTGGGCCTGCGGCCTACAGGCACGGAGCCCGGCTGGACGGCCTGGGAGTTCTCTCCCCTGGAAGAGAGCCGAGACATTCTCGGGAACCTCCTGAAGATATACTGGCAGGGGCTCATACGGCCTGTCCACTTGTTTCCACGGGCTTCCTGGGAATATGCAGACGCGCTCCTTCAGCGAAACAAGTCCGAGCAAAAGGCCCTGGACAGGGCCCGCAGCACATGGACAGGAAGCGATTATCATCCAGGCGAGTGCGAAGACGCCTACTTTCGACTCTCTTTTCGCGACAGAGATCCCCTTGATTCAGAATTTCAGGAGATTGCCACAGAGACCTTCGGACCGCTGCTCGCGAGTCAGAAGGATGTTGAGCCATGACGACTGTCAAGGAGTTTGACCTCTTAAACGACCCCCTTGAAGGCACCAATCTGACAGAGGCCAGCGCCGGCACAGGAAAGACCTATACGATCACCGGGCTCTTTCTGAGGCTGGTCCTGGAAAAGAACCTCTCCGTAGACCAGATACTGGTCGTCACCTTTACCGAGGCCGCCACCGAGGAGTTGAAAGGCAGGATTCGTAGCACGTTGCTGGGAGCCATACAGGCATTCTCCGGAGGCAGCACTGAAGATTCCCTCCTGAAGAGTCTGGTCGAGCGATACAGGGAATCAAAGACTGCAGCAAGGCATCTCAGAGAAGCGGTGCGGGCCTTTGATCAAGCCGCCATATTGACCATTCACGGGTTCTGCGGGAGGATGCTGTATGAGAACGCCTTCGAAAGCGGCAGTCTCTTTGACACCGAGCTGGTAACAGACCAGGAAGATATAAAAGGGGAGATTATTGATGATTTCTGGCGCACACACTTCTACAGTGCCTCGTCCCTCTTCATCCGTTTTGCCATGAGCAACAAGGTCAGCCCGCAAGACCTCTCTTCTCTCCTTGGCAACAGGGTGGCCCAGCCATATCTGAGGATCATTCCTCAGGCTCACGTCCCTGATTCTTCCGTTGAGGAACAGGAGTTTCAGGCGTGTTTCAAACAGCTTTGCCAGGCCTGGCAATCACACAGGATGGAGGTTGCAGATATCCTGAAGACGCATCCAGGCCTGAACAGGAACAGGTACAGGAAGGCGAGCATTTCGGGCTGGATTCAAGGCATGGACGATTATGTGAATTCAGGGGGCAGCAATCCAATACTCTTTGCGGGCTTTGAGAAGTTTACCTCGGGGGTCCTCACAGAGGCGGTCAAGGAGAACCACAGCCCCCCGACCCATCCTTTCTTTTCCCTCTGTGAGGAGCTGAAACAGAAAAACGACGCGCTCAAAAGGATCTTTGAAGAGCGCCTACTGGGGCTGAAGGCAGCCTTATTCTCGTATGCCCACAAGGAGTTTGCCAGGAGGAAAGAAGAGAAGAACATCCAGTCCTTTGATGATCTCTTGCTCAGGCTGCACCGGGCCTTGGAGGAACCAGGCGGAGATGCCCTGGCAAGAACCATGAGGATGAAATACAAGGCCGTGCTGGTGGATGAATTCCAGGACACAGACCCGGTCCAGTATGCCATTTTCAAGAAGGCCTTTGGCAGCGAGAAGGGCATCCTCTTTTTGATCGGCGACCCCAAGCAGGCCATATACGGTTTTCGCAGCGCTGACGTCTTTGCCTACATGAAGGCGGCCACACACGTGCAATCCATGTACACCCTGGCAGAGAACTGGCGCTCGGAGCCGGCCCTGATCAGAGCAATCAATACCATCTTTGCCGCGGCTCACCACCCCTTTGTCTATGACAGGATCCCGTTTCAACCTGCTATGCCGGCACCAGCACAAGACCGCGAGTCTTTCACGATAGACGGGCAAGCAGAACCGCCTCTCCAGGTGTGGTTTCTGGATGCCAACAGGCGGGGACTCCGCACACCGCTTTCCAAGGGCCTGGCACGGGACCTGATACCCGTGGCTGTGGCAGGCGAGATTTCCAGGCTCCTTCGTCTCGGCAGGGACAACAAGGCCCTCTTGGGAGAAAGGCCGCTCAGGGAAGGTGACATTGCCGTACTGGTCAGGAGAAATGTCGAGGCGCGACGAATGCAAGAAGTCCTCTCCGGGCTCAACATCCCGAGCGTTCTCTACAGTGCGGAGAACCTTTTCGATTCCCACGAGGCCCTGGAGATGGAGAGGCTTCTGGCCGCATTAGGAGAGCCGAACAATGAGAGGCTCCTGAAAGCGGCCATGGCAACGGATATGATAGGTGTCCAAGGAGAAGGCCTGGAAGGTTTGATGAAAGACGAAATAGGATGGGAGCAGTGGGTTGTTAAGTTCAGAGAGTACCACGACCTCTGGAGCAAGAAGAGTTTTATCCAGATGTTTCGCCACCTGTTGGGGCAAGAGAGGGTCATGACCCGCCTCATGTCGCTCGCCGATGGCGAACGGCGCACCACGAACGTGCTGCATTTCTCTGAGGTCCTTCACCAGGCATCTGTTGAGAAGAAGCTCGGCATGGCGGGGCTCTTGAAATGGCTATCAGAGCAACGGGACCCGAGTACTCCGCGACGAGAAGAACACCAGCTGCGTCTGGAAAGCGATGAGAATGCCGTCAAGCTCGTCACTATCCATAAGAGCAAGGGGCTTGAGTATCCCGTTTGCTTTTGTCCGTTTGCGTGGGACGGCTCACAGATTCGCAAATCGACCGAACCGTTCATGTTTCACAATGAAGCAGACAATATGACGCTGACCCTTGATCTTGGCTCGGCCGGCATGGACGGAAACCGCGTGTTTGCCGAAAAAGAACAGCTGGCAGAAAACCTGAGGCTCCTCTATGTGGCCTTGACCCGGGCAAAAAACCGCTGTTACCTGGTCTGGGGGCGATTCAATGAGGCTGAAACCTCTGCCCTGGCATACCTCTTTCATCAGCCGGAATCATGGAACAGTGACGATCCTGTAAACGCCATCGGGGAGAGGTTCAGGGCCTTGACTGACGAAGAGGTGCGTGCAGAACTCGAATCGATCCAGGCAAAGGCGGATGGGACCATTAGATTGTCTGAGATGCCGACAGAACTCCTGCAGAAAGCATAAAGCTGGCCTGCCGAGAGTTTTCTGGCATCATAGACCGGTCTTGGCACATTGCAAGTTTTTCATCTCTGGTGACCCATGAGCTCCACACTGCCGACCTGGCTGACCACGATGCCAAAGCTCTGCCCGAGCCTCATGATGAAAAGGTTATTGAATCCTCAACCATCAAAGAAGAGCTTTCAGGGATTTTTGCCTTTCCTAGGGGAACAAAGGCAGGGACATTCATGCACGACATGTTCGACCACTTGGATTTTTCGCAAGGAGATTCGTCTCAAATAGAACAACTGGTGGCAGATAAACTCAAAGAATATGGATTCGAGTTGACATGGCTGGGAACCCTTTGCCATATGATCCAAAAGGTCTTGTCCATTCCCCTCGAGCCTTCTCATGAGACTTTTACTCTGTCGCGCATAGGCGGTAAAGATCGTCTCAACGAGCTGGAGTTCTATTTTCCCCTGAAGTCGATATCGCCGAAAACGTTGAGCAGGGTGTTTCGCAGATATGGGGGACGAGGACTTCCAGCCGACTTTCCTGAGCGCATTGAACGGTTGCATTTTTCACATGCCAGGGGGTTCATGAAAGGATTCATGGACATGGTCTTTCAGTTTGAGGGCCGCTTCTATCTTGTGGACTGGAAGTCAAATTTCCTCGGTAGCCGTGTGGAGGATTATGGCCGTTACAACTATGAAAACCATTTCGGAGCCGTTTATTACATATTTCTGCGGGGAGTCGATCCTGACTGGGGGCCAGGGTTCGGTATTTTTAGGGACAGGCCACCTGGAGAATTGATCAGTGAATTATGTGCAAGCCTCATAGATCGTCGTGTGTCCTAGAGGCAAGTTTAAGTGACGTTTTTCAGGACTTTTCTGTGAAGGTTTCGGGCAGACTAGCGGCATGGCGGAATGAGCCTGGCGGCCAAAAGAAGTTTGATATTTCTGTCCGAAGTCTGTAAAGTATGTAAAATAGAGCTCTTGCCTATGGTATATGAAAGATCATGTTTCAGTCATCAAAGAGACGGACAAACCCTCATTGTCTTCAAGATAAGGAGGCCCAAAGATGCCGGTGCAGGAGAGCAAGGACTTCATCGAGGACCCTAGGCCGAATATGACGACGGAAGAGAAAAACATGCATCTCTCGTACATGCTCCGCGTGGCGCCTCATGCCAGACAAAGTATTTTCCGCATCGAACGCGTCGAAATCGGAGCGACGGGCTGGTGGATCCATTACCGCACGGGGTAGCCCGAGTGATGCACATGGGGAAGGACGATATCCGTCAGCCCCAGTGTCCGGAACATGATTAGATCCGGAGCATCTGCTGCAAAACACGCGGATGCATTAAGACGGGCCAACTTGCGCTGTCTGCTTGCGGCCGATCCACATGGTTGATTCCGCGCTTTCAATATCTGCCATCACAGGCCAGCATTGACAGGTGGAAGAATTTTGAGGTTCCAGGTCGCATCTACAGATTTTTGCATAACCCCTTTTCACTCATTCGTATGAGTCTCTTGATCCCGACGGAGTCGGGACCCGGATGGGTGTCCCAAAGAGCTCATAATCGTCGTTCAAATGGGTTGCGCAATAAAGGTCAGATCTAGATCTGGCATGGGATTTGATTCGGCATGGCCTGAAGTTTGCCTATGAATCAAAAAAAAGGGCACGTCATCTGAATCGATGAAATGCCCCTTATTGCCGCTTTAAAAAACGACCTAAACGGTGGTGACGTTCACTGCAGAAGGACCTTTGTTGCCTTGCTCGACATCAAAGGTCACGCTGTCGCCTTCATTGAGAGATTTGAAACCCGTTGCATTGATCCCCGAATGATGAACGAATACATCCGGGCCATCTTCCTGCTCAATGAAGCCGTAGCCTTTTTGGTCATTAAACCACTTCACAATACCATTGGCCATCGTGGTGCCCTCCTTTCAAAAAAATTCTCATAGTTCCAAACTTCAGGTCGCCACGCTTGACAAATGGATCTTCCCTCAGAACGAAACCGGGCCGCCAATCAAGACGGCCCTTTATTGATTAAAAGATTCCGGGCAAGGGTATCATTCATACGTTCGGTTCTCAAACTGGAAAAAACCAGTCTCCTATTATAATATAACACATTGCAAGGCCAGCGTTTTCTAGATATACAAACTCCACCCTTGATGTACTTTCTTGGGATGGTGCGGTTGGAATCCTTACTACGGCTGTAGTCTTCTGTACTTGGCCATGGCGGGCTAATGGTATGGGGTAAGATGGCGACAGGTTGCCCATGGCGGGTTGGAAATCAGCTGTCTCAAAGACTCGGATCCTTTGGAAACGGGATGGGTGTTATATACTCATGCATCGTCGTGTAAATCATTGGCTTTCATGGAGCGTTTTTCTCATAGTCACGTCTTGGGGATCCGGGGTCCAGGGAGTGACCACCGTAACGTCACCGCCGGAGGAAGAAAAGGCCTATCCCATGGGTGTCGGCCAAGCAGCAGTGTTAGGCGTGGTGGAAGGCCTGACAGAATACCTTCCAGTAAGCTCGACAGGCCATTTGCTTGTAACGCAGAAGTTACTGGGCATGGGCAATTCGAACTCGAATTCACCACGGGAAAGAGAATCGGTTAAGGCCGCGGCGGACGCTTATGCAATTTGTATACAGGCAGGCGCGATATTGGCTGTGCTCGGGCTCTATGGTAGACGCTTCAAGCAGATGTTAAGAGGGGTGGCGGGCCGGGACCCTGCCGGATTGAAGATGGCGATAAACATGGCAGCCGGCTTCCTCCCCGCAGCAGTCATTGGACTTCTGTTGGAAGCCCAGATCAAAGAGCATCTTTTCGGAGTCTGGCCCGTAGTTTGGGCGTGGTTTGTTGGGGGCATAGGTATCCTCGCGTTGGACTGGTGGAAGGGAAGGCACCCTGAGAGACCTCGAAACATAAAGCCTCTTGAGGAATTAACGTGGAAGATGGCCCTGGTGATTGGGCTTGCGCAATGCGTTGCGATGTGGCCGGGTGTGAGTCGCAGCCTAGTGACGATCATGGGCGGGATAATGGTTGGCCTAACGCTTTTGGCGGCTGTTGAGTTCAGCTTTCTGCTGGGTGTGGTAACGCTCACGGCTGCGGCATCTTACGATGCTATCAGGTTTGGCTCGATAATGCTAGAAAGCTTCGACGCGGAACCGTTAGTCGTCGGACTTGTGTTTGCATTTCTGTCTGCGGTCGTTGCGGTGAAGTGTATGGTCAACTACCTCAGCCGACACGGACTTGGAGTTTTCGGGTACTACCGGGTGGCCGTGGCGTTTTTGGTGGCGGTTTGTTATGCCGCCAACCTCATTTGAATTGAAATGCACCAGGCGCTGACGCAGTTTGAGGGCAGAGAACATTAAGAGGTGAAACAGGAAGATCTTAACCGACTTTGCCATGGGGGAATACTCTCTCCCCTGGATGTCCATTTTGCTGGCTTTATGGAGAGACTCGCTGGCACCCGCGACCCGCAACTTTGGCTTGCGGCGGCCATGGTAAGTGGTCACACGGGCCAGGGCCACATCTGCCTTGATCTGTCGACCTTGGACCAAAAGCGGTTATTGGATGCAGAGGATGGAAAGGACCCCGTTGTTTGCCCCAACTGGAATGACTGGTGTAAAAAGCTTAGAAAAACTGGTGTGGTGGGAACTCCGGGCGAATACACCCCACTCATTCTTGATGACAGATCCAGGCTTTACCTTCACCGTTACTGGGATTACCAGGAGAAACTGGCCCGTTGGATCAGGAAACGTGTGCATGACGATGAAGAAGAGATGAACATGGCGCCCCTGAGGGAAGGTTTGGATCGGGTTTTTGGCGCAAGCTTCACGGCGCGGCCCCCAGGCCAAGGTGAAGACATAGACTGGCAGAAAGTGGCGGCGTTTATCTCGCTGATGAAGAGATTCTGCGTTATTTCCGGAGGCCCGGGAACAGGCAAGACCACTGCGATTGTCAGAATTTTAGCCTTGATCTTAGAACAGACCAGGTCAAGCAACCTTCGGATAGCCCTTTCCGCTCCCACGGGAAAAGCTGCGGCCAAGCTACAGGAAGCGGTCAAGCGTGGCAAAGAAAAGCTGAATTGTCCGGACATGATCAAGGAGGCTATACCCGAGGAGGCGTCAACTCTGCACCGGCTGTTGGAAAGTATCCCAGGATCACCCTATTTTCGTCATCACGCCAAGAACCTCCTGCCCGTTGATGTCGTTGTCGTAGACGAGGCCTCCATGGTCGACCTGGCCTTGATGTCCAAGCTGACCCAGGCTCTTCCCCCGCAAGCACGGCTGATACTCTTGGGAGACAAGGATCAGCTCGCTTCAGTAGAGGCAGGGGCTGTTCTCGGCGATATTTGTGATAGGGGTTATGTCCATAGCTTTTCCAGGTCCTTCCGAAACCATCTCAAAAGGGTCATGGGATATGAGATCCCCTCACAGCCCAATGGCAGAGAGGGCTCTGGGATGGAGGACTGTATTGTCCAACTCCAGAAGAGCTTTCGCTTTGGCGGCGAAAGCGGTATCCGCGTGGTCAGCCAAGCCGTTAATTCAGGGGATGCTCATCGCGCGGTTACACTTCTGATGGGCGGCCAATATAAAGATATCAAGTGGAGGGACGTGCCCAGACCAGATGGGTTGCCACACATGCTGAAGGACACGATAATAAGAGGTTTTAGAGATTACCTGGAAGGTCATGACACCCCGGAGATTTTTCAGCGATTTGATGGCTTTCGGATTCTATGTGCCATCAGAGAAGGGCCTTACGGCGTGATGGCCTTGAACACGTTGGTGGAGCAAATCCTTAAGAAGGAAAAGCTCATAGAAACAAACAGAAGATGGTATGCTGGCCGCCCTTTGTTGATTACCCGCAATGACTATCATCTGCGCCTATTCAATGGAGATGTGGGAATCATTCTGCCCGATCCCCAAGCCGGCAATGAGCTTCGAGCCTTTTTCTTGGCCCCAGATGGTGGGGTGAGAAAGTTCCATCCCCTGAGGCTGCCTGAATACGAAACTGTCTATGCCATGACCGTTCACAAGAGTCAGGGATCCGAGTTTGGCCGGGTGTGCCTTATCTTGCCTGACAGGGATGTTCCTATACTAACGCGGGAACTGATCTATACAGGCATCACCCGCGCTAAGGAACGTGTAGAGATATGGGGCAGGGGGGCGGTGTTTCGCGCCGCCGTGTCCCGGCGGATTGAGCGGAGGTCTGGCCTAGGTGATGCGCTTTGGGTGGCTTGATGCTTGGGCCATCGGTGGAGGCCATTCTCAAGATTATTCCACCACTTTCCCATCAACAGCTCTAGTGATTTCAGTGACCTGGCCGTTGAGAAAACGGATGTAATACCTTTCCGCTTTCTTATCCTCTGGCGTGGCAGCCTCCTCATCCGTTGATATTGATATACCAACTTTCTTGTATTCCCACAGTGCAAGCTTGCCACTATCGGTCACTTCCTGAACCGACTGTCTGTAAGGTTCGCCAAGGATTTCTAAGATGTCTTCCTGGGACATCCCCAATTCAACGCGATCGAGTTGGCGTTTCAATACAATCCCACCACACCCCACCAAAAAAAACATGATCATGATCAACAGTAT
>Ga0111161_1084_pt1 | contig 11002 bp, 9 predicted proteins | sample DeeMarSeWOR28_12_FD_80264 | JGI IMG/M metagenome (GOLD analysis project Ga0111161, IMG submission 80264) | Nitrospira bacterium SG8_3
ATCTTGCTTCCATTGATCACGTATTTTCCATCCTTTAGCACGGCCTTGGTGCGGATGCTCGCGGCGTCGCTTCCCGCATTGGGTTCGGTCAGGGCGTAGGCAAACTTCAGTTCTCCTTTAGCCAGCCGAGGGAGATACTTCTTTTTCTGCTCCTCGTTTCCATTTGTCCCGATGATCTCGTTCCCGTAAAGAATGATATTCCCTGCCGCCCAGGCCAACACGGGCAACCGCTTGGACACCTCTTCGAAGATAATCATCTCATCGATGACATTCCCCCCCATACCGCCGTACTCTTCCGGCACGTTGATTCCCATAAAGCCCAGATCGGACAATTTTTGAATAAGTTCGTGAGGGAATCTGTCCTCCTCATCGATCTCTATGGCCAACTCTCGAGGGATCTCGGTCTCGACGAATTTACGCATCGTGTCCCTGATCATGTTCTGTTCATCGGTAAAGCTATAGTCCATGTATCCCTCCTGTAATCGAACGAAGCCCGCTCGATCGATTGATGTATGCTGTAGGGCGGCGGGTGTTTAGAAAAAAGAGATCTGATGATCATTCTTCATTCGGTACACTTCCACCTAGTTCTTTGCAGACCCGCACGTATTCCTCGACCATCTCGCGGATGATTTCACCGGCAGGCTTTATCTCCTCGGCTTGGGCCACGCTCTGTCCCGCGCTCCATAAATCCCGCCATGCTTTGACCCAGCCGTTGGACCATCGCTCCGGGAGTTTATTGAAATCTTCTATACTTTTCGAAAGCCAGTTAGCGCGATAACCGGTCACCCGATCGGAACTGACGATATCGTCCGGTGCGGCTTCGATGACGGCCCTTTTATAGGCATCCCTTGCACGTGCCTCAGGTGTGGCAATCAATCGGGTTCCCGTTATGACCGCACAGGCGCCGATCGCCACGGCGGCCGCCATCTGAGACCCGTTACTGATTCCACCCGCCGCGATGATGGGAAGGCCTGTTTTTGCTCTGAGGTAAGGGACGAGCACGATGGTCGGGATTGCCCCCCCATGTCCCCCTGCCCCGGCGGCCACAGCAACCAACCCGTCCACACCGCAATCACGCGACTTCAACCCCTGCTCCAGCGTGATGACATCGGCGAAGACTTTTCCCCCGCTGGCATGCACGTCATCAAGGATAAGCCGGGGATCCCCAAGGGAGGTGATAAATAGCTTTACGCCGGCATCCAGGCAGAGGGCCAGTGGCTCTTTCCATGGGAACCGGCCGGACAGGTGGATGTTCACACCGATGGGCTTGTCCGTTTTCTCCCTTATCTTCGTCAGGGTATAATTCAGGTCGTCGATCGTTCGGAAGTTCGGGAGAGGAACCGCCCCCAGTCCCCCGGCCTCCGCAACTGCAATGACCAGTTCCTCATAGGAGAGGAGAAACATGGGGGCCCCTATGATAGGGTAGGCCACGTCGATCATCTCGGTAAATTCAGTCTGAATCTTTTTCATGAAAACGCTTTATAAACCCTGTGATCAAAACCCGGGTATGGTTTTCATCAACTGCTTGCAAACCCTTTGGTATTCCTCCACCATCTCTTGTATCACATCCCCCGCGGATTTCATCTCTTCCGTCTGAGCCACACTCAACCCCGCGCTCCAGAGATCTCGCCACCGTTTGGACCTTACATCCGGCATCTTTTCAAAATCTTTGATGCTCTCCGCAAGCCAACTGGCCGGGTTTCCACTGATTCGGTCCGTACAGATGATATCCCCGGGCCCTGCGGCCAAAACTGCCGCCTTGTAGGCATCCTTGGCCCTGGACTCATGGGTTGCGATGAGGCGGGTGCCTGTGATGACGGCACAAGCGCCGATGGCCATGGCCGCCGCCATCTGTGCCCCCGTGCTGATCCCTCCCGCAGCAATAATGGGCAGTCCTGTCTTGGCCTTGAGATAGGGGACAAAGATGATAGTGGGTATTGTTCCACAGTGTCCTCCCGCACCGGCGGCCACCGCAATAAGCCCGTCGACACCCCGGTCACGGGATTTCAGCCCCTGCTCCAGAGAGATGATATCCGCAAAAACCCTGCCTCCGTTTTTATGGACGTCACTCAGGATCAGCCGGGGATCCCCCAGGGAGGTAATGAAGAACTTCACCCCCGCATCCAGGCAGAGAGCGAGTTGTGCTTTCCAATCGAACAACCCGGAAAGGTGGATGTTCACGCCGATGGGCTTATCCGTTTTCTCCCTGATTTTATCCAGGGTATATTTCAGGTCCTCGGTGGCACGGAAGTTTGGCAGGGGGATCGCTCCCAGGCCCCCTGCTTCGGCAACCGCGATGACGATTTCCTCGTAGGAGATAAGAAACATGGGGGCGCCGATGATCGGATAATCCACGTCGATCATTCGTGTGAATTCAGTTTCTATCTTACCCATGCCATCTTGTCTCCGCTTTTAAATCCCCCCTTCCCCCCTTTGATAAAGGGGGAAAATAGAGGACCCCTGTTGCCTAAAGGGGAAAATATAACGTCCCCCCTTTATAAAGAGAGATTCACAGGCTGTCCGACAACCTGCAATGACTCTCCCCCTGGGGGGAGAGGGGGTTAGCCCACAGGCCCTTCAAGGGGATTTGGTTTTCCTACGGCAGACAATGTACAGGGTGCCGCGCACAGCACTCAAGTGATCAATCCACCAGCATGAGACAATACTCGTTATTGGTCTCCTCTCTCTTGCTCAGGGTCTTGATAAAGAAACCATTATTCCGCGCCGTCTGGTACACATCGATCCCACAGCCTTCCATGGATGGTCTTGTGCGATCCCGGAAGTTACAGGGCTTTTGCTCGAGTTTTCCGCACGTCTTACAGAGACGGCAGGGTCCGGCCAGCATCACAAAAGCCTTGTAGAATCCATCCTTGAACATCTCCCCTTCCAGGTCCGTTAGCATACGAAAGAATCTCCTGTAATGTTTCTCCTTTTCGGGCATGTGCGGAACTTTGATGTGGAACAGAACGGCACGCTGGTAGGAATCCAGAACGGCCCTTGTCTCCATTGGTGTGGGCGTATCCGGCGGGCAGCAGTATCCCCTGCCATATCCGACACAACCGAACTGGCATTTCATGCGCACCCAGGGCGCGGTGACCACACTGCTTGGATGAACCTGCTTCGCATGATCGGCGCCCCCTTTCAGGGACTGATCGCAGTACTTTTCCAGATCCACATCACAATTCAGCGGCGCTGTTCTTGAATGAGGGTCTTCCTTCGGAAGAAGTTCTTCTTTTTTCTCCGCCATTTTTTTACCATGAGGGACAAGAAATTATGAGGGGACTTGCCGTCCCCTCATCGTCTCCTCGGATAAAAATCTAACATTCTCTGTTAAAACCATGATGACTTTTTTCCAGGTCATCAAACATGAAATAAATCAAGATTAATGGGGTATTTTGGGTTCCTTGAAAGGATCCACGATGTCGAACCTCTTCTTCGCCGCGTTTCCACGCAAAATAAGGCTGGAAAAGCTGCTGACATGGCGTTTCGGCCCGAAGGTCAGATCAGGTGTGGACCCGCCCATATCAAAATCCTTTATACTCTCCAACCCTTCGACCAGGCTTTCAGGCGTCAGGTTTCTTCCTGCTCTTTTGAGTCCCTCGGCGAGAGCGATAGCGTGATTATAGATGGACTCATAGATGGGCGCAGCATATCGGGGGTTCAGCAGAGTCTCTTTCGGATTCCCATATTTCTCAGCGATGTCCCAGACCTTCTTGATTCCGGGAAGGTCCTTTCTGTGCAGCGGAGCGTTGTCGGTTGAAATGAGATAGCCTTCCGCCTTGTCCCCTACCAGGCCGAAAATCACCGGTGTATAGGTCGGTTTGGAGCCGATGAGAGGGACATCCCACCCCATGGCCGTCTTGATCTTGATGGCAGCAGCGGCCTGGGGCAGATAGGACCAGATGACGATGGCGTCAACATTTGCCTCCTTCATGGCCTTCATCTGGGGTGCCAGGTCGACGCTTCCCAGCTTGTAGGGCGCCTTGGCCACAATTTCATTCTTATGAAATTTCGCCGTGTCGGTGGCACCCTCCAAACCTTCCCTGCCGTAGGCATCATCCTGATAGATCACACCGAGTCTCGCCTTTGGGTATTTCATCAATAGATAGTCAACCGCCCGGCAGGCCAGATGATACTGGACGGTGTGGGGAACGAATACCCATTTGCTTCCGGGATCGTAGAATTTCTTGTTGGCACCGTAGGGTAGTAGAACAACCTTGTTCTCTTCACAAAGGGGTACGATGGCTGCAGTACCGGCGCTTCCCAGGTTGAAGCCTATGGCAAAGACCTCGTCCTTGAATATCACTTTCCTCGCTGCTTTGAGTGTTGTGTTGGGAAAAATACCGTTGTCCTCGACGACGAGTTTAATCTTCCTTCCGTGGATTCCCCCCTGATCATTGATGTAAGCCATGTAATCATGAAAGGAATCCGCCGCCGGTGGGCCTCCGACTTTACCGGGACCGGTAAAGTCGGACAGGACACCGATCTTGATCTCGGTGTCCGTGACACCCCTTACATCCCCTGCCCATGCGCCGCTTACCATGAAAATCATTGCACCTGCCACTAAGAGATTTAAAATGATGTTCTTGGTCTTCATAATGCTCCTCCTTCCTGCTGAATGGGTTTATTCACCGCGTTCCATCCCTCACCATGATCCCGAAAAGATGGAACCTACCGCCTAAAACCGACTAGCGCTTCCTAGATGGATATGAAACATCCTCAAGGTTCGAGGAAAACTCCGATTATATATACGTAAAACGATACGGGCTAAAACTTGAACGGCCATGTCTTCCAGTATATCTTGGTCCTACGGTATATCCCGAACAATCCCTCGGGTTGAAAGAGCAGAATGAGAACGATAATCGCGCCAAATATCCCGGCCTTGATATCCATAATAAACTCCCCGGCTCCGGGATAGATCGCTTTCATGAAATCGATAATATAAACAAGAACATGGGGGATACCTGTGATAAGGACGGCTCCGAAGACACAACCCAGGATTGTCCCGACGCCTCCTATAATGATCATGGCAATATAGGCCAGGGACAGAAACAGGTCAAAGCCGCCGGGTACGATCCATTTCTGGTAATGGGCCGTTAAGCATCCGGCCACACCCGCATAGAATGCGCTGACACCAAATGCGATGACCTTGTATTTCGCCAGATCAATCCCCAGGGCTTCGGCAGCGATATCTCTGTCTCGAATCGCCATGAAACTTCTTCCGAACTTACTTCGGACAATATTCTTGGCGCAGAGGACGGCAAGGACCGTGATAATCATGGTCAGATAAAAATACTGCTGTTCCGTCGCGAACTGGTATCCGCCGATGGCGGCACCTTCGACGGCCATTCCCATGTCGCCCTGGGTAAGGTCCCAGTGATGGAGGATGTACTCGACAATGAGATGAAAGGCGACGGTCGCCAGCGCAAGATACAGTCCTTTGAGCCTCAAGGAGGGTATACCCACAATCATGCCGATCAGCGCGGCAAAGAGACCTGATAAAGGAAGAGAAATAATAAAGGGAACCCCCAGCTTACCCGTGATCAGGGCTGACGTATAGGCCCCGATTGCAAGAAAAGCGCCGTGGCCCATGGATATCTGGCCGGCGTAACCGCTGAGTAAGCCGAGACCTATGGCCCCGATAACAGCAATGTTCATCTCGATGAGTATGCTCAATGGATAACGAGACAGGAAAAAAGGGAAGGTGATTAAGAGAAGAATGAAGATCACGCACCAGACCTTCACCCAGCGATTCTGGAAAAGGGCCATGTCTTCCTTATAGGTTACTTTAAACTTACTTCCCATAACGTATCACCCTTCTAAACCCTCTCCACCTCAGCCTTTCCAAATATGCCTCGAGGCCTGATGATCAATACGATCAGCATGATGATATGCGCCACCACCTCACTGGTGTCCCCGAAATTAAAACCCCCCACCTCCATCCCGCTCATATAACTGGCCGCAATTCCCTCTGCGATGCCTATGATGATGCCTCCAGCGATGGCTCCCGGGATACTTTGCATCCCGCCGACGATGGCCGCAGAAAATCCCTTAAATCCGGCAAGGCTCATGGGTACATGGACAAAACTGTGCTCGGCGAGAAATATCCCTCCTACTACCGCCACCACGGTACCGATGGAGAATACGATCGTCACAATCTTTTTCACGTTGATACCCATAAGCCCTGCGATATCCGCGTCCTCGGCCAGACCTCTCATGGCGATACCCAGGTTGGAACGATTGAAGAACAGGATGAAAAGGGCAAAAACCATGATCGACACGCCGATGGTATAGGCGGCCCCTTGCGATAAAATCATATCTCCCAGTTTAAACGTTTTATCCGTAAAGGGGGAGTGGATGGCGTAGACATCATGGCCCCAGAGCAACCCGGCGGCGGATGAGAGGACACTCATCATCCCGATAGACATCATGATGGTCACAAAGTGGGGCTCGCCTGTAATTTTTCTGAAAAAAATGGTGTATACAATGGCCCCGAATATCGCGCCAAGACCCATCGCAAAGAGAAATGAAAGAACATAGTTCACTTTGAGGAGCGTTGCGAAGGTATAGCAAAGGAAGGCCCCGAACATGACCAGTTCGCCATTGGCAAAATTGAGGATATCCGTCGCCTTGTAAACCAGGACGAAGGCCAAGGCGATCAGCGCATAGATAACGCCCAGGGATAAGCCATTAAAGAATGTTTCGATGAGTTTTTCCATTTGGCCCTATTCTTTGTGCATCACCTTTACTTTAACCCCCTGCCCGCCGTCCGGACAGCGGGCAGGTCACTGGAGGCACTTCGTACCGATTCCATCTATCCGGAGCCATACATCTCCTTGATCTCTTCTTCAAAACGTTTGGCAATCACCTTTCTCTTTACTTTCTGCGTCGCCGTCAACTCCTCATCATCCTGGTCCAGTTCCTTCTCGAGAATTCTGAACTTCTTGATAGTTTCAGCTTTGGCCAGGGTTTCATTTACCTCTTCCACTTCATATTTGATCAATTCATAGACTGAGGGATTCTGTGCGAGGTTTTTGTAATTCGTGTATGGAATCTTCTGATTCTGCGCCCAGTTCCCCACATTGTCATATTCAATCTGGATCAGGGCCGTGAGGTACTTCATCCCGTCTCCGATAACGATCGCCTCCTTGATATAGGGGCTGCACTTCATTTTGTTTTCGATTTCAGAAGGTGAGATGTTCTTCCCACCGGAGGTGATAATGATGTCTTTTTTCCGATCGACGATATAGAGGTGCCCGTCCTCATCAAAGCGGCCCACATCGCCGGTGTGAAGCCACCCATCCCGTAAAACCTCCTGGGTCGATTCGGGGTCCCGATAATAGCCGGCAAAAACGGAGTCCCCTTTAATCAGGATCTCCCCGTCCTCTGCCAGTCGCATCTCAATGGATTTGATGGGTTCTCCCACCGATCCCGGTTTTGTAATGTGATGGGGCCCCGTTCCTCCTGCGCAGCTTTCGGTCTGTGCCCACATCTCAATCGTATGGACACCCAGGGAATGGTAGAATTCAAGGACCTCAGGGGCAATGGGGGCGCCTCCGCTCATGAGCAGCCTGCAACGGCTGAGACCCAACCTGTCCCTGACCTTCCGAAAGCTCCAGAGATAACCCAGGCCGTACAGGAGATGCAGCAAAAGTGGTAATCGCTCTCTGGCCATTCTGTAAACGGCGGCACGCCTTCCTACGGGTTCCAATAATTGATACATGAAATGCTTGAATCGCGTTGTGTCCTCCAGTTTGATCTCCACGTTGGAGTAAAGTTTCTCCAGAATCCTCGGCACGGCGGCGAAAACCGTGGGAGAGATCTCCTGGATATTTTCTTGAACCGTGTCAATGGATTCGGCGAAATTTATCGTGTACCCGTGAATCAGATGGGCGCACATGGAAAGGCCCCGTTCGAGGATGTGACAAAGGGGCAGGTATGATAAGAGGTTGTCCTGATCGGTAAACTGGAATATCTCCTGCATCCCCATGTTATTGTAAATGAAATTCTGGTGCTGGAGCATACACCCTTTGGGGGGTCCCGTGGTGCCTGAGGTATAGATGATGAGGGCCACGTCCTCGGGTTGCGTTTCCTCCACGAGTTTTTCAAACCTGCCAGGGTCCTTTTGATCCTCTTCGCGCCCCAATTCTTCCACTTCCCTGAAACTGATGATCCCGGGATCGTCGTAGTGGCGGAGGCCTTTCATATCGATGACAATCACCTTATTCAGTAAGGGGAGATCCTCCTTGATGGCCAGGAGTTTGTCCACCTGCTCCTGATCTTCCGCAATAACGAATCGAGACCGAGAATGATCGACGATATATTTCACCTGCTCTTCGGAATTGCTTGGGTAGATTCCCACTGAAACCCCTCGCAGGCTCTGAATGGCCAGGTCCGCGAAAATCCACTCCGGACAGTTCTCTCCGAGGATGGAGGCATGATCCCCATTCTTCATCCCCAGTTCGGAAAGACCTAGACAGAAATGTCGGACTTTCTCCAAATAGGTTTGCCAGGAGATTTCCTGCCATATCCCCTTATGCTTGTCCCTCATGGCCACCCTGTCCCCGTAAGTGGTCGCTTTTTGCAAGAGGAGCTTGGGAAAAGTTGTGTCAGGTTTTTCCATGGATCGTTCTCTTCTAAATCTTCCGGCCGAATGTCCCGCGAGTAACCGTCATCACCTCGTGTGATGTCCCGGGGATAACACCTATAAATTGTTTCGGACTTAGGATTTTGTGCCCCCTATTTACCCTCGTAAAATCCAGAAAACCCATGACAATATCTTATCGATTTCTACAAGTCACTATTGGGACAAAACACTAGTTTCCCGCCTCTCCGAGATAGGCACTGACGACTTCCGGATTATTTGAAATCTCCGTGGGGGTGCCCTCCGCGATTTTCACCCCGAAGTTCAATACCGTCACCCTGTCGGAAAGCTCCATGACCATACCCATATCGTGTTCCACGAGGACGACGGTGATGTTCATCTCCTCGTTGATATCCAAAATATAACGGGCCATGTCCTCGGTCTCTTCAATGTTCATGCCGCTGACCGGCTCGTCCACGAGCAGGAGCACAGGGTCCATGGCGAGGGCACGACCCAGCTCAACCCTTTTTTGAAGACCGTAGGGCAGGCTGCCCACATAGGATTTTCGCAGATGCTGCAGATCAAGAAATTCGATAACCTCTTCCACCCTATCCCGGCTTTTAATCTCCTCTTTTGAGCATCTTCCCAGATAAAGGGCGGCACGTAACAGCCCGTACTTCATATTGTGTCCCTGTGCGGACATCAGATTTTCGATTACCGTCATCCTCTCAAAAAGGGCGATGTTTTGAAAAGCCCTCGCGATACCCATCCGTGCAATTTTGTGGGGTTTGGTTCCTAAAAGCTCTCTGCCTTCGAAACGAACGCTGCCGCCTGTCGCCGCATAGATGCCGCTGATGCAGTTGAAAAGGGTGGTTTTCCCCGCCCCGTTAGGCCCGATAATGGAGTAGATTTCTCCATGGCGGATGCCGAGCGAGATGCCGGAAAGGGCCTGGACACCTCCAAAACTTATGGAGAGTTTGTGGGTCTCCAATTGATAGGATTGATGATTCAAGACAGCCACCGTTTCCTTCTTTTATAATGTTTCACATCTCTGAGGCTCTTTCTGGTTCCCACCTCGGAAAGACCGAGGTAAAATTCTTTAATATCTCTGTCCTCACGGAGTACCGGGCCGGGTCCCTCCATGACGATTCGGCCGTTCTCCAGTATATAGCCGTGGTGGGCAATCCCGAGTGCCACGTTCGCGTTCTGTTCAACGAGCAGGATGGCTACATTTTCCCCGCTGTTGATTCGGCCGATGATGCCAAAGATATCTTTAACCAGCATGGGCGCAAGACCCAGGGAAGGTTCATCCATCATGATCAGTTTGGGTTGTGCCATGAGAGCCCTTCCGATAACGAGCATCTGCTGCTCTCCACCGCTCAGGTAGCCCGCTTCCTGATTTTGACGGGATTTCAGAATAGGGAAGTAGCGGAACACCATTTCCCGATTCTGAACAAATTTTCTTCTGTCTTTCACGGTGTAAGAGCCGATGACGATGTTTTCCTCCACGGTCAGTTCCGCGAAAACTCTTCTCCCTTCCGGGACCTGCAGGATCCCCTTTTCAACGATCTGATAGGGCTCTTTATCATTGAGAATCTCTCCCTCAAATTCAACGGTCCCGTCTTCTATCTTAAGATCCAGGGTTTTTCTGATACCGGAAACGGTATTGATTGTGGTGGTTTTCCCCGCACCGTTTGCGCCCAGAATGGCAACGATTACGCCGGGAGGCACTTCTAATGAAATCCCCCGCAGGGCAAGGATAATATCCTTGTAAGTGGTCTCCAGATTCGTGATCTTGAGCATGAGGGGACTCAGTCCTGATAATGGTCCATGATCAAATGATTTGTGGTGATCACCTATTCTACTTAAAAAAACGCGCCACCGTTAATCACCATAATATGACCGGTCATGTAATTGGTGGCGCTCGATGCAAGGTAAAGGGCCGTTTGGGCCATCTCCTCGGGCGTGGCGACACATTTAAGGGGGGTGAACTGATACTCCATTTCCATGAGCTTTTCGTTTGTCCATAGGGCTTTGCTGAAATCCGTTTTCACAATGCGGGGGGCAATGGCGTTCACCCTAACGTTATAGGGGCCCATCTCCAGTGCCATCTGTTTGGTCAGCATATTGATGGCGGCCTTGCTGATGCAATAGGGCCCCAATCCCTGTGCCGGGCTGACACCGCCCGCGGAAGAAATATTTATAATGTTCCCTGATTTCTGGTCGCGCATGATCTTACCGACCAGTTTGCTCAGCATGAAATACCCTTTCAGGTTTGTGCCTATGATATGATCAAAGACTCTTTCTTCTGTATCCACAATAGGACCCATGGCCGGATTGGTTGCCGCATTGTTGACCAGAATATCAATTCGACCGAACTCATCCATGACCCGGTTCACAAGATTTTCAAGGTCTTCA
>Ga0111161_1122_pt1 | contig 10937 bp, 8 predicted proteins | sample DeeMarSeWOR28_12_FD_80264 | JGI IMG/M metagenome (GOLD analysis project Ga0111161, IMG submission 80264) | Nitrospira bacterium SG8_3
CATATGCATTTTTTCTTCCCAGGCGGAATGATCTTCATGGATGTTCCCGTCGCTTTAGATCCCATGGGTATACCCTCCTTATAGAAAGTTTTTTTCTTTCCTCACAGATAGGGCAAAAGTCGTGCCATTGAAATCCAAAGACTTTTCTGGGCACTTAACCGCCTGTTTTTATATGACATATTCCTTAAGGGTAAATGAGTAAGCGCATGCAATGAACAAACCGGCCTGCCGAATATTTCGGCACATATAAGGGTAGGAAAAATGGAAATGCAGATAACTTATCGATTATTTTATTTATTCAACAAATGCCGAGAAAAAGGACAGGTGCCGAATATTTTGACACTCATGCATTATCATCCTCGAGACATTTCCCCAGGTACCATCTAAAAAGGTCGGAACAGGTGGGACAAAAGCGGGAATTCTTGTGGTCTGTATCCCCTATACGTGTTGAAGAATACATGATACAGCGCCGATCTATGCAATGCGTTAGACCCATACTATGGCCAAGCTCGTGCAATACGGTCTTCTCAACCCGGTCCATCAAGAGATCTGGATTTGCTGGCTCATTATAAAACTGCGGCCGTAGTCGGTGTAAGGATATAACAGCACAATGGCCATCGATCTGGGCTAATCCATAGACGTATTTAAGAATAGGCACATAAAGGTCCACGTTGGTCACGCCGATGAGGCGCATGGAATCCTGTCTTTGATCAAGAAGAAGGCGTTTCAGAATAGCTTTTGAATGATACTGGGAGCGTTTCTCATTATAGGCATAATGGGGGCTCTCCACCCCTTGAGAGATTTGACAGGCAATCCCGCATGAATTCTCAATGCACTCTACGATCCGGTCTAGGATGTCCTTCTCTACGAAACCGATGGGGCAGATTGTGATACACCGTGACAAAGCGTCTTAGGGTTCCCCCTTGTTGATTTCATACTTTTGCATCTTGTTGTAGAGCGTCTGCCTATCTATTTCCAGTTCACGGGCTGCTTTGCTGATGTTCCAATCGTTCTCCTTGAGAACGCGTTCAATATGGATTTTTTCCATCAGCTTCAGAGATTTGGGTAATTCTGTGGGCCTCAAGGGTCTCCTCGAAAAGGGGAGGTCGTCCGGTAAAATCTCCCTGGCCTGACCGATGACTAGGGCCCTTTCAATGACGTTTTCCAGTTCTCTCACGTTCCCTGGCCAGTCATATTCCATTAAGAGCTTGAGGGCAGAAGGGGCCACCTTCTTCTCCTCTTTATTCATTTCAGCACAACACTTTCGGATAAAGGTCTCAACCAGTAGAGGGATATCCTCAGTCCTTTCGATCAGAGGGGGAATGTGAATGGAGATGACATTCAGTCGATAATAGAGATCTTCCCGAAACCTTTTTTCCTGAATAGCCTGTTTCAGATCCCGGTTGGTGGCTGCCAAAATACGGACATCCACCTTTGTGGTCTGCTCGCTGCCGAGACGACTGATCTCCTTTTGCTCCAACACCCTTAGAAGTCCAACCTGGGTTTTCAAGCTTATATCTCCTATTTCATCCAGGAAGAGGGTCCCTCCGTCAGCCATCTCGAAACGTCCCCTTTTCGCGTGGGTTGCCCCTGTGAAGGCGCCTTTTTCATAGCCGAAAAGTTCGCTTTCCAATAGTGTATCAGGGAGTGCGCCACAACTTATGGCAATAAAGGGCATATAAGAGCGTTGGCTGTTTGCGTGAATAGCCTGTGCAATCAGTTCCTTCCCCGTGCCGCTCTCACCCGTGATGAGGACCGTTGAATCCGTCGGTGCGACGCGAGAAATCATGCCGAAGATTTCCTGCATGGCATCGCTCTTACCGATGATTTCATCATACTGAAATTTTTCTTCCAGCGTCTTTCTAAGTAAGAGATTTTCAAGGACCAAATCCTTGTGCTGGACAATTTTTTTGATTTGCATTTCCACTTCATCCGGATCGAAAGGCTTTACCAGATAATCAAAGGCGCCCTCTTTCATGGCCTGGACAGCCGTATCCACAGTCGCATAAGCGGTCATCATGAGGATTTCGGCCTCCGGATTTACCTCTTTGAGTCTTTTCAATGCCTCAAGGCCATCCATTCCCGGCATTTTCAGGTCCAGTAAGATCACTTCCCAGTTTTTTTGCTTTGCCTGGACCATAGCCTCCTCTCCGCTGGATGCCAGACCAACCTCATACCCATCCTCTTTAAGCCAGTCCCTGAGGGCCTCTTGCATGGCCCATTCGTCATCCACCACAAGAATCCGGGGCTTTTTTCTCATTAGGGTTTTCCTCCCTTGTGTGGGTTGATTGTCCCAGGTCTGTTTCCCATAGCATTTGACCTGCAACCGATAAATGGACTGGACCGTTCCACATCCTTAAAAGGCTGCTGAAAGAGAGGAGCGGCGTCTCACATTTAGGCCTTGGGCAGGCGAATGGTGAAGGCACTTCCTTGTCCTGGTTTGCTTTCCACTTCAATGGCCCCATGGTGTTTGGTGATAATACCATAGGCCACGGAAAGGCCCAGACCCACGCCCTTACCCTCTTCTTTCGTGGTGAAGAACGGTTCAAAAATGTTTTTCAAATCTTCTTTGGGAATACCGCATCCAGTATCCTGAATCACCACGTCTATGAAACCATCCTCACTGGATTTCATGACCTCGATAGACAATGTGCCCCCTTTTGTCATGGCCTCTGAAGCATTGCTCATCACATTCAGGAGTGCCTGCTGAATCTGCATGAAATCACACTGAATATGGGGAAGATGCGCTTCGATGTTTTTCACAAGTCGAATCCCTTTGAGTTCCAGATCGTGAGCAATGAGCATGAGCGCCCTTTCAACAACCTCCTCTATGCTATGCGGCTTCATGCGGATTTTTGATTGTCGAGAGAAGGCCAAGAGATTCTTGACGATTTCTCCGCACCTTGAGATCTCTGCATCCATGGTGTTCAAATATCGTGAAATGTCCTCCACTCTTTCGGGCGTAAATCGCTTCATTTCCAGGAGCTTCATCAGCAGCCGAACATAGGTGAGCACTGCGGCAATGGGGTTGTTTATCTCGTGGGCAATGGTCGCGGACAATTTACCCAGTGAGGCCAGCTTCTCCGCCCGGATGACCTGCTCTTGAGCATCCTTGAGTTCTTGGTAAGCCTTTTTCAGATCCTCGTAGAGATTTGCTTTATGGACGGCTACGCCTATCTGGTTTCCAATGGCTTTCAGAAATTCGATAAAATCGGCTGAAAATTTGAATGCGGCATGACTGGAAACGCACATGGCACCAATAGACTCACCCCTGGAAAGAAGAGGGATATAAGCAGTGGACTTGAAGCCCTCTCTGACAAGATGATTCACATAGGGATCTGCTGAAGGCTCCAGGTTGTCAACGACCTGGACTTTATGCGTCTGGACCGTCTGCCCGAGGAAACCATCTCCCACCTTTCTGGATCTGACATGACTCTTTTTGACGAATTCCGATGAAAGTCCCTTGTAGGCGGCTAGATTGAGGATGCCCCGCTCGGTGTCCAGCAGATAAATCCTGACACAATCTGACCCGATAATCTCACGGATCTCTCCGGTGGTCTGATTCAGGACCTCATTAAGATCAAGGCTGCTGCTAATGGCCGTTGAGATGGCGTTCAGGGTTGCAAGGCGGATGTTCTGCACCTGGATCTGTTCCTGGGCCATTTTTCGCTTGCTTATATCCCTGATTATGACGATATAGCCCGTGATCTGCCCAATGATGTCCAAAATGACATTGGAGGTGATCAGGACATCAAATCCCCGTCCCTGTTTCCCTAAAAGACGGACCTCAAAGTCGGTCACAAATCCTTGTTGAGAGAGGCTTTTTATCAATCCATAAAGGGCCTCCCGGTCTTCAAAAAAAACCATCACCGATTCCAAGGCCATGAGTTCCTCTTTCTTCTTATATCCCAAGATCTGGATTCCGGCCTGATTCACATCTAAGATCTTGCCGTTGGAATCGGTCAGGATGATGGCATCGCTTGAGCGCTCAAATATGGTGCGGTATCGCTCTTCCGATTTCTCCAGGTATCTGAGACGTTCTCTAATCATGCCTTCCAGGTTGCCGGCCACCCGGTTCAACTCCTTTTGGAGACGTTCCTTTTCCGTGATGTCCGTTGCCGTCTCAAGCACATAGACGATTTTCCCCTGTTGATTCCGGACAGGGGTCGCCTTGACTCGTAACTTCGCCATCCTGCCATCTTTCATTTGAACGGTCTCATCACTCTGATGAGTGCGACCGTCCTGGAAGCATGCCTTCACGATACAATTCTCACAAGGCTCTTCCCTGTTTTTCCAGTCTTTGAAGCACAAAGCATCCGTTTGCATGCCAAATTTAACCTTAAAAAGATCATTGGCCATGATGATTTTATAGTCTCTGTTGATGGCAACAACATAATCTGTGACACTCTGCAGCAGTGCCTCAAAACTCTTTTGATCATGTAATAGATTTTTGACCTTCATGGTGTTACGATTCTGCTAATCCTTGATATTCACATCTATTCAAAGAAGGCCAGAGCGCTGTCCCCATATACGGCAAGGAGATAAAAGACGGCCGACCCAAATAGGAAAAACCTGTTTGTAAACGGGAACTTCAGCCTACCTAGCACCCCAACTCAGACCTTCCTGAAAATGGCGTAAGGGACCTAAAGTATAACATTTCGGAGGCAATTGTCCATAAAAGCGGATGATAAGGCTGCCGGAAAACGCCCATCTGCCGTTCGGCAGGCTCACGGCCCTGAGCAAAGTCGAAGGGCTGCGTTATCCTCGTCCCCCGCCCTGTTAAATTCTCGCTACGCGAGACGGCGGAGCCGATTTAACAGGGCAAGTCATTGCGGCGTACTTCAATGTACGCCTCATTCCTTGGGATTTGTCCGCGCTTCGCTTGGACTCCCCACCCTGCGGGCGGGTCCCCGGTTTCGGAAGCCTTGCATATGGACATTTTCCATCAGCCTCTCACAAGAGGAAAGGAAGGGGAAGTCAAGCAGATTGGCCCTTAAATAATGCTTGACGGAAATTAACTCTCTTTTCTATATTGACAAATTCGTGCGCTGTTCTGAAAGATACGTTCGGTCGTATAAGGTTTTAACATGTGAGGTTTATCATGAAGGATAAGACAGACCAAGAGGTCCAAGGCTCTGTCATGATCATTGGCGGTGGCATCGGCGGCATGCAGGCGGCCTTGGATTTAGCTGACTCTGGCTTTTATGTGCATCTTGTGGAGCAGTCTCCGGCCATTGGTGGGGCCATGTCTCAGCTGGACAAGACCTTTCCCACCAATGACTGCGCCATGTGAATTATCTCTCCTAAACTGGTCGAGGTCGGCCGGCATATCAATATCGAGCTTCATACTTGCTCAACGCTTCAAGGGATTGATGGTGAGAAAGGGAACTTCGAAGTAACCCTACAAAAGACCCCCCGCTATATTGACCCCGATGCCTGCACGGCTTGTGGGGATTGCGTAGAGGTCTGTCCGGTTGTTCGCCCCAGTGAATATGATTTGGGGCTAGCAGCCCGGAAGGCCACGTAAAAAACCTATGCCCAAGCTATTCCCGGGGCATTTACCATAGAGAAAAAGGATAGGGCCCCGTGCAGCGAGGCATGCCCGGCTCATATTAATGTTCAGGGTTACGTTCAGATGGTGAAGGAGGGTAAATACCGGGAAGCCGTTGAAATCATAATGCGGGATCTGCCTTTCCCCGGGGTGCTTGGCCGCATCTGTACCCATCGTTGTGAAAAGAGCTGCCGTCGTCTTGAAGTGGATGAGGCCATTTCCATTATGGAACTCAAGAGAGTCGCTGCTGACCACGTGGACCTCAGTGAAATTCCTGTTCCCGAAATAAAACCGCGTGAGGGAAAAGTGGCCATCATCGGTTCTGGGCCCGCCGGTTTGACGGCGGCCTATTTTCTGGCCCTTGATGGTTATAAGGTGAGCGTCTATGAAGCCATGCCAGAGCCAGGCGGAATGATGCGATATGGCATTCCGGCGCACCGCCTGCCGCGACACGTCTTAGATGCGGAGATCGAAAACCTCAAGCGATACGGGATAGAGATCTATCCAAACACGGCCATTGGAAAGGATGTTACCCTCGAAGAACTCCAGAGCCACGGGGCTGAGGCCATCTTCATCGCTACGGGAGCCTGGAAAGGATTGAAACTAAATATCCCTGGAGAGGATCATCCTGGTGTTGAACATGTCACCCATTTCCTCCAAGAAGTTCAAACGGGAAGTAGGGAAAAACTGAAAGGTAAAGTGGTCGTTTTTGGTGTGGGGCATTCCGCCATGGACGCCACCCGTGTGGCATTTCGCCTGGGTGCGGACAGCGTCACAGTGGTTGACCCCTTTTCCATTGCAGAGATGCCTGCTGACCCCGAGGAAAAAAAGGAAGTGGAAGAAGAGGGCGCAAAGATTCACTTTCAGGTGGTCCCAAAGCGGATCGTCATCGAAGATGAGAAAGTGGTTGGTGTTGAGTGTTTGCGCACACGCCTCACAGAACCAGATACCACGGGCAGGAGAAAGTTCATTCCCATTCAGGATTCAGAATTCTTTATTGAAGGGGACTTCGTCATACCCGCTGTGGGGCAGGAGCCAGACCTGGATTTCTTGGGGGAAGATTATGAGGGTCTGGAAGTATCCCGGTGGAATTTCCTTGTGGTCAACCCTGAGACCTTGCAGACCAATAGGGCTGGGATTTTTGGAGGCGGGGATGTGATCACGGGTTCAGCCACGGTTATCGAGGCCGTCGAAGCCGGCAAAAGGGCCGCTCAATACATGGCCAAATATCTGAGAGGTGAGGAACTGCCCACCGAGTGGCAAGAAGACGTTCCCATGGGTGATAACTGGGTTCAGATTCCAGAGGACACGCCTCTGAAGAAGAGGCTGGAAATACCCACCCTGCCTAAGGAGAAGAGACTTTTAGGATTCCAAGAGGTGAAACTTGAGGTGGATGAAAAGGCCGCCCAGGAAGAGGGCGAAAGGTGCCTCAACTGCGGCGGATGTTGCGAATGCTATCAATGCGTAGAAGCCTGCAAAGCTGAGGCGGTTACCCAGGAAACACATGCGCAACAGGCGCAGACCGTCTCCTTTAAGGTGGGCTCTGTGATCTTGGCTCCGGGGTTTCAACCCTTTGATCCCGGCCAGTATGAGACCTACAAGTACACGCGGCATCCGAATGTGGTGACCAGTATGGAGTTCGAGCGCATCTTGAGTGCAACAGGCCCGTATCATGGGCATCTCCAAAGGCCCTCTGACGGCCAGGAACCCAAGAAGATTGCATGGCTTCAGTGCGTGGGCTCCAGAGATATTAACCGGTGTGACCATCCTTATTGCTCATCCGTCTGCTGTATGTATGCCACCAAAGAGGCCATCATTGCCAAGGAGCATGTGCAGCACGACTTGGACGCGGCCATATTCTACATGGACATGAGGACCTATGGGAAGGATTTTGAGAGGTATTATAACCGCGCCAAGGACGAGATGGGGGTAAGATATATTCGATCACGCATTCATACCATAGATGGGGATCCGGAAAGCCACGAGGTGGTTTTGCAGTATGCGGACGAAGACGGGACGATCCAGGTGGAGCCCTTTGATATGGTCGTACTCTCCGTGGGCCTGGAGACCCCGGATAACCTCATTGATCTGGCCGAAAAACTGGACATAAATCTGAATCAGGACAACTTTGCAGAGGCGGAAGACTTTACACCTGTTGAGACTTCCCGGGAAGGTATCTACGTATGCGGGGCTTTTCGGGAACCCAAAGATATTCCCTACTCGGTGATGGAGGCCAGTGCCGCAGCCTGCGAAGCAAAGTCCTTATTAGCCCCTGCGCGCGGCTCATTGGCCAAAGAGAAATCCTTCCCTGAAGAAAAGGACGTCTCTGCAGAGCCCCCCCGGATCGGGGTCTTCGTGTGCAATTGTGGGATCAATATCGGCGGCATCGTCGATGTGCCTAAAGTGGCCGAGTACGCCCGAACCCTTCCTGGGGTCATCTTTGTGGAGGAGAATCTCTTTACCTGTTCCCAGGACACCCAGGAGAAAATGAAAGAGATTATTGAACAAGAGGGCCTGAATCGCGTTGTGGTTGCAGCCTGCACGCCCAGGACCCACGAATTACTTTTTCAGGAAACCTTGAGGGACGCAGGGCTGAATAAATATCTTTTTGAAATGGCCAACATCCGCAATCAGTGCTCGTGGGTCCATAGCAAAGAGCGGGAAGAGGCGACTGACAAGGCCATGGACCTGGTACGAATGTCCGTCGCTAGGGCTCAACTCATTAAGCCACTGCCACAACCTAGGATTCCGGTGGAGGACAAAGCCCTGGTCGTTGGTGGGGGTATCTCCGGTATGACGGCGGCCCTTGCTCTTGCAGACCAGGGATTTCATACCTACCTGGTTGAGCAATCCAGCGAACTTGGGGGTCATGCTTTGAAGCTTCAGACCTCATGGCGTGGAGATGAAATCTTGCCACGGGTTAAGGAGATGGTTAAGCGGGTGGAGGATCATGAGCTGATTGATGTGTACAAGCAGGCCGGTATTAAGGAGGCCACCGGGTTTGTCGGAAATTTCGAGACGACCGTCTCCCAAAATGGATCTGAGTTGGACTTGAGGCATGGCGTGGTAGTGGTGGCGGTGGGTGCCGATGAATTCAAGCCCGAGGAATACCTTTATGGTAAAGATGACAGGGTGATGACTCACCTTGAACTGGATCAGGCCATGGGCAACAAGGACAAGCGACTCACGGACACAAGGACGGCTGTATTCATTCAATGTGTAGGCTCAAGAGAACCTGAAAGGCCTTACTGCTCCAAGGTCTGTTGCACCCATACAATGAAATCGGCCTTACAGCTAAGAGAACTTAATCCGGAGATGAACATATATGTCTTGTATCGGGATATTCGTACTTATGGGCAGAGGGAGGCCCTCTACAGGGAGGCCAGGGGGAAGGGGGTTATTTTTCTGCGCTACAGCCTGGGAAAAAAACCCAAAGTGGAGACTGGGAAGCATGGGATTTCTGTGACGGTCAAGGATCATGTCCTGGGGAGGGATGTGATCCTCCAACCTGACCTCGTTGTGTTGGCCTCTGGCATCATACCCAAAGACAACGGCTCCCTGGCCCAAATGTTTAAGCTGCCTATGAACGAAGACGGATTCTTTATGGAGGCCCATGCCAAACTGAGACCTGTGGAATTCGCGACAGATGGGATTTTTCTTGCGGGCATGGCCCATTACCCAAAACCCATAGAGGAAAGCATCGCCCAGGCCAAAGCAGCGGCCTCAAGGGCATCCGTTGTACTCTCCCAAAAAGAAATGTCCGTGGAGGGTGTGGTTGCGCATGTGAACGAGATGTTGTGCCGGGGTTGTGGCGAATGTGAGAAAGTCTGTCCCTATAGCGCCATATCCCTCGTGGAACAAGAGGGTGGGGTTAGTCTATCTCATGTTCAGGAGGCCCTTTGTAAGGGATGCGGATCATGTGCTGTGGCCTGTCCCACAGGGGCGGCATCCCTATACCATTTTGACGACGAGGAAGTGCTGACCATGGTGGTCTCAGCGCTGGAAGTCTAAGGATGATGACCAGAAGGAGTTTGACGCGATGAGCGAAGCGTTCAATCCGAAAATCATTGCATTTGCCTGTAATTGGTGCGCCTATTCTGCCGCTGACCTGGCAGGGGTTAGTCGCTTTCAGTATCCGCCCAACATCCGGATCATCCGTGTGATGTGTTCGGGTCGCGTAAACCCTGGTTTCATTTTGAAGGCCCTTCAACTTGGCGCCGATGGGGTATTGGTCGCAGGGTGACACATCGGTGACTGTCATTACCTGGATGGTAATTTGAAGGCCGAAAAGATGTTCAATATGACCCGGGAACTGGTGAAGATACTTGGCATTGACCCTGAAAGAGTGCGACTGGAATGGGTCTCTTCTGCTGAAGGCATGCGCTTTGCTGAAGTGGTCAAAGAGTTTACAGAAAAGGTTAGGTCCCTTGGACCTTCTAACCTGAGAGCAGCTGCATGAGAGTTCAAGAAACGATTGCGTGAACAGGAGCAGGATTGTGAGCAAAGAAATACTTGTCATCGGAGGCGGCATAGCGGGAATTCAGGCCTCTTTGGATCTCGCTGAAATGGGATTCCATGTGAAATTGGTGGAGCGGCTTCCCAGTATCGGGGGGAAGATGGCCCAACTGGACAAGACCTTTCCCACCAATGACTGCGCCATCTGAATCCTCTCGCCCAAGATGCTGGATGTCGGTCGACATCCCAATATTGAGCTCATGGCTTACAGCGAAGTGGAGAAGGTGGAGGGCGAGGCCGGAGATTTCAAGGTGACGGTTCGCAGAAAGGCACGCTATGTGGATGAAGATAAATGCACAGGGTGCGGCGCCTGTGTAGAGAAATGTCCAACCTCCCTTCCAGATGCCTTCAACATGGGTTTAGGGGAGCGCAAAGCCATCTATAGCTGGTTTGCTCAGGGGATACCCTCAACCCACACTATAGATGCAGAGAACTGCCGTCAACTGCAGGGCAAGAAATGTGGCATCTGCAAGAAGACCTGTCAGGCGGACGCTATCAATTTCGAGCAGGAGGACAGGCTTGTGGAGCTCCATGTGGGGGCCATCATCGTGGCTTCAGGTTACGAGGTGTTTGATCCTTCACGAATTCCCGAGTACAGGTACAAGGACATCCCTAACGTGATAACGGCCCTTGAGTTTGAGAGGCTTTTGAGCGCCAGTGGTCCCACTGGAGGTCACTTGGATCGTCCATCGGACCTCGCTGCCAAGGCGCAGATCGCTGACCTGGAGAAGCAGGCGAAAAAGGCCCGGAAGACCCTTGAAAAATTCGAAGAGAAATTCAACGAGAGCTCCTCAGAATTTTTCAAACGGTATGAGGGAGGAGAATATGAGGGGGACGAAGAACGCCACAAATGGGCAGACAGATACAGGGA
>Ga0111161_1086_pt1 | contig 10703 bp, 13 predicted proteins | sample DeeMarSeWOR28_12_FD_80264 | JGI IMG/M metagenome (GOLD analysis project Ga0111161, IMG submission 80264) | Nitrospira bacterium SG8_3
GTTCCAAAAAAGGGTTTGAGCGATCAAAACGTGTAACACTTAAGAAAAACAATCTGTAATTCGATTTGAATTGAATATTTACTATTGACTATCTTCGATTGAAGAACTCGGCCCAATAATAATCAATCGTCAGTAACCAATTGTCAATATATAGGAGGGGCTACACATGGAAGTCACCCTGTTAATAGAAGCCACGGACAGGGCTTTCAAGATCCTGGAAGAGGCCAGGGCCCATGCCACAGGCATACTGGACACGACAGTGGAGCTGATGGCCGAGGAGACACGCTTTTTCCAGGAGCGCACCCTTCAGACCCTTTTCACGGGGGCACAAAAAAGGAGAACCCGATTTCAGAATTTCTTGGGGACTGCAGTCATCCTGTTTGCATTCTGGGCTTTGCTATCCGGGAAGTTTGATGCCTTTCATCTCACCCTTGGGGGAATTTGTTCCATTATAGCCGGCTACTTGTTTCACGATCTTCTGTTTGTGAACGTGCGGGTCGGGGATATCCGCACAGTCGCATTCAGGTTTATCAGGTACGTTCCATGGCTTCTCAAGCAGATCTTCTTGGCCAACCTCCATGTGGCCTCCCTGGTTCTCAATCCAAAGATGCCCATAGACCCGCGGATTGTGACGTTTAAGACAAAACTGGAGACGGACATCTCTAACGTCACCTTGGGCAATTCCATCACGCTGACCCCTGGGACCATTACTATGGACATCAAGGACGGTGTCTTTTATGTGCATGCCTTGAGCCAAAAGGTCGCTGATGATCTGAACGCGGGCGAGATGGAGGACAGGGTGGCGCATATCTTCATGGAGGCAGATCATCTCTACGTACAAGACGTGCTGGATGCAGCACGGATATATGAGAGGCTTCGGGTATGAAGAGAGAAGTGAACTAAAATGCCTAAAATGAACGAAAGTTAAGAATGAAAAGACTTGGAATTTGGTTTAGCCTCTGTACCCTAAAAATCTAGCTCACTGTAGGCACTTGTTTTGTAAAGGGGAAAGAAATGGTCAGGGACAGTGATGATGTGATCGTGAAGACGCTGGCTCGAATTCTCATGCCCTTTATCGTGGTTTACGCTCTCTACGTAATCATGCACGGGCATCACAGCCCGGGTGGTGGCTTTCAGGGGGGCGTGATTTTGGCGGCGGGCTTTGTCTTGTTGGTCATCAGCCACGGCTTAGAGCAAACGAGGAAGCGGATGTCCGAGAAGATGGCAGGCGCCATTAGCAGTGTGGGTGTCTTCATTTACGGGGGTATAGGAGCCCTCTGCCTGATTCTGGGGGGAAACTATCTCGACTATGGGAAACTGAGCAAAATCATTGGGGTTGAGGTTGAGGAAGCAAGATCCCTGGGGATCTTAGGTGTTGAGATTGGGGTTGCCCTGTCCGTTATGGCAGTCATGTGTACCATTTTTTTTGCCATCTTCACCGTGGGTGATTCTTCTGAAGAGGAAAGGAGCGAGCAGTGAGTCATTTCTTCCTGATCTTGGGTGTAGGCATGTGTGTCCTGGTCTTCGGTTGCCTCTACAGGGCCACAACGGGACCTGGTGTTTTGAACAGGGCGGTAGGGATTTCTGCCATTGGCACAAAGACTTTGATCCTTCTGCTGCTCATGGGCGTTATCTATGGCAGGATAGAGATGTTCATAGATATAAGCATGGTTTACGCCCTGTTGAATTTCTTGGGGACCTTGGTTCTGGCAAAATATCTGGAAAGGACGAGGGAGGTGTCATGCTAATTAAAGATATCCTAGTCATATTGTTCATGCTGGCGGGTATTTTCTTTTTTTTCACGTCAACCCTGGGCCTCCTGCGCCTCCCTGATTTCTATACCAGGCTTCACGCCACGGGTAAGGGAGATACGCTGGCGGTTCTCTACTCACTCATTGGACTTGCCATATATCACGGGCTCTCCCTGACAAGTGTCAAGATCATATTTATCGCCGTTTTCATGTTTCTGGCCCAACCCACAGCCACCCATGCCATCTCAAGGGCAGCCTACAGGTGTGAAGTGGAGCCCTGGACGTGTGAGCTGGATTTTACCGGCTAACGAGGAGGAGGAGAATGATTCTGGCCTTTAATTTGATCCTGGTCCTATTTGTATTCATCTGTGCCATAGCAGCTATTACCGTGCGGGATCTATTGAGCGCGGTCATCATCTTAGGCGCCTACAGTTTCCTCATGTGCCTTCTATGGACAGAAATGGCCGCTATTGACGTGGCTTTCACAGAGGCCTCTGTAAGCGCAGGTATCGGAACCGTGCTCATGATTGGAGCGGTGAGTAAAACAAAAAGGAGGTCAAAGGATTGAAGGCCTTAAGCCTCATCGTGGCAATCGTTATAGGGGCAGCACTCATATATGGTACCCTGGATATGCCCATGTGGGGGGATCCCCATTCGCCCGCCAGCTCTCATGTATCCCCTTATTATCTTCGTCACAGTCTGGAACAGACGGCCACCCCAAATGTGGTCACCTCTGTGCTTGCCGACTACAGGGGGTATGACACACTGGGTGAAACAACGGTCATATTCACTGCGGGCATGGCATGTATTTTATTACTTAGAAGAGCTAGAAAAAAGTAGGATGAGAGTGATGTGGGATTTCATCGTTGGTCACTATAACTATTGGATGTACATAGGGCTCATGATGATAGGGTTCTATGCCATGATGGCAAAGAGGAACCTGATCAAGAAGATCATCGGCATGAACATATTCCAATCAGCCATCATATTCTTTTTCATTTCCACGTCTGTCAAAAAGGGTGTAACCGTACCCATCCTGGAGCACGGCCATGAAGGCCACGGGAGCCATGCCATAGATGTTATGCAATATGCCAATCCCTTGCCGCACGTGCTCATGCTCACAGCCATTGTGGTGATGGTGGCCACTCTGGGCGTAGCGCTATCTGTTGCCATTATGATTTACAGGAAATATGGCACATTAGAGGAAGACGAAGTCCTTGGGAATATGAGAAAAGACTAAGAAAATGATAGAACAGATCCCCATCTTGATCGTCATCATTCCTTTGATATCTTCATTCCTTTGTCCTCTCATCGGGCTATGGAGGAAAGAGGCCTGCCACGGTTGGATCGTTTTCTCCCTCTCATTAAGTGTCCTCGCATCCATCCATACACTGCTTTCCATAATACAGAACGGTACTGTCCGTTACCACCTGGGAAATTGGAATCCTCCCTGGGGAATAGAATGCGTTATAGACCACTTTGGTGCATTCATGGTGGTCATCATATCAACCATGAGTCTTTTTGCCGCCGTCTACGGGAAGAAGACGATTGAAAAGGAGCTACCTGGCAAGACCATATACTTCTATACCATCTTCCTCCTACTGGTCACTGCGCTTTTGGGCATAGCGGTAACGGGGGATGTGTTCAATCTTTATGTGTCTTTAGAGATAGCCTCCTTGGCAGGTTATGCCCTCATAGCCGTGGGAAAAGACAGGGCGCCTGTGGCCAGTTTTAGATATATCGTAATGGGTACCATTGGCGCCTGCTTTTATCTTATCGGTCTCGGCTACCTCTATATAGTCACGGGTTCACTGAATATGGAAGACCTAAGAATCCTGCTGCCTCCACTCTACGCGAATAGAGTCGTTCAGACGGCATTTGTTTTCATGTTTGTTGGTTTTGGTATAAAAATAGCTCTATTTCCTCTTCATACTTGGCAACCGGATGCGTACACCTATGCCCCCTCCGCGACGAGCGTGATCATATCCACAGCAATGGCAAAGACTTCGGTTTACGCGCTAATAAGAATAATCTTTTCAGTCTTTACCCTGAATTTCGTCACGGGTTTTGTGGCTGTATTCGATGTTATTTGCTGGATATCTGCGATAGCCATGATCTTTGGCTCTGTATATGCGATAACGCAGAATAACCTGAAAAAGATGCTTGCCTATTCGAGTATAGCGAATGTGGGGTATATCATGCTTGGTGTCGGGCTTTCCGCTTCCACATCCTTGGGGCTCACGCCCGCGCTGATGCACATACTCAACCACGCGCTTATGAAAGGATGCATGTTTATGATCGCATGTGCATTCATTCATAAAGCGGGTTTGTGGGACATAAGAGACTTTGTGGGGTTGGGAAGGAGGATGCCCTATACATGCTTCGCCTTCATTTTGGCCGCCCTTGCCATGATAGGAATGCCACCGAGTGTGGGATTTATCACGAAGTGGTATTTGATACTCGCTGCATTGGAGGCCGGCCAATACATATTCGTGGCTGTGATATTGTTTAGTACGCTTCTTATGATCGTCTATTTTTGGCGCGTGATAGAAATTATGTACATAAGGGCAGGCGAAGGTGAGGGAAATGAAATCAAAGTGGAGGAGGTACCCGGGAGTATGCTCATACCCGGGTTAATCCTTGCGGTCCTCTGTTTTCTTGTGGGGATTGCCTGGATATCGGGACTTCTCTCTCCCATCTTGGAGGCCGTTAATTCAGGATTCGGACTGGGGGTGGTGTCATGACGGCGGTCATATCCATCAAGCCATTGTTAGCGATCTCATGCCCCATTATTTGCGCTTTTCTCATTTTCCTTTTTAGGAAACGACCGAACATTAGGGAAAGCTGCACCATAATCGCCGGTATTGTACAATTTCTAATAATCATCTCAATGGCACCCACCATTCTCCACGGTAGTGTGATCAAATTCCATCTCCTCACCGTATATCAGGGGATTGATTTCAGTTACAAGGTTGATGCTTTTGGTCTTATTTTCGCTATCACCTCTTCTTTCCTCTGGATTCTGGTTTCTCTTTACTCCATAGGGTATATGCGGGCACTAGAAGAACACGCCCAAACGCGATTTTACTTCATGTTTGCCCTGGCTATTTTTTCTGCAGTGAGCATAGCCATGTCTGAGAACCTGATCACCTTTTATCTGTTTTATGAGGCGTTAACACTTTCAACATACTGGTTAGTTGCGCATCACGAGGACGAGGAGGCATTCTTTGGAGGGCGTAAATACCTCACGTATTTGCTCAGCTCAGGTTGGTTCTTATTTGCTGCGGTGGTGTTGACATATGTCCTGGCGGGGACGACGGATTTCGTTGGGGGGGGGATATTGACATCAGGTTCTGGGTCTAGGTTCACACTAACCCTGTTATTTGCCTTATTTGCGCTAGGCTCCATGAAAGCGGCATGGATGCCTTTTCATTCGTGGCTTCCCAGCGCAATGGTGGCGCCAACACCGGTCAGTGCCCTCTTGCATGCGGTGGCCGTGGTCAAGGCTGGTGTTTTTGGGTTTGTCAGGATCGTGAGCTATGTATATGGGACAGATTTGATGAGTGAGCTGGGACTCGGGGTCATCCTTGCCTCTGTAGCCGCTTTTACCATGATCATGGGGTCCTTCTTTGCCATAGGGGAAGACAACCTCAAAAGAAGATTGGCCTACTCCACCATAAGCCAGTTATCCTACATAATCTTTGGTGTGGCATTGTTGAGTCCCTATGGGGTAACTGGGGCAATGATACACATTCCTTTCCATGGGTTCATGAAGATAACCCTCTTTCTTTGCGCAGGTGCCATCATGGTAACGACGGGGAAGAAACAAATAAGCGAGATGGCAGGGATAGGGAGGGCGATGCCTATAACCATGATTGCCTTCACCATAGGGGCGGTAGGTATGTGCGGAACGCCACCCGTATCTGGGTTCATCAGTAAATGGTTCCTCTGCCTTGGAACCTTACAATCGGGTCAGCTCGTTTTCTTGGGTGTTATTCTGATAAGCTCTTTGCTCGATGCCATTTATTTCTTTCCCATCGTAATAACGGCCTTTTTTAGACGACCAGCGGGGACGGACGAGATGGAAGTGGGCCAAAAAGAAAGAGAAAGGCCCATCTATCTTTTTATGGTCATTCCCTTGGCCATAACGGCGATCTTCTCCATTATCTTTTTCCTGTTCCCGAATACATTTTATGTCTTGGACCTTGTGGAATTGGCAGTAAAGACGCTTTTCTAGGTTGGCCAGTTCAGTGGTATTTACCCTAACGGAGATATGAACCATGACTGATGAAAGAAGCGATGAAATAGAAGGCAAGATGGAGCTCTCTCACGAGCCTATTCCGCCTTACAGAACCATTTTCTTTATATCGATCACCCTGGGCGTTCTGTATCTGGCATTCATACTATTTAAGACGTTTTAAGGAAGAGGTGAAAAAAAAGGAGTGAGACATGAAGGAAAAAAGTGACGCCCCGCATACAAGCAATCAAGCTCCTGATGAGGAGATGGAAACTGCAAGTTCAAAGAAGTATCTTTTTGACAATCCTAGGAACGTGAAGATCCTCTTGCGGACCTTCTTTTCATCGCTTCTGGTTCTCCTGGTGATCGAGTTCTTTATTCACAAACATCCTCATTTTCCCTGGGAAGGGTGGCACGAATTCTATGCCGTATTCGGATTTGTGGCCTGCGTGGCACTCGTTCTTGCAGCGAAATACATTCTGCGACCCCTCGTAAAAAGAGGAGAGGATTACTATGATTGATACGGTCCCCCCAGCAACCGTATTTATCTTTGGTGCACTTTTGGTCCCCTTTATTAGGGGAAAATGGAAAAGTGCCTATCTGTTGCTTATACCGGTTGTTGGGTTTATAAACCTGATCAACATTCCTGAAGGGACTCACTGGGTGGTAAGGTTTGTCGGCTATGATCTCGTCTTTGGCAAAGTGGACCGACTGAGCCTACTTTTTGGATACATCTTTCATCTCATATCCTTTATCGCCCTTATTTATGCGCTTCATGTGAAAGATGACCTCCAGCATATGGCAGGGCTTGTTTATGCGGGCAGCGCGCTGGGCGTCATTTTTTCAGGGGACCTCTTTTCTTTCTTTGTCTTTTGGGAGCTGCTCACCGTCGCTTCCATATTTCTCATCTGGGCCCGTGGGACAAAAGAATCACGTGGGGCAGGATTCAGGTATCTTCTCGTTCATTCAGCCGGAGGCCTCTGCCTACTGGCAGGCATCGTCCTGCATGTGTATCAGACAGGCTCCATTGCGTTTGGATACATGGGATTAAACAGCGTGGCCACTTACTTTATATTTTTCGGTTTTGGCCTGAATTGCGCCTGGCCCATTCTCCATCCTTGGCTGACTGATGCCTATCCTGCGGCGACCATCACGGGAACCATATTCTTGAGCGCCTTTACCACAAAATGTGCAGTATATGCCCTGGCAAGGGCTTTTCCCGGAACCGAAGCACTCATATGGATTGGGGCGATCATGACGGGATTTCCCATTTTTTATGCGGTCATTGAGAATGACCTCAGAAGAGTGCTCTCCTACAGCTTGATCAACCAAGTGGGGTTTATGGTATGCGGTATTGGCATAGGAACCCATCTCTCCATCAATGGGGCGGTCTCCCATGCCTTTAATGATATTCTCTTCAAGGCCCTCCTTTTCATGGCCATGGGAGCGGTGATGTATCGGACGGGAAAGATCAACGGCACGGCTTTGGGCGGATTGTATAAAACCATGCCCCTTACTTGTATTTTTTGTATGGTGGGCGCCGCGTCCATCTCAGCGTTTCCCCTATTTAGCGGGTTTGTCAGCAAGTCCATGGTCATGGATGCAGCTGCCCTAGGGAACATGAGGATTATATGGTTCATCCTGCTCTTTGCATCAGCTGGCGTATTTCACCATGCGGGGATCAAGATTCCCTTCTTTGCGTTTTTCTCACATGATACCGGTATGAGGCCGAAGGAGGCCCCCTTGAATATGCTTGTTGCCATGGGCATTGCGGCGTTCCTTTGTATTTTCATAGGTTCGTATCCGTGGCCCCTTTACAGTCTACTGCCCTTTCAGGACGTTGGGTATGATCCATACACCGCCTCACACGTGGTGGGTCAAACCCAGCTCCTTTTCTTTTCAGCTTTGGCCTTCTCCCTTCTCCTCCTGTCTGGCATCTACCCGGCCGAGATGCGGAGTGTCAATCTTGACGCAGATTGGTTTTACAGGAAAGCAGGAAGGAGATTCTTGTGGTTCTGTGAAAAACCGCTCATGGTGTTCGGGAATTTCCTGGATCGTTACGTATTGAAATTGGCAGGCGCCTCCAAGTCTTCCCCAGCGGAAGCCGTCCAGTGGGAGCAGGGGATAGATAGGTTTTTTCATGTGAAACTCACATCTGTTCCAACGGTTATATATAATTGGGTAAGGCACCTTCGAACTGAAATGGGATACTTACCCATCAATGTCACGTATGTGGCCATATCTTTTGTCGTATTGCTTTTCTTAGTCTTGTTATTGGGTTAGTGAAATGATCCCTCATATTCTTCTTCAGATATTAGTAGCTCCAATCGTAGCCTCAATAATTATCTTTTTGACCCGGCACAAAATAGGTGGGAAAGCAGGCTGGATATCAGGCGTTACCCTGTTATATACCTCTGTTCTTCTTTGCGTGGCGGGTCTCAGAGTTTATGGGGGTGAAATCATTTATGAGAAATATCCCCTTGGACCCGAGGTAAGTCTAAATCTTCTGGCAGACGGTTTAAGCCTACCCGTCGCATTGGTCATTAATTTCATATGTGTTGTTCTCTCATTCTACTCCATGCATTACGTAGATCACAGAATAGAGGAAATATATGGAGAGGTGGACAGGCGGACATGGCTCATATATTACACAAGGTTTTTCCTTCTGTATCTCTTTTTCCCCACCGGTTTTATGGGTGTCTCTTTTGCTACTAATCTCATAAGCGTCTATTTCTTCCTGGAGCTATTAACGATTATCCCCCTCTATTTCATCATGGCCCAATTTGGATACTCCGATTATATAACCCGTTACAAGGTTGCCCTGATGTGTCTCTACTGGGGAGTTGCTGGGGCGACCCTCTTCTTGATTGGTGTGCTGTTAGGTTATACCCAGATAGGCAGCTTTGAGATCTCTGAGCTACCAAATCTTGCAGGGAGCAGTCTTACTTTTTGGTTCGCAATCCTCATTCTTCTGGGTCTGGCTACGAAACTGGCGATAATTCCCTTCCATGTCTGGATGCCCTGGGTCCACGCAGAACATCCCACATGCATAGCGGGGCTGCTAGCCGTTTATGCCAATATAGCCGCTTACGTGGCTGTGAGGGTTCTCGTCTTGCCACTTCGTGACGATCTCCAAGTTTTCTGTATCCCTATTTTGGTGTTCGCTCTAATAACCATGATTTATGGCGCGCTTCTCACATTGGCACAAACTGACGCGAAGCGTTTCTGTGCGTGCTCAACCATAAGCCAGATATCTTACTCCGTGTTTGGAATTGGGGCCCTCACCATTTGGGGGGTTGAAGGCGGTATTTTTTATTTTCTGAGTCACATCTTGGGTAAAGCCGTTCTCTTCTCTACTGCTGGTATTTTAGTTTACACCACAGGGATCAGAGATATGCGGAGGATGGGGGGGCTTTGGTCTAAAATGCCGATAACCGCAGTTCTCTGGATATCTGGGGCACTGATACTTTCAGCCCTCCCCCCCACGAGCGGTTTTGTGGGAAAATGGACCCTGTTTGCCGGCGCGTTCCAGAGAATGTATAATGATCCTGTGGGACTTCTCATCGTGGTTTTGGCCATCATCTCAACCCTACTCACACTCGTCTATACGTTTTTGGCTGCAAGGAGAATATTCTTCGGGCCATTGAAGCCTGAGCTGTCAAATGATAAGATCAAGGATCCTCCACTGACAATGAGTCTCCCTCTTCTCGCCCTGGTGGTCGTCGCTTTCATCCTGGGTGTGTATCCGAAACCCTTTTTGGCCCTAATCCATTCTGTGATCGGTTTCTTGTAAGCAGGGCAACCCGCTTTATTTCCTGTGGCAAAAAGAGATAAGAATATGTAATCTTCTACCCTATGAACAATTGATGCCTTTCGCGGCTCACATTCAGCAGGAGAGGGGCGGGGCAGTGAAATACAATGGTTGTTTCTGATATGGACACGCATGAAAAGGGTTCAGGCTATGGAAAAGCGTAAAGTGTTCAACGTGGCCATCGTAGGTGGCGGTCCTGGATCCAAGGCGATTATTGATATCATCCTTGATAAAAAGCTCAGCCAGCTTCCCATGAAACTCATCGGGGTCGCTGATCCTAATCCCAAGGCCGTAGGGTATCGTTACGCCAAGGAAAAGGGCATTTTTACCACAGGGGACTATAAGGCCCTTTACAAGCTAAAAGACCTCCATATGCTTATTGAACTGACCGGTCGTGAAGAGGTGGCCAATGAAATCTCCCAAAACAAGCCAAAACATGTCCGCATGATGGACCACATGGCTGCCTATCTTTTCTGGGATATCTTCCAAATTGAAGAACAACGTATTGCCGAGCGTGCGCGGGCTGAAGCGGCATTACAGGAGACTGGTGATGTCCTGTCTCGGATGGAAAGTCTTTCGCAAATCGTCCAAGCAACTTCCATACCCACCTTTGTGATAGACAGCACGCATACCGTAACCCATTGGAACAAGGCTTGTGAGAATTTGACGGGTATTCCTGGAAAAGAAGTCATTGGAACCCAGAACCAGTGGCTAGGTTTCTATGCCAGAAAAAGACCGGTGATGGCAGATCTCATGGTAGACAACGCACCGGAGGAAGAAATCCTCAGGTACTATGGTGACAAAGGGCGAAAATCAGCCGTCATAGAGGGGGCATACGAGGCGGAAGATTTCTTCCCTGACCTTGGGGAAAAGGGGAAATGGGTCTTCTTTACCGCAGCACCAT
>Ga0111161_1118_pt1 | contig 10582 bp, 12 predicted proteins | sample DeeMarSeWOR28_12_FD_80264 | JGI IMG/M metagenome (GOLD analysis project Ga0111161, IMG submission 80264) | Nitrospira bacterium SG8_3
CACCTCATAGGCTATTTGGGTGAGATCAGCGAAAAGCAGTTGGCTAGCGGGCGCTTTCCACATAACAGAGGGGGAGATTTCATAGGAAAGTTCGGCGTTGAAAAGGCCTATGAGTCATTTTTTCACGGTGAGCCGGGGACGAAGCAGGTTCAGGTCAATGCCCTCGGCCAAGTCACAGGCGTGCTGGAAACGAAAGAGGCGGTATCAGGAAAAAATGTCTACCTGACCTTGGACGTTAAACTCCAATCTAAGACAGAAGAATTGCTTGCTGGCCAGGTAGGGGCCGCCGTGGCCATAGAGCCTTCCAGTGGTCATGTCTTGGCCATCGTCAGCGGTCCGGCATTTAATCCCAATGCTTTTGTTGAGGGCATGACATTTGACGCATGGAACAGACTTTCTAGCAACGAGTTCCGTCCCATGGAGAATAAGGCCATTCAAGGTCAGTACCCCCCTGGGTCCACGTATAAGATCGTGACGGCGATAGCAGGGTTGGAGGAAGGTATCATCAACGAAAATACGGCGTATTACTGTCCAGGCCATTACAGGTACGGCAACCGCACTTATCGCTGCTGGAAACGTTCAGGACATGCAACCGCAAAGATCATAGACGCCCTGGCCCGGTCGTGCGACGTTTTCTTTTTTCGAGTGGGAGAAGAATTGGGCGTGGATCGTTTGGCTCGGTATGCTGAGGGTTGCGGATTGGGGACGACGACGGGGATCAAGCTTGACAATGAGGCCGCAGGCTTGGTTCCGACCTCGGTGTGGAAGTTGAAAAAGAAAGGGGCGCCTTGGCAGGGTGGCGAGACGCTATCTATAGCCATCGGCCAGGGCTTTGATCTGGTGACACCTTTGCAGATGGCTTGTTTGGTGGCTGCGGTGGCAAACGGAGGCACGCGGTATAAGCCCTTGGTGGTCCAGCGAATTGAGTCTTCGGACGGCTCTGTTGTCAAAATCGGAGAGCCAGAGGTTCTAGGAAGGCTTCCGGCATCGAGGAAAACACTTGAAATTGTCAAACAAGGGATGGTGAATGCCGTGAATACACCCTCAGGCACCGGATGGAACACCCGCATATCTGGCGTCAGAGTCGCAGGTAAGACTGGCACCGTTCAGGTCGTGGCCATGTCGCCGGATCACGAGGAAGACTCCCATGAGAGCAAACCCTTTCGTTTCCGCGATCATGCCTGGTTTGTGGCCTTTGCACCAGCCGAACAGCCACGGATCGCCCTGGCCGTACTTGTGGAGCATGGGGGTCATGGGGCAACCGCGGCAGGGCCCATCGCCAAAGAGATGATCAGGACGTACCTGGAGCTATGATTGATCGAAGACTAGTTCAACACTTTGACTGGATTTTGTTGGGCTTCACCCTGATGCTTGTAGGGATCGGCCTCTTGTCCCTGTATAGCGCAGTGAACGCCGGTCCGGATGTCGCCCATGTCACGGGCCCGGTGTACCTGAAACAGGCTTATTGGTTCGGCATTGGAGCGGGTTTGATGGTTGTGATGTTTCTCTTCAACTATAGGTGGATGAACCGGTGGGCCTTTGCCATCTATGCCGTTTCCGTCGCACTGCTGGTGGCTGTGGCCTTTGTGGGCAAAGAGGTCTCCGGTTCCCAGCGGTGGCTTTCAATAGGCCCCTTATCGTTTCAACCCTCAGAACTGATCAAGATTTCCGTTGTTATTCTCCTGGCAAGATATTTTTCTGATCGTTCGTCAGAAGAAGGTTTCACCCTCAAGGACCTTTGGAAACCCCTTGTCTGGACCTTGATCCCCTTTCTCTTGATCGCGAGGCAGCCCGACTTGGGCACTGGCCTCATTGTTCTTCTCATCGCCGGGTCAGTGACCCTCTTTATGAAGATCGAACGTCGATCGCTCATCCTTCTGACGGCTGGAGGGGTGGTGGGATCTTTGGTCGCTTGGTTTTTCTTATTGGAAGACTATCAGAAAAAGCGGATTTTGGTGTTTTTGAACCCTGACAGAGACCCCTTGGGGGCTGGTTATCATGTCAAACAGTCCATGATCGCCGTGGGGTCCGGCACATTTCTGGGCAAGGGGTTCTTGAAAGGGACCCAAAATGCCCTCTCTTTTCTCCCAGAGCAGCATACAGACTTCATATTTTCTGTCCTGGCAGAAGAGTGGGGGTTCTTGGGTTCGGCCACAGTCGTTACGGTCTATCTGTTGGTCGTCATCTGGGGGCTGAGTGTTGCCATGCGTTCCAAGGAGCCCTTTGGAACCATTTTGGCTGTTGGTATTACGAGCATGATATTCTGGCAGGCTGTCATTAACGTAGGAATGGCGCTGGGCCTGCTTCCTGTGGTGGGGGTGACGCTGCCACTCATTAGCTACGGCGGTTCGTCACTCGTGGCCGTCATGCTTGGGATGGGGATCCTTATGAATATTAGTATGCGGAGGTTCGTGTTTAAGGCTTGAACCTTTTCGGGTGAGGTATGTTGCATGATTTGAAGATCCATTGCAGTTCCGATCAACCGGGACGGAGAAGGCGCTCGGTTTTACGGTTGAACCTAAATGACTCAAAGAAGGCCGATATCGTTTCGTGCCTGGAAAGAGGGGCCCCACATGAAAAAGGGAAGAAAAGGGATTCAGACATTCTTGGGTTCGGAAACCACGCTGGAAGGCAAACTCGCCTTTGAAGGCACTGTGCGACTGGATGGGCATTTCAAGGGGACCATAGAAAGCAAAGATGGCGTCATGATTGTGGGGGATAAGGCCGTCATCCACGCTGATATCCTGGTCCACACGGCCACAGTGAGCGGGGAAGTCAGCGGCAATATTCGAGCTACAAGTCGTATTGAGTTGCATCCACCAGCCCGTGTGTTTGGTGACTTGACTGCCCCTGTGGTGGTTATTGACGCGGGGGTGGTTTTCCATGGAAACTGCACCATGAAGCCTAATGATGAAGCAGGCAGCAAGACCATTGATCTGGCGGGATGGAAAACCTGATATTGAAAAAAGAAAAAAACCTTTGACAAGGTGGCTGCGGTAGTGTATAGACGTTCAGCTTTTCTGGGTGGGCATGTTGTCAGATTCTTTTACTATTCCATAAACCTTCAAGATTGGAAAGTGGGAGTTCCTCATGATCAGTGTCAGTCCCTTTCTGTTCGTCCAGATGGCCAACTTCATCCTGCTGATCTTCATCTTGAATGCCATTCTCTATAAACCTATTCGCAACAGCCTTATCGAAAGAAAGAAAAAAATCCAAGGCGCGGAGGAGGCCATAGAGGGTGCCAAACGGAATGCTGACGAGGCCGGGCAAACCTTCAAGACAAAGATGGGTGATGCCAAGATGAAGGGGCACCAGGAAAAGGAAGCCCTGAAGCAGGCCGGCCAGGAGGAGGAAAAGCGGCTTGTGGATGAAATTAATCAAAAGGCCCAGGCAGAGTTAGAGGCCGTGCGAGCGCAGATTGCCAAAGACGCCGAGAGCGCCAGGGGTAAATTGAAGGGCGAGATGAAAGGCTTCTCTGCTGCGATTGCTGAAAAGATATTGGGGAGGGCTGTCTCATGAGGGCGTTTATCAGGACAGGCAAAGCACGCTACGTTGTCAGCCTCTTGGTGATACTTTCCGTCCTCCTAGCCTTTGGAGCGGTTTGGGCTTCCTCTGAAGGCGGACATGGAGACAGCGCAGGTAAGGTCAAGGATTTGATCTGGCGGATCATGAACTTCGTCGTCCTTGCAGGCGCACTGATTTTCCTTTTAAGGAAGCCGTTGGCCCAGGCCCTTGAGGCACGCCGTCAGGGGATCAGAGACCAGTTGGATGACCTGGAAAAGCAGAAAGTGGATGCGCAAAAACAGCTTTCCGAATACAAGGCAAAACTGGCCCGTTTGGACAAGGAAATCGAAAAGATCGTTGCCGAATACGTGAAGGATGGCGAAGCCGCAAAGGCAAAAATTATAGAAGAGGCAAAGGTCGCAGCCGAGAAACTCCAGGCACAGGCCAAGAAAAATATTGAGCATGAATTTGAAAAGGCCCGGCAGGCGCTGAAAGCAGAGATGGCTGCCGAGGCCGTGTCCGTGGCAGAGGCATTAATCAAGAAGCATATCAAAGACGAAGACCAGGAACGCATTGTTGATGAATACTTGACGAAGGTGGTGGTAGCCCAGTGATAAGTATCAGAATCGCCAGACGTTATGCCAAGGCACTGTTATCCATTGGAAGGGAAGACGGCCGGGCAGAGACGTACAAGGAAGAGTTGGAAGGCTTTGCCAAGCTCCTGGAAGAAAACAAGGAACTGGAGATGGCCATCTCTAACCCTCTCTATAATGAAGAAGCTCGCAAGCAGGTCTTACAGGCGGTCTTGGAACGTTTTGCCCCCTCTGAGATCATGAGGTCCTTCTTGCTCCTATTGTTTGACAAGGGCAGGATTCAATACGTGAAGGACATATCTGCCTTTTATGAGAAGCTGACCGACGAACTCGCCAACATTGTTCGTGCTGACCTGGTGTCAGCCGTGGAAATGCCAGAAGAAAGCATCGAAAAAATCCGGGCCGCCCTGTCCAAGAAAACGGGCAAAGAGGTGAGGATGGAGACCAGGGTGGACCCGGCCTTGATTGGCGGTGTCGTGACCAAGATCGGGGATTTGGTCTTAGATGGAAGCGTGAAAACGCAGCTTATAAGTCTAAAAGAATCTTTGCAAAGGGGTGAGGGAATCTGATGGAAATTAGAGCCGAAGAAATCAGCGACATTATCAAGGGACAGATTAAGGACTACGACAAGAAGGTGGATGTGAGCGAAACCGGGACCATCTTGTCGGTGGGTGACGGCATCGCCAGGGTCTATGGCGTGGAAAAGGCCATGTCCATGGAGCTTCTCGAGTTTCCCCATGGGATCATGGGCCTGGTCCTGAACCTGGAAGAGGACAATGTGGGTGTGGCCATCATGGGTGAAGATATCAAGCTCCAGGAGGGCGATATCTGCAAACGAACCGGCAAGATCGCCCAGGTCCCCGTGGGAGATGCCATCTTGGGCCGGGTCGTGGACGCCCTGGGAGTCCCCTTGGATGGCAAGGGCCCCATTGACGCCAAGGAGTCTCGCCGCGTCGAGATGATCGCGCCAGGCGTTATTGCCCGGCAATCGGTGAATGAACCCATGTACACCGGCCTTAAGTCGATCGATGCCATGACGCCTGTGGGCCGCGGACAGCGGGAACTCATCATCGGTGACCGTCAGATCGGAAAGACAGCCATCGGGGTGGACGCCATCATCAACCAGAAGGGTCAGGATGTGGCCTGTATCTATGTGGCATGCGGTCAAAAGAAATCCACCGTTGCTCTGTTGGTCGATGTATTGGAAAAACACGGCGCTATGGAATATACCACGGTCATATCGGCCTGTGCCAGCGACCCCGCGACCCTGCAATACATTGCACCTTATGCGGGTTGTGCCATGGGTGAGTTCTACCGGGACAATGGACGGCATGCCTTGATTATCTATGATGACCTGTCAAAGCAGGCAGCGGCATACCGCCAGATTTCCCTCCTCTTGAGGCGTCCTCCTGGCCGCGAGGCCTATCCCGGAGATATCTTTTTTAACCACTCCCGTCTCCTGGAACGGGCGGCCAAGCTTAATGATGAACTGGGTGCCGGTTCTCTGACTGCATTGCCGATTATCGAGACCCAGGCCGGCGACGTTTCCGCCTACATCCCCACCAATGTGATCTCCATTACGGACGGCCAGATCTATCTGGAGCCGGCGCTGTTCTTTTCCGGTGTCCGTCCAGCGATTAACGTGGGGCTTTCCGTCTCCCGAGTGGGTGGTGCGGCCCAGGTGAAGGCGATGAAGCAGGTAGCAGGCTCTCTGCGTCTTGACCTGGCCCAGTTTCGTGAACTTGAGGCCTTTGCCGCCTTTGGAAGTGACCTGGATAAGGCCACGCAGCGGCAGTTGACCCGCGGGATGCGCCTTGTGGAAGTCCTGAAACAGCCCCAGTATACCCCTCTTGCCTTGGAAAAGCAGGTGACCATCCTGTATGCCGGAACGAAGGGCTATCTGGACAAGTATCCGGTGGAGGTTCTGGGCAAATACGAGGCCGGCCTATACCCGTTCATGGAAAGCAAGTATCCTCAGGTATTCAGCGAACTGGCAGAAAAGAAAGTCATTAGCGACGAGCTGGACAAGACCATGGCAAAGGCGCTGTCTGAATATGACGAGGAATTCAAAGACACCATCAAGTAGTCCATCAGGCGACGCTTGGACATAGAGGTAAGGTATGGCGACACTCAAGGATATACTGAGACAGATCGGAGCGGTCAAGAAGACGCAGAAGATCACCAAGGCCATGAACATGGTGGCAGCCTCTAAGCTCAGAGGCGCCCAGGAGAAAATGGAAGCCTTCAGGCCCTATGCGGACAAGTTCGCCGAGGTGTTGGGCAGCCTGGCCGAACGTATAGAGGCAGACGAAGAGCACGCCCCCCCACTCCTTGTGCCACGGGCAGAAGTGAAAACCATAGACTTGGTTCTGATGACGTCTGACCGCGGGTTGTGCGGGAGTTTTAATACAAACCTGATAGCCAAGGCCGAGAAGTTTCTGAAAGACAAGGCGAACCAAGGGATTGAAACGCGGCTCATTTGCATGGGTCGCAAGGGGCGCGATTACTTCCGTCGCCGCAAGCAGAATATCATCGACACACACATCGGTGTCGTGGGTGCCAGGTTTGGCTTTAACGTGGCAATCAATGCAGGCCGGGCAGCGATAGACAGCTTCCTCGACGGGCAGACCGATGAAGTTCACATGCTTTATTCCGAATTTGTGTCGGTGGCCAGACAAACGCCCACTCTCAAGCAACTGGTCCCCATCGCCGGGGTCGAGAAGGTGGAAGAAACCGAGGCCGCTGCTGAGGTAGGTTATATTGCGGAACACATCTGCGAGCCTTCTGCAGAGGAGCTTATGGCAGAGATGCTTCCCAAGCAAGTCTATGTCCAGGTATTCAGGGGTTTGTTGGAGACCTCTACCAGTGAGCATGCAGCGCGTATGGCAGCCATGGACAATGCCACGAGCAACTGTAAAGAGATGATTACGTCACTCACCTTGGTCTATAACAAGGCCCGCCAGGCAGCCATTACCGCAGAGCTGATGGACATCGTAGGCGGGGCCGAGGCCCTGAAGGGGTAATAAGGTTCGTTAAGGTTACAGAAGTTCAATAGAATATATGGGAGGTTGAGAGCATGGCAGACATCGTCAGCAATCCGGGAATTAGTGACGAAGAAGACAACCTGGTGGTGGAAGTGGCACAACACCTTGGTGACCGGGTGGTGCGCACCATTGCCATGGACATGACGGACGGTCTGGTCAGGGGTATGCCGGTGAAGAATACGGGCCATGATATTATGATGCCTGTGGGTGATGCTGGTTTAGGACGGGTCCTCAATGTGGTGGGACGGCCTGTGGATGGACTCGGTCCGGTTGTGACGGACAAGTACGCCCCCATCCATCGACCGGCGCCCTTGTTTACCGAACAGGACACGACGGTGAACGTGCTGGAAAGTGGGGTCAAGGTCATGGATCTGCTTGTTCCCTTCCCCAGGGGCGGCAAGATGGGCATGTTCGGCGGCGCGGGTGTGGGCAAGACCGTTATCATGATGGAGATGATCCACAACATCGCCATGCAGCACGGCGGTATCTCCGTGTTTGCAGGCGTGGGTGAGCGGACCCGCGAAGGGAACGACCTCTACCATGAGATGAAGAACTCTGGTGTTCTTCCCAGGGCAGCCCTCATTTACGGACAGATGACCGAGCCTCCCGGGGCCCGTGCTCGTGTGGCCCTGTCCGCCCTGACTGCAGCGGAATACTACAGGGACGAGGAAGGCAAGGATGTGCTTCTGTTCATTGACAACATCTTCCGTTTTACGCAGGCCGGCTCCGAGGTTTCTGCCCTTCTTGGGCGCATGCCCTCTGCGGTGGGCTACCAACCCACGCTGGCGGTGGACCTGGGAGAACTCCAGGAGCGCATTACGTCTACCACCAAGGGGTCGATCACCGCGGTACAATGCGTGTATGTGCCTGCTGACGACTTGACAGACCCGGCACCGGCAACCACGTTTGCCCACCTTGACGGCACCGTGGTCTTGTCCAGACAGATCGTGGAGCTCGGGATCTATCCGGCTGTGGACCCGCTCGATTCGGTTTCGCGCATTCTGGATCCGGTGGTTTTGGGGGAGGAGCATTACCAGACGGCTCGAACGGTTCAGGTGATCTTGCAGAAATACAAGGATTTGCAGGATATTATCGCCATTCTCGGCATGGATGAGCTTTCTGAAGAAGACAAACTCACGGTTGGGCGAGCCCGCAGGATCCAACGATTCCTCTCACAACCCTTCTTTGTGGCGGCTGAATTTACCGGTACCGATGGCAAGTATGTGAAGGTGGAGGATACCGTCAAAGGCTTCAAAGGGATCTGCGAAGGCGAACACGACGAGCTTCCTGAACAGGCCTTCTACATGGTCGGCGGCATTGAAGAGGTCCAAGAGAAGGCCAAGAAAATGGCGGCCATTGAATAGCAATTAGGGGATAGGTGCATTATGGCAGGCAATATCATGTTGGAGGTCGTAACCCCTGATAAATCCGTGGTGCGCGAAGAGGCTCAAATCGTGGTTGCGCCCGGAGAGTACGGGGAGTTTGGCGTATTGATCGGCCATACCTCGTTCCTGACGACCCTGAAAACAGGGATGGTGAGGTACAAGGACTCGGGTGGCAGTGAACGCGTCGTGTTTGTGAGTGGTGGATTCTCAGAGGTTTTGCCGAAGAAGGTCACCGTATTGGCCGAATCGGCTGAGCGACGAAGAGATATTGACGTAGAACGGGCCAGGGCCGCGATGAAACGGGCCGAACAACGGTTGGCCGAGGCTAGCAAGAGGGAAGACATTGATTTCAGACGGGCCCAGGTCGCATTGCAACGTGCAATCATCAGAATAAAGATTGCTCAGGCCAGGTAGTCCGGATCCGTTCTGCGAAAAAACAGGAACAAGAGGGGCAGGTCAATAATTGATCTGCCCCTTCTTATTTGGTAAGGAATAGACTGATGGGCAACGTAAACGCCATTATCTTGGCTGCTGGCAAAGGCACCCGCATGAAGTCGGACCGAGCCAAGGTGCTCCATGAGGTAGCCGGGGTGCCCATGATTCGGTATGTGGTCGAGACGGCGCTGGCTGTGGTCGACGACGTCGTGGTTGTCATAGGCCATCAGGCCGAAGCCGTCCGCAAGGTCCTGGCTGGATATCCATCCCTTCGCTTTGCCCTTCAAAAAGAGCAGCTCGGCACGGGACATGCAGCCCTGACCGCCATACGGGAGATGCCTGCTGGTGCCCAGGATGCCGTCATTTTGTGTGGAGACACGCCGCTCATCAGGGCAGAGACCGTTCGAGCCTTGATAGAGGCACACAGGGATTGGCAGACGGACCTAACCCTCGGAACCACCAGACTTGAGCGGCCTTTTGGATACGGAAGAGTGATTGCTGACGAGCAGGGGCGTATCGTTCGGATCGTTGAGGAATCAGATGCCTCTGAGGCAGAGAAAGAAATCCAAGTCGTTAATACGGGGACCTATTGTGTAAAACTCGATTTCTTGAAAGCGTCCTTGCCAGACCTGGATCAGGACAACGTCCAGGGTGAATTCTATTTAACGGATGTGGTTGAACGAGCCTACCGAAATGGCAGGCCTGCCGCTAATTTTGAAATTCGTGATAGTTTGGAGGCGTTAGGTGTGAACACCATAGACGAGCTGGCCAGGGCAGAAAGCTTCCTCCGATAAGGCGGTGGGTGAGGGGGTAGTTTTCTCTTGACTCCTCTCAGAGTGATTGTTTATACTTTGTATAGTTGATTAGGAGAATTTGAGTCGGTTTTGGGAGTTCCGTATGGACGAACAGACTATCCCCCAGCAGTTCAAGAAGCTCGAGGAAAAGGTGGGGCAATTGGTTCAGACATGTCATGATCTTCAGCATTCGAACGTAGCGTTACAAGCCAAGATTAGGGACCTTGAAGAGGCCTTAAAGACAAAAGATGCTACCGAACAGCACTATATGGAAGAAAAAACAATGATTCGGTCGAAGATAGACCACCTAGTGAGCAGATTGGAGCAGGTTTTGGATTCAGGCTAAGATCATGCCAAGATCGGCTGTTGCGTATCAGGCCGTGACACATTCAGAAGGTCTAGACTCCTGTGGACCGAGTAATTAGCATAGAACTGTTCGGCGAACCCTATACATTCAGGGCAGAAGCTGAAGCTATTCACGCAGAGAAGATTGCAAACTATGTGGTCGAACAGGTAGAAAAGGCCCGGGCTTGTGCTGAGGGGCCGGCCAAAGTAGATACCCTGATTTTGGCCGCTTTGAATATTGCCAACGACTTTTTTGAAATGAAACAGCGTCGCGAAGAGCTTGTAAGAGACATAGATCGACGTTGCAAAGCGTTGATCGAAAATATCGATGCCAATCCCTGACCAAGAGGTAATACGGGCGAAACCCCTGCCGTGTTCGTGATCGGTAGAAGTTTCTTTGAGCCAACACATATGAAACGGGAACTTTCTCTTGCTTTGGTGTGCATGTTCTGTTCTTTACAGAAAAGCCTAAAGAAGCAACA
>Ga0111161_1103_pt1 | contig 10448 bp, 10 predicted proteins | sample DeeMarSeWOR28_12_FD_80264 | JGI IMG/M metagenome (GOLD analysis project Ga0111161, IMG submission 80264) | Nitrospira bacterium SG8_3
AAAGCGTCTGCCCGAATAGCTCCCTAACTCCCTAGCGTACTCGCTTCCTAGCTTCCTAGCCTCCTGGCCTCCTAGCTTGCAAGCATGAGAGTTATATCAGTCTTTCCCTTAGTCAAAAAACAGAGATTTCGAGGCTCAAAATCAGGTGTCTCCCGATTGAAATGTTGAGAGAAAAGAAAGTAAAGAAACGCGGTATCTAGTGAGTACTCTGTTGAAAAAGGGGGCTCATGGTAAGGAGGTTAGTTATGCCGCGTTCTACGAGAGTTCTTATTTTGTGTCTGGTATCTGTACTTTTCCTTACATTTGTTCCTGCGTTGTGGGCTGGGGATACTGGGAAAGTTAATATTAACACGGCATCAGTTGAAGAGATCGCTAAGCTGGAAAAAATTGGCCAAAAATATGCCGAGCGAATCGTGCAGTATCGGAAGGATCATGGTCCATTTGAGAAAGCGGAAGATATTACCAAGGTCAAGGGTATCGGACCAAAGACCTTCGAATTGAATAAAGATAAAATAAGCGTCAAATAATCTTTGACTCAGCCCCCCTTTTTCAGCCAGAGACCAGAAATGACGAAAGGAGAAACCGAGATCATGGAATACGATAAGGACAGCGTAGATGAAGTCACATTGGCCTTGCTATATCTTGTCATGCATGATGAGGAGGACTCCGGAGCGAGGGCCTGGAAAGGATTTGATTGGGATACGATGGATCGGCTACACGATAAAGGATTCATCGGAAACCCTATTAATAAAGCGAGATCGGTTAGTGTTTCACCAGAGGGATACAAAAGAGCCAAGGAGCTCTTTGAGAAGCATTTTGTGAGACAGCATAGATAGGATCCGCAGACCCGCCTGCCATAGCTTAACGAAGTTTCGATAAAGATCCTAAGGCGTTATCATGTAAAAGCCTCACAGTAATTCATACCTGTTCTCAGGCATAGCGGGCAGGTTACACAGATTACACTGAAGGATTGTAAGAAAGCGAAGAACTTACAAGATCATTGGGCCCACGAATCATCCTAAGGCATAATCAAGAAAGAGCCTAAACAAGGAGCAGATTATCAACTATTTGAAAGCCTCAGGACTCAAGATAGGACTGCTATTAAATTTCGGTTCAAAATCTATGGGCTATAGAAAGTTTGTTTATACTCCCTAATCTGGGTAATCCGCGTAATCTGCGGATATTTTCTGCCCAAAGTTCCAGTTCAACAAGCTCATACCGCTAGTGGTACGTTCTTTGGCTTCCCCTCTCATAAAACACCAACCAAAACTTTTTCTCATAAGATAGGATATAACGGGGCAGGCACTTTTCGGTAAAAAATCTGTGGAATCTGCGTAATCTGCGGATTCGTCTTCGCCTGCTAGCTTCCAAGCCGACCCATCGTCGGACTCATCATGAAAAAGAATCCTGAAACAAAAGATAAATCACCCAAGTTGGTGGAAAGGCTTAAGGGGAGAGTGAAATCAAAGGCCTGGATAGCTAGAGGTACGCCAAAAGAGAAAGAAGAGCGTATCGGGAGCAACACGGAAGAGTTCAAAAGAGCAGATACGCAATTGCAGATAGAGATTGAAAAACGCAAGTGGGCAGAGGAGGAGTTAAAGAAAGCGCGAGAGGAATTGGAAAGGCGAGTCAAAGAACGAACAGCCGAGCTGGTAAAGACACAAGAGCAATTAAGTAAGGCGGTAAGAATTCTTTCTGTTCACAAGAGGCAGCTCCGATCCATGGCCTCGCATCATACCATTTCAGAGGAGCGGGAGCGGCGGAAGCTGGCGGTCTATCTTCACGATAACATTTGTCAGTCCCTGGGCGTTGCCAAGATGAAGCTGGATGCCTTGAGGGAATCCGGCTCCCCTTCAGATCTTATCGGGTCGGTGGATGAGGTGACACAAATCATCAAGTCGACGATTCAGGACGTGCGGTCGGTCATGGTGGATCTGAGTCCACCAGTCCTCCATGAACTGGGTTTTGAGGCGGCGCTGGAATGGCTCGCCGAGCAGTTCCATGAACAAAATGGAATTCCGTGTGGTTATGAAAACGACCAGCACCCCAAGCCGCTGGATGACGATGTTCGTATTCTTCTGTTTCAATCGGTTCGTGAACTGCTCATCAATATCATCAAGCATGCCCAGGCGAGCAAGGCAAGAATAACGGTTTTGAGAAAGGACGACAATATTCACGTCGTTGTCGAAGATAATGGGGTGGGGTTCAAGCCTTCACAGTATGGCTCACCAATGGTCGTGGCCAGTGGGTTCGGATTTTTCAGCATCCGTGAGCGGTTGAGCTCCATAGGCGGAAATATGGTGATCAAATCCTGGAAAGGCAAAGGCAGTCGCGTAACGTTGGCAGCACCGCTTAAGCGGTCATAAGAAGGCAAAGGAGAAAGGTTATGAGCGTGCGAATAATCTTGGCCGAGGACCACAGAATCACGCGTGAGGGACTCGTTAACCTACTAAAAGAACGCCCGGATATGGAGGTGGTTGGCGAGGCTGAGAACGGGAGGGAAGCGGTTAGGTTGGCAAGGGAGCTCTCTCCTGATCTTGTTATTATGGATGTGACAATGCCTGATCTGAATGGGATTGATGCAACGCGCATTATTACTTCCGGGTCGAATAACACCAAAGTGATAGCCTTATCCATGTATTCAGACAAGCAGTTTGTACAGGGAATGATCCAGGCCGGTGCTTCTGGCTATCTCTTGAAGGACTGTGCCTTTGAAGAACTGGTCAGCGCCATTCAGGCCGTCATTCAAGGGGACACCTACCTGAGCCCTGGGATCGCGGGCATCGTTGTGCAGGATTATTTAACAAAGCTCACAACCGACAGATCCTCTGCAGATACGGTCTTGACCAATAGGGAAAGGGAGGTGCTTCAGCTTATCGCTGAAGGCAACAGCACAAAGGAGATTGCCGCCCGCCTGACTGTGAGCGTGAAGACCGTTGAAACCCATCGGCGGCAGATCATGGAGAAACTGGGGATTTTCAGTATAGCGGAACTCACCAAGTACGCCATTCGAGAAGGATTGACTTCCCTTCATATCTAATCGCTTTCCCACCGAGCAATTCCCACCACATAGCTACAGAATCCTCTGCCACCACTCAATATCACTATCCCGTATATCGCCACCTAGTCACAACGCAAGATGAGCGGCCTTGCTGCCTTGAGGACCGCTTTTCCAGCGTGGAATAATTGTTAGTTCCAAGGGAAAAGCTCGAGGAACGTCCACTTGAGGTGGACTCTAGGGGGTCTGTGAAAAAGGGAAGTTGACAAAAGCCAGAAGGATTGTTAATTCATTCTGAAAAATTGTGTGTTGAAAGGAGACCTAAATGTCAGATCTTTTAGAGGTGACCGACAAGACTTTTGATGCGGAGATCGTAAATGCCGATATTCCCGCTCTGGTTGACTTCTGGGCAGCATGGTGCGGTCCGTGCAGGATGGTGGGCCCGGTCGTGGAGGAGCTGGCCAAAGAATACGCCGGAAAAATAAAGGTGGCCAAGATGGATGTGGACCAGAACCGACAGACGCCCGCCAAATTTGGTATAAGGAACATCCCTACACTGCTCTTCTTCAAAGGGGGAGAGCTGGCCCAAACTATCGTAGGCGCCCACCCCAAGAGTCATATCGAAGAAGAATTGAAAAAACTGCTATAAATGCATGATATAATTATTATAGGCGGCGGGCCGGCAGGGCTAACAGCCGGCCTTTATACGGCGAGGGCACGTCTGAACGTTGTGCTGCTGGAAAGACTGGCTCCTGGAGGACAGGTCCTGAACACCGATTGGGTTGAAAACTATCCGGGGTTTCCTGATGGAATCTCCGGATTTGAATTGGTGGAGCGAATGAAGACCCAGGCGGAGAAGTTCGACCTGCCCATTGAACTGGAAGAGGTGATGGGGTTAGAGTTTTTTCCGGAAAAAAAGATTGTGGTCACGAACAAGGGGCGGTTGGAGGCAAAGACCCTCATCATCGCAACAGGAGCAACACCTAAAAAACTGGATATTGAAGGGGAAGACCTGCTGACAGGTAAAGGGGTCTCTTACTGTGCCACCTGCGATGGTCCCTTTTACAAGGATCAAGAAGTGGTTGTGATCGGTGGCGGAGACACAGCCTTAGAAGAGGCCATCTTTTTGACCCGTTTCGCCAGCACAATTCATCTGGCCCATCGACGGGATGAACTGAGGGCCGTCAAACTGCTCCAGGATCGTGCCATGGCCCAGGAGAAGATCAAATTCATATGGGACACAATTCCCCTTAGGATCCTGGGTGAGAATGGGGTTGAAGGCATTGAGCTCAAGAACGTGAAGACCGGAGAAATAAGCCGCAAAGAGGCACAGGGTGTTTTTATTTTTGTAGGGACTAAACCCAATGCCGATCTGATCAACGGAATGGTCAAACAGGACGAGAGTGGTTTTGTTGTCTCCAACGATAAGATGGAAACTTCTGTCCCTGGTGTTTTTGCGGCCGGGGATATTCGGTCCAAACCCTGGCGCCAGATTTCTACGGCTGTAGGAGAGGGCGCAACGGCCTCATTTTATGCGGAGAAATACCTGGAGGATTTGAATCAGGGTTAAGTCCCCACCTTAGATGAGAACTCCGCAGAGGTGATTAAATTATAGATATGAATAGATCAATGCTTATCATGAGGAATATACTTGTGGGAACGACGGTGATGTTCCTATTGGGAGGGTGTTCCCTCTACGACAAATATCTTGGAGGAAAAGAAGACAAAAGACCCACTGAACTCATGAGCGATGGAATGAAAAATTTTGAAAGGGGCAACTATGAGGAAGCCACTGAGGCCTTTCAGCAGCTGAAAGATAGGTATCCATACAGCAAGTATGCCATTATGGCAGAGTTGAAAATGGCCGATGCCCTTTATGAAACAGATGAGTTTGAGGAAGCCTATACGGCATATGATGATTTTGAAAAGCTTCATCCTAGGAACGAAAGGATCCCCTATGTAATCTATCAGAAGGGCATGTGCAATTTTCAGCAGGTCACGTCGATCGACAGAGATCAGAGTTTTACCCTCAAGGCCAAGGAGGAGTTTGATCGGCTGGTAAAAAGGTTCCCAACCAGTGAGTACGCGAACAGGGCCCGAAAGAATATAAGGCAATGTTTCATATACCTGGCGGAATATGAGCTGTACGTGGGCCACTTCTATTACAAGATGGGCAAGTACAGGACCGCCATGAATAGATATACCTATCTTATTCAGAACTACCCTGATATGGGCCAATACCATGAGGCCTTGGAATACATCAGCAGGTGCAAAGAGAAACTGAAAGAACAGCAGCCTCCTGTAGAGGAAACTGAAAAGGAAGAAAAGAAAGAGAAGAAGTCTTCAGCACCTAAAGTGTGGACGTTCTAAAGAGACCTTTGAAAAACGCCCCCTTTTGCCCAATCTCCCGTCCGCCTCGCCTGAGGGAGAGCTATGGCGGGCAGGGATTTTGGATTTCGAAATAAGGTATTGTAAAGAACAATTTCGAATTTTTTGGAACACCTTAGGAGCGTCCACCTCTGGTGGACTTTAGGATCGTCCCGAAAGAATTCGGGACTTGAGGCGAAAACCTCAGACTACTCACCTCTACTTTGGATAAGCTCATAAACCGATTCGAGGGCGCGTCCAAGATCCTCGGGTCTGCTTCCCCCACCCTGAGCCATATCAGCACGACCCCCGCCCTTTCCTCCCACCATGGTTGACAATTGGCTGATGATCTGGCCTGCCTTAAAACGATCCAGAAGATCTTTGGTGACCACGCAAACCAACATGGCTTTGCCCTCTTTCTTGGCGCCCAGGACAATAATACCAGAGGGGAATTTATCCTTGATTTGATCGGCATATTCTCGCAGATCCTTTGGAGAAGCGGCCTCCATCTCCTGGGAAAGGACCTTGACACCATCGATCTCCCTCACGCCCTCAAACAAATCTCCTGACCTTGTTGAGAGGAGTTTTGCTTTAAGGGATGCGATCTGTCGGTCTCTTTGTTTCTGTTCCCCCAGAAGTTTCTCCACCTTCTCTTTTGCTTGATCCGGTATGGTCTTCAGGAGCAGGGCCACAGACTCCAGTACACCAGCCTGTTTCTGAACGTATTCAACAGCCGCCTCACCCGTCAAGGCCTCAATTCGGCGTAGGTTAGCCCCTACCGCACTTTCACTCACGATCTTGAAGAGCCCCACATCACCGGTCCTTGCAGTGTGGGTTCCTCCGCACAATTCCATACTGATTCCCTCTCCCACACGAACCAGGCGGACCTCTTCACCATATCGCTCTTCAAAAATGGCCATGGCCCCTGATTTCATGGCCTCTTCCCTGGGCAACACATCGGTAGCCACAGGATAGTTTTCTCGGATATACCTGTTCACAAGGGCCTCCACCTCTTTGAGTCTTTCCTGGTCAACCTGGGTAAAATGGCTGAAATCAAATCGAAGTCTCCCTGGGGCAACCAGGGACCCTGCCTGCTTGACATGGTCTCCAAGTACCTCCCTGAGAGCGGCATGAAGGAGATGGGTTGCTGAATGATTGCGGGCAGTGGCCTTCCTTTTCTCCTCATCCACTTTGGCCTCTATCTCATCGCCCAATGAAAGGGTCCCTTCTTCTATCCTCCCCTTGTGGATTACAAAATCCTGGCCAAACTTGAGCGTGCCTTTTACCCGCAGCCTCATGTCATCTCGGATCAGCCAGCCCGTATCTCCCACCTGTCCCCCCGCTTCCCCATAAAATGGGGTGAGATTAAGCAGGACTTCCACCTCATCCCCTGCCTGGGCAGAAGAGGCCTCCTTGCCTCCCACAATGAGCGCTATCACCTTTGACTGGGAATTCATGCGCTCGTAACCCACAAATTGACTGGAAAGCCCTTTTGCGGCGAGTTTTCGATAGGCTTCCGGAACCTCCTCTTCTCCGCTACCCTTCCACGATTCCTGAGACTTGCTCCTCTGTCTGGCCATGGCCTGTTCGTAGCCGGCCATATCCACCACAAGTCCCTCCTCTCTGGCCACATCCTCCACAATATCCACAGAGAGTCCATAGGTATCATAGAGCTTAAAGGCCAGGTCTCCCGGGATGGAGTCGCCCCCCTCATCCTTCAATGCCTCCAGGTTTTCCTTTAGCACCCTCATCCCGTAGTAAAGGGTGTCTGCAAATCTTTTCTCCTCGTTGAGTACGACGCCTTGAATAAGGCTCTTGGCACTGACCAGTTCTCCATAATCCTCGCCCATAATATCGATCACCTTGTCCGCAACGCGATGGAGAAAAGGATCATTGAGGCCCAGCACCTGCCCAAAGCGTATGGCACGCCGGATGATACGTCTCAGGACATAGCCCCTTCCCTCATTGGACGGCATGATTCCATCCCCTATGAGGAAAGCGGCGGCACGGGCGTGGTCTGAAATGACCCGGAAGGATATGTCCTGTTTTCTATTCTGCCCGTACCTCTTTTCGGACAGGTCCTCTATGCGGCCTATAATGTCCTTAAATAGGTCCGCATCATAGTTGGAGGTAACACCCTGAACCACGGCGGCCAACCTTTCAAGACCCATGCCCGTGTCGATATTGGGGCTTGGCAGAGGGTTCAAGTTGCCCTGAGTATCACGATCAAACTGGGTGAATACGAGATTCCATATCTCCAAATACCGGTCGCAGTCGCAACCGGGCGCACAATCCGGTTTCCCGCAGCTTAAGGCCTCTCCCTGATCGATCAGGATTTCAGAGCAGGGGCCGCATGGCCCAGTGTCACCCATGGCCCAGAAATTGTCTTTTTCACCGAGCCGGACGATTCGCTCCGAAGGAACGCCCATACCACGCTCCCAGATCTTGTAAGCTTCGTCGTCATCCTTGAATACCGACACATATAATTTGTCTGCGGGGAGCTTGTAGCCATGGGTCAAAAGCTCCCAGGCCCAGGCTATGGCCTCTTCTTTGAAATAGTCACCAAAAGAGAAGTTTCCCAGCATTTCAAAAAAGGTGTGGTGTCTGGCCGTATAGCCCACATTTTCCAGGTCGTTGTGTTTTCCTCCAGCCCTTACACACTTCTGAGAAGTGGCGGCCCTGGTGTAGCCCCTTTTTTCTTCCCCTAAAAAGAGGCTTTTAAATTGAACCATCCCTGCATTGGTGAAGAGGAGGGTGGGATCATCCCTGGGTATGAGTGAGGAACTGCTTACGATCTCATGCTGGTGATCTTTAAAATATTCCAAGAACTTCTGCCTGATCTCTCTGAAATCCATCAATTCGCTCCACCCCGTTCCTACTTCTGAGTCTCCTGCTCCTTTGGCTTCTTATCTTTCTCTTTAATTCTCTTGATCCCCGTCTTCTCTATGACAAGCGTGCCAATGCGATCTCTGATGTCCTTATTTTCACCCAAGAATCTTTTCACATTTTCTCTGCCCTGACCGATTCTCTCTCCCTCAAACGAATACCAGGCTCCGCTCTTTTCCACGAGCCCAAGGCCCACGCCCAAGTCAAGGATGTCGCCTTCCTTGGAAATTCCTCGTCCATAAATGATATCAAATTCGGCCTCTTTGAAGGGTGGGGCGATCTTGTTTTTCACCACCTTGACCCTGGTCCTGTTGCCCACCACCTCGTCACCCTCTTTAAGGGCCCCGATGCGACGGATATCCAGTCGCTGGGTGGCATAAAATTTCAGTGCATTGCCTCCGGTGGTGGTCTCGGGATTCCCGAACATGACGCCGATTTTCATCCTTATCTGATTGATGAATATGACGCACGTTAAGGATTTGCTGATGGTGGCGGTGAGTTTTCTCAAGGCCTGGGACATGAGCCTCGCTTGAAGGCCAATGTGCTGGTCACCCATCTCACCCTCGATCTCGGCCCTTGGCACAAGGGCTGCCACTGAATCGATGATGAGCACATCTATGGCACCGCTTCTGACCAGGATTTCCGCAATATCCAGGGCCTGCTCTCCCGTGTCTGGCTGTGAGACAAGAAGGCTGTCCACATCAACTCCTAATTTCCGCGCGTAACCCACGTCCAGGGCGTGCTCAGCGTCGATGAAGGCGACCATGCCCCCCTGGGCTTGGGCTTCGGCAGCCACATGAAGCGCTAAGGTGGTCTTGCCTGAGGCCTCGGGGCCGTAAATTTCCACTACCCGTCCCTTGGGAACACCCCCAATCCCGAGGGCCAAATCCAGAGCAAGAGAGCCGGTGGAGATGGCGGGTAGATCTATTACCCTATCCTCGCTCATCTTCATAATGGAGCCCCGGCCAAACTGCCTCTCAATCTGTGAAATGGCCTGTTCCACTGCTCTCTCCTTATCCATAAGTTCTGCCATGCCTGTACCCCCCCGTAGTTATAGTTATCCGTTATAAGTTATTTGTTATTAGTAGTTGGCGCACGTGAAGTGCCTAAAGTGAGCTAAAGTGTCTAAAGTGACTAAAGTTTTTCCTTAAGACCCAGTCTTCCATTATTCCCTTCAGGACGCAACCTCGACGGGCAGCAAAGGCGGGAAAAGATATTCCTATCCGTTTCACGCCTTACATCTTTTCGCGCTTTCAGCCTCACCTGTCTCCTGTCAACGGCCAGGCTTCCATTTTTGTGTAGACTGCGCCGGTCGGCTTCAAGTCACTTTTAAACAGGATCAGTTCTTTCAAAGAGCAAACCGAACTGGATAAATCCTCATACTTTGACAGGAGCTGGTCCTCGTTAGAATCCATTTTCTTGGGCTTTCGAAATCTACCAAGAGTCAGATGAGGCTTGAACTTTCTCTTCTCCTCCTTTATCCCAAAGCCTGTAAGGTGCCCCTGAAGGGCATCCCTGAAGTCTGACATGGGCTCCAGGTCCCCATCCAGCCCAAGCCAAAGGACCCTTGGATTGCGCCTGTTAGGGAAGCAGCCGACACCCTTTAAAGATAGATCAAAAGGGCCGAAAGTCTGACAGACTTCATTCACGCCCCGGGCGATGGCGGGTATATCTTCTGTTTCAATATTGCCCATGAAGACCACTGTGAGATGGATGTTGTCCACCTTTACCCATCTCGCGTTCAAAGTGGATTGGCGGAGCTCTTCAGAAACCCGGGCTACCACATTCTTGATCTGCGACGGCAGCTCAAAAGCCAGAAAGGAACGAATCTTCATTGAGGTATCTTCTCACCCAATCCAGGGCCATCATGGCGGTATTCGACTTGATTTGCTCTCTTGTGCCCCAAAATCGATACTTCCCCGAAAAAATCTCCTTCTCCACAGCAAGGCCGATATGGACTGTGCCCACAGGCTTTTCTTTTGTGCCCCCATCGGGTCCTGCAATCCCAGACACGGACAATCCGATGTCTGTATGCAGTCGTTTTCTGACTCCCTGGGCCATTTCCCGAACGGTCTGCTCACTGACCGCCCCGAACGCCTCAAGGGTTTTTTTGGACACACCTAGCAGGTCCTCTTTGGCTTGGTTGCTGTAAACGACGACGCCTCCGAGAAAATAGGTGGAACTGCCCGGAGAATTG
>Ga0111161_1087_pt1 | contig 10447 bp, 10 predicted proteins | sample DeeMarSeWOR28_12_FD_80264 | JGI IMG/M metagenome (GOLD analysis project Ga0111161, IMG submission 80264) | Nitrospira bacterium SG8_3
AGAGTAGGTCCACCGTGCCAGCGCCCACATCTACGATCAAGAATCTGCCCATGTAAATGACCCCTTAACTGATCTCCAATTTTCATGTCACCCGGCTTTGCTCAAGGCCCACAGGGGTTAGTAGGATGAGGCTACGGCCCTTTTCTCAAGGCCGTATCTCAAAAAAAATTCCACCGGACCCCGCAGTGACCCAACATTTTGAGGTTTGCAACGCTGCGCCCCTGGGAGTCTCCCGTCACTCTGTTAAACCGCAAAATATGGGGTCACCGCCCACCCACACAGTAGATGCGGCCTTGAGAAAAGGGCCGTGGCCTCGCAATGAAAGAGCAAAGCTTAACTACGAGACTGTCGAAAAACTGGGTTCTGAGAGGCTGATGGAAAATGTCCATATGCAAGGCTTCCGAAATTCCGAGGAATGAGGCGTACATAGAAGTACGCCGCAGTGACGAGGGATGAGGGTAACGCAGCAGATGGGCGTTTTCCGACAGCCTCATTGGGACTTGGCGTACTTACCGGTCTTATATATGGGTTGATAGAAAACATCATCGCCAAAGCGCCATAAACGGTTGAGGGCAGAGACCTTTTTTCTTATGAACCACCTGACCATGTCATGGATAAAGCCCGGCTTTTTGTTGAAGGGGCAAACGTTGATGCATTGATAGCAGTCAATATGGTACATGCCCTGTTCCGTCTCTGCACCGTTTACGTACCAGAATCGAAGGCATTTCTCTCCATCCAAAGGCCATTTCAACAGGCCCGGGTTGGTTGAAGGGGTCCGCGCCTTGTGGGTCCTCTTGCCGTATAAAATGGCCTGTGAAGGGCAGTATTCTGCGCACTTCTCGCAAACATCGCAAAATTCTGTCACGCCGAAATCGATGGGCGCGGTCGGTTTTAGGGGAAGATCGGTAAGGACTTTACAAAGCCTCACCCTGGGCCCGAATTCGGGCGTAATGATCGCACCGAATCGTGCCAGTTGCCCTAACCCCGCATCCACAGCCAAAGGGATACTCAAGGCCGTATCGTTGCCACAGGCGACGGCTTTATAACCAAGAGAGGCAATGAATTTGGCCAAAGAGGGGGCCAAGAAAGCCATTTTAGAATAGCCCAGACCGGCCGCAGCGCTCGCCTTTGCTGTGGGGGCGTGGCTCACATAATCATAATTCGTCTCTATGGCCATGACTACAGCGTATTTGATGGAAGGGGGAAGCATGTTATCCAGATCAATTTCCTGATGCCCATAACGTTCCCATCCCGGTTTGTAGACCCAATCCCGGTTAAGCGCCGTTATCCCCACTAGACTCGCACCCAGGAACAAGGCCGTGTCCTTCACCACCTCTGACATTTCACCAGGGTCCTCAACAGGCATTTTTTCTGGGTACCAGGGCAACCCTATAAAGCCCGGGCTCCACGGTCCTTCCCAATCATAAAAACAGCCCAGTTTCTCGGTGAGCGGAACGCGCGTCCAATTCCCTGTGTGGCAGTTGGTGGCCATGGCGCAGTGGAACCCCGCAATCCGCTGCGCCAGGTCTATTTGAGTATATCCAGGCTCATCACGGGGAACGGGGCCCTGCTTCCCTATGTTGGGGACAAGGGTCTCAAGAAACCCATCCTGCCATCCTCCAGGCGGCACGTAACCGCGGGACAGTGGCGTCATCTTCTCACTGTATCGGGAGAGGGGTTGGACAATATCTTGTTTGTAGGGAGCCTCAGAAAGCCCTTTGATTCCAAGGCGCCTGTAATGCGCCCCTTTTAAAGAAACAGCAACGGACATGGATATCTCCTTTAAGAGATAATAAGACCTATGAAAATTGTCGAAGTTGTCATTGCGAGGAGCGAAGCGACGCGGCAATCTTATTGAATTTCAGATAAACGAGATTGCTTCGCTTTGCTCGCAATGACCTCTCTTTTGGGCCCTCACTTTTATGAGATCACCTATGAGTTCAGAATGCATGGACTGACTCTGAAGGGGTGATTGCGTGCTGGAATAATGGAGCAACGGAGTAATGCAGCAACCGGGAGATGAATCCCTCCCTTGCCCCAGTTAATTTGAACATTGCCTAGTTTGCCTCGCGGGGCATATCCATGATCTCCACGGCCTGTCGACGTACTATGCCATTAAAAGGGGGAAAATTTTTCATATCAGCGCGGGCGCGCTCTCGGTCTTTCGAATGAATGGCCACGCGGAGATCTTCGATGGTGTCGAAGGTAAGGCGTGCGATCATAAAAAAGTCGCCCCCATCAACCCCTCGCTCAATTTCAATACGGCGAATCTTTGGAAATTTCCAGACAAGAGGAACATGTTTTTCCACATAGTAACGAAGAAACACTTCAGGATCTTCGGGCTGTCCCTCGTAGATCACCAGAAAGGCCACACTCATGCCACGACTCCTCTCCTCATCACGCCAAGTAATCTTCTAACTTGATCTCGCCCCAGCCAATGGGCCATGCCCGCTCGTAGTTTTTCCGTTCATCTGACCTATAAGGGACCGGCTTGGTCGCGTTGATCCCCCACTTTCCCACGACGGAGGGCAGGCGTGTCTCTGCCGTGTGCGGAAAGGCCCCTTCCACGGGGGTAGCACTGGGGTCAAAGGGCCAGATCCGCGCATTGTCGATGATCGTGACGTCTTTGCTCGGATCCACGCGGGTGGCAAGGGCGTACTGCACGTCCCGGTAGTCGTATATGTCGATATCTGGGTCCACGGCGATGGCCATTTTTATGTTTGCCCAGGGCCCCCATAGGGCTGAAAGTAGGGCATCGGTGATCTGCCCGTCAAATACTGGACTTACCTGCAGAATGACCACCTGCGCAGCGCCGCCCTGCGGGAAGTGCACATCGTGTACCTCCAGCCCCATGGATTGGAGGCGCTCCATGATGATGGCCTCATGGAAAAGCCGGGGCATCTCCTGGTGATCCGTAAAGGGGGTTACCTGGGTGTGACGATAAACGGGATTTTTTCGCATGGTGATGGCTGTCACTTCGAACACGGGTTGCTCCATCTTGTAGGGGCAAAAGAGCATATTTGGTCCGGGATTGGGACCATCCTGTGCGGTTCGGGTGGGACTCACGAAGCCTTCAATCACGATGGAGGCATCCGCTGGCACATAAAGGTCGACGGTCTTGCATTTTGTGATCGTTCCCACCTCGCCTGCAATCGCCTCAAATAGCTCCAGCTCATACCAGCCATGGTGCGGGTGAGAGTAACAAGCCGCCAGCTCCCAGGCCGGATGAGCTCCGATAACCACAGCCTGTGGCATAGGGGTGTTTGCTGCCCTGTGCTTTGCGAGTATCTTGTTGGCCGTTGGCGTCACATAGGAGGTGACCATCTCATTACGGCTCAGAAGACCGCACCTGGGGAACATGGCATTCAACTGGCCCGTATCCGGGTCCACGTGTACCGCGAAGCCTGTGGCGTAAGGATAGGGATCCAGTTCGGTGTGACGAACGATCGGCAACGTATTCAGATCGATGTCATCCCCTGTGAATACCCTTTCCTGGCAGGGGGCGTCTGCCACCTCCTTAAGCGACATCGGTCCTTTGCTAATTACTTCTGTGAGTCGCGTCACCACTCGGCTCGGATCGCATCCAAGGACTCGGGCTTGGGCCTTTCGATTGACAAAGAGCTGGTCCACGAGACGATACTCCGGGTATCCCTCAATGTTGTCAAAGACAATGGTATCATCAGCCTGTGCCACCAGCGCACCCACGTGCTCCAGCTTCACCGGCTTTTCTATGTAGATGTATTCGCCGAGATGGGCTTCAAGAAAGGAATGTAGGTCCGCCATAAGATTTCCTCCTGTTAAAAAAAGAATTGAGGCTGTCGGAAAACGCCCATCTGCTGCGTTACCCTCATCCCTCGTCACTCCGGCGTACTTCTATGTACGCCTCATTCCTCGGAATTTCGGAAGCCTTGCATCTAGGCATTTTCCATCAGCCTCTTAGAAACCAGTTTTTCGACAGTCTCATTTGTATTCCTCATTTTTTGAGCCCACCCTCTCAGCACATGTTTTGAAAGGCGAAAGTAGGGTTGGAAAACATATCAGACGTGAGCAATACTTTGAAACGGTAGGTCATGACCTAAAGAGGGTATCAGGGGAAAAATGGAAATAGGTGGTTTTCAATTTTAATCCCGTTCCCGTGGGGTTTCCACGGGAACGGGGTGTGGATTAATCAACCAGGACCCACTCACCCCCTTGGGCCTTGACCACGTAAGTCATTTTATCAGCGTCACCTGTTTCTGGATTGAATGAGATCTTGCTGGCGACGCCGGGGAAATCCTTTATCTCTGTTAACCCCTTCATAATCTTTTCTCGGTCTTTGGCCAGGTCGGCGGGTTTATTCGTGACGCCCCTCTCTTTCATGATATGTGCGAACATCATAATGGTATCATAGACGTTCACATCAAACTGCAAAGGCTCGGGTGGATCGAATCCTTTCTTTTTGGCCCTTTTCACATATTCTTCGGTGAATGCCTGGACTTCTGGCTTGGGCATCCAGTAATAAAACTCGGAAGATGTGAAGACCCCTTCAGCCGCTTTTCCGCCCTGGCGTGGAAAATTAAGATGCATGACCGGGTTGCCAGCCACCATGGGCTGGTTCAAGCCCTGTCGCCGCGCCTCCTTGATAAAGGTGACGCCATCCATGTAGACGCCCCCAAACACAAGACCATCGAATGTCATTGATTTCAGTCGTGTGACCTGCGGGCTCATGTCAAAGTCGTTGGTCGTGTAAGTCACGTAATTGGGGGCGTTGACAATTTCTAGCCCCAGTTTTTTGCAGACCCCAGGCAGCACCATGGTCCCCAGGGCGCGACCCACTGCGTCCTTTGAATCATGCACGATGGCGACGGTCTTGATATTGTAGGCCTTCTTCCATTTTATAACGGCGGGGATGGCCAATCTGAGTTCATCCACCTTGTTACGGAAGCCATAGGGCCGATTGGCCTTTGCCACGCCCGGTTTGGAAGAGGCCTGAGCCACCATCACAATCCCTATCCGGTTGCCCACGGGAAAGGCCACCTCACACTCGGAGCTGGAAAATGGCCCCAGTATGGCCATGACCTTGTCATCCGTTGCCAGCTTGCGCACAATTCGGGCGGCTTCGGTGGGCTTGCTCGCCGTATCGTAGAGCACGGTTTTCAAGGGCATGCCGTTCACCCCTCCCGCTGCATTGATCTTCTCTATGGCCATGTCCACGGCAATGAGATCCCTCTTGCACCAGTCGCTCCAGAGCCCTTGCAGTGCAAAGGCTACGCCTAACTTGATGGGCTCTTTGGCGATGGCCACCGTTGAGGTCATGGCAAAGATCATGAGAAAAGTTAAGATCCCTAACAACAACCTCTTACTTCTCTTTCCGTCCTTAAGATGTGCCATTACAATCCCTCCTTTTCCTGTTGAATGTGGAAGATACAAATGAATCTAGAAGCCCTGCCCAAAACTCTTAGTCCCCATCGCTCCCTTCCACCATGACCACGTGGAATCGCGAACAACACACTAATGGAAAACTAGGTTTAAATTATTTTTATTTAAATAAATTTTGATAAAAGAGAAGATTGTCAAATATATCAAATGCTGCATATCATTGCCACTTCAAGAAATCAACCTGAAATTCACTGAGCATTTTTGATCTTCTCTGTCAGCCCACTTTGCTCCCGAGACCGCTGTTTGTTTTGCTAAGAAGGGCGGAAATAGAGACTTTGGAAGCCAACATGAGAACTCTTAGAAACACTTGACAACCCCCAGAAGAAAAGATAAACACGGATACGCAGTACTTAATATATCAATAGTTTACCTCACTTTTAGCGGAAGGGCATAATGGGACCAACCTTCTTACCGCTCACCGCTCACCATTCAACTAAACTTTTCTTCCGTCAAACGAGAGCATATTTTCCCCTTTTTATTACATACCAGAAGAGTAGGAATGTTAAGACGGCTTCCAATTCTGATGACAGTTTGTTTTATTGGCATTCAGATCTAAGAAGGTTTCAGACGAAAGAGGCAAGAGAGGAGTAGATTATGAAAGAAGCGTTATCAGAGAGAGAAGAGAGAATGGCTGAACTCTTAAGGGAGACAACGGTTGCTCTTGGATGCGCCCTGATTGACAAGGTGGGCGAAGAGGAGGCAGCCATGGTCTTTTCACAACTCATGGAGCAAAGGGTAGAGAAGATGAAAAGCAAGGGATTGCTCGGTAAAGGGTTCAGGGCTTTGGCTGATATGGTTCTTACAACGGCACCCGTTTTCAAACAGGAGCTCACGTTTGACGTTGAGAATATGATCGCCAGGACAAAAGGGTGTGGGTTTTGGGAAGCTGGGAAAAAAATGGGTTATGAGAAGACACCTCTCTGTATTCGATGCAAGGCAAACTCGGATACTGTGCTCAAATATGTACTCCCGGGATACAAAAAGAAGATTGAAAAATCTCTTTGGTGGGGTGACGATGAGTGTTATATGACTTATCACAAAGAAGAAGACTAAAGATACTTATTGAAGCAGTGTCTTAAATCTCAAGAATGTCATAGGTCCTATCATGTACTTGAAAGATTTGCTGACTGAGGAAGAACTGGAGATAAAGCGTTTATTCAGGAAATTTGTTGATAGGGAGATCATGCCCAAAAGGCTGGAACTGGAAGAAGACGGAAACCTTGTCGCGAAGATCCTTCAAGATATAACCAATATGGGTGTCCTAAAAATGGGATATCCGAAAGAATTGGGCGGGGAGAAAAGTGAGAAGGCCCCCTTTTACTTGACCATAGTCGCTGAGGAATTTTCCCGTGCTGATGCGGGCCTAGCGATGGCCGTTGGCCAAGCATCAGGAAGACATCTGGGCCCAGCCATTGCCGTAAAGAACAAGGCTGTCCTTGATCGTTTCGTCCCCATTTATACGAGTGACAAGTTTGCCTATAGCTGTCTGGCGATGACAGAGCCTGATGGAGGTTGCGATGTGGAGAATTTTGATATGGAGTTCAGGACAATTCGCACCATCGCGAAGTTGGATGGAGATGAGTGGGTCATAAACGGCAGCAAATGCTGGCCAGCCAGCGCCGGGGTCGCCGCCATGTATCTGACGATCTGCACCACTGACCCTGACTTGGGAGAGGAAGGCATTGCGATTATCTATGTCCCGGCTGAGACACCGGGGTTAACCTTTGGCAAGCCTGAGGCGAAAATGGGATTCAGAAGTGTTCAAAACGCTTCCGTTTATTATGACAATGTCCGGGTCCCTAAAACGTATAGACTGGCCGGTCCTGTAAATGATGCAAAATGGTTTAAGGCTGCCTGCTCCCATACAAAAACACATTCCGGTGCCATGGGCCTTGGGATCATGAAAGGGGCCTTTGATACGGTGCTTGACTACACTGGGGAGCGGATTGGCGGTGGGAAACCTGTGAGGCAGCATACCATTGTCGCGGGTATATTAGCAGATCTGGCCACTCAACTCGAAGCCTCCAGGGCACTTATCTACAACACAACGTGGATGCTTAATCGTCCGGAAATCTATGGTCCCGCATACTCTCTGGAAATGACGTCGAAATGCAATATTGCAAAGATATACACTGCCGATGCGGCCGTCTTTATCACCAACAAGGGTATGGAGCTGATGGGCTCCAATGGATATGCGCCTGAATACCACATGGAAAAATACCTGCGCGACGCCAAGGCCTTGCAGCTATGGCTCGCCGGACAGCAAGTATCGAGATACGACGTTGCCAGAGGGTATTATGATCTGAAAACTGTCTAGTTTTCTTCAATGTTCCAAAATAAAAGAGGACTACAAATATGATTATCGAACAGCTTGTTAACGCTATCCAGATCGGAAGCACTTACGCTGTCATTGCCATTGCATTCACCCTGCTTATTGGCGTCCTCAACTTGCTCAACTTTGCTGTGGGCGAAGTATTCATGCTCGGTTCCTTTATCGGCCTTACCTTGTTAACCTTGGGGCTTCCCATCTGGTTGACTTTACTCCTTTCCATGTTTTTAAGCGGGCTCATCTGTCTCGTTATTTATTACTTCTCATTCGATCTCCTAAAAGGATCGCCAGAACTTATTCCTCTTGTGAGTACTTTGGGTTTCAGCATATTGCTCCAAAATGCGGCAGGACTTATTTGGGGTACGGAGCGGCAGCCCTTTCCAGAATCTGTATCTTCTCAGATTATCAACTTTGGTCCAATCGCTGTCTCACCGGCTCAGATCGTCATTTTTGCTGTAGCCATCATATTGATGATCTCCCTTGATCGGTTTATTCAAAAAACGAGAATTGGTCGAGGCATGCGGGCGGTTGCAGAGAATCCTAATACCGCCAATATCTTAGGGATCAATTCGAGATGGGTTATCATTGTAACTTTCTTCGCCTCCGGTATGCTAGCCGGAGCAAGTGGCATTCTCTTCTCAATCAGTTACATTACTGTTGAGCCACTAATCGGCTTTCATGTGGGCATCAAGGCGATAGCCGCTATGATTGTGGGAGGACTAGGGAATATCCGTGGGGCTATCGCAGGGGGGTTTTTTATCGGTTTCCTCGAAATCATGAGCATGCATTTTCTGGGTTCACAATTCAGAGATATTATAGTCTATGCATTGATTTTTGCCACGCTCGTTGCAATGCCTCAAGGACTTATGGGCGTGGTCCAACAGGAAAAGGGAAGAATTTAGTGCTAAGCAGCTACCAGGAAGGCATCCTTATATTCCTTGGGATCAACATCCTACTCGGCTGGAGTGTGTACTTACCCCTCTCAACCGCCCAGGCCTCTATCGGAAATGCAGGCTTCATGGCTATCGGCGCTTACATCTCGTCTTATCTGACCCTGAACGTAGGCTGCCCTCTTTTCCTTGCCATAATCCTCGGTGGCCTAACGGCGAGCCTTGTCGGATTACTCCTTGGCCTTCCAGCTTTGCGGCTCAGAGGCATATACCTTGTCATGGGAACCCTAGCCTTTGGCGAAATGGTACGAAATATCTTCCTGAACTGGGAATTTTTCGGCGGGGCATACGGCATGAGGGGAATGAAAGGGACCTCGCTGTTATTGGTTTATTTTTGGGTCTTTTTCGCTCTATTTTGTTTCTATATCCTCTCGCGTTCTCGCTTAAGACTTACCTTGGACTCTATTTTTGACGATGAAGTCGTCAGCCAACTCACCGGCACCAACATTGTGAAAATAAAAGTTGGTGCATTTGGTTTTGGTGCTTTGCTAGCAGGCATCGCAGGGGGACTTTACGCCCATTATATGCGCTTTATAGAACCAGGGAATTTTAGCGTTCTTCTTTCCGTTTATATGCTTCTCTTCGTCATATTTGGGGGAATGAGAACATATTGGGGAGCAGTGCTAGGAGCAGCGGTCTTTACTTTAGTCCCTGAAATCTCCCGTGGATTGAAGGACTACAGGGGCGTTTTCTTCGGAGGATTGATTATAGCCTTCATGATCCTAAGGCCAAAAGGGCTTATCACCCGGGACCTATTAAAAATGATTTTCTATTTACCAAAAAAGAAAGACCCTTTGGAGACAAACTAGATGTCTTCTGCGCAAGCGCCCATATTGGAACTCCATGATGTGTCGAAAAATTTCGGGGGAGTTAGGGCAGTCAATAGCCTGACAATAAGCATGAAAGGTTCCGATATTCTGGGACTAATAGGACCCAATGGGGCGGGTAAAACAACCGTCTTCAATCTTATGACGGGCGTATACCCGTTGAGCTCTGGTTCCATTGTTTTTGACAGTAAAGACATAAGCAATCTGCCAGCCCATCGCATCCTAGAGTCTGGGATTGCTCGGACCTATCAAAACATTCGACTCTTCGAGAGCATGACGGTCTATGAGCACATAAAGTTCGGACAGAACTGCCGGCTTCGCTCACGTCCTCACGGGTCCCGAAGAGGAGACTTGGAGAAGTCTTTGAAGGAAGAAGCAGAAGGTATTCTGGATTTCCTGGGGATCCGAGAACAGGGAGATATGCCCGCCCACTCCTTACCCTACGGACAGCAAAGACGTGTAGAAATAGCCAGGGCCCTTGCAAGCCAACCCCGTCTGCTCTTACTTGATGAACCTACGGCTGGCATGAATGTCTCGGAAAAAAAAGAAGTGTTAGAGATTATGAGAAAACTTCATGAAAAGGGCACCGCCATTTTAGTGATTGAGCATGACATGAGGGTGGTCAGACATACCTGCAACAGGATTGTCATGCTAAATTTTGGGGAAAAGATTGCAGAGGGGTCTCCTGCCGAAATTTACAAGGACATAAAAGCGAGAGAAGTCTATTTGGGAAAGGCATAGCTTTGTTAAAAGTAACCGCTATCAAAGCGAGCTACGGCAATATTAAAGTCTTGAAAGGTATTGATATCGACGTTAAGGAAGGGGAACTTGTAACCATTGTGGGGGCAAATGGTGCAGGTAAGAGCACTCTTTTGAATAGTATTATCGGTGCGATCGGAATTGATGAGGGAATGATTGAATTT
>Ga0111161_1092_pt1 | contig 10446 bp, 5 predicted proteins | sample DeeMarSeWOR28_12_FD_80264 | JGI IMG/M metagenome (GOLD analysis project Ga0111161, IMG submission 80264) | Nitrospira bacterium SG8_3
TCCATTGCCCACAGTCTGGGCATCGGCCCATCCACTTTGCAGTCTGGTATCCGCAGCTCTGACAGACAAAAACGAATTTGCTCTGTTTACCCATAACCATCCAAAATTCTCTCGCCCGCTCCCCTTTCGCCAAAGCTCAGGGTCGCTAGAGCCCGCAGAGGGCGCTGAGAAGGGCTTTCTATCGCTTAAGTACCCCGTACAGCGGGGATCCCGATGTGTATGTATCGGGATCCATGTGGACTGACGGGATTTCAAAATAAAGCGAGCTTACTTTTGAAATCCCGTCAGTCCACATGAAGTTCTTAAGCGATCTTTTTGTCTCAAGTTATTGACTTAAGCAACTCGGTGCTCCCTGAGAGCTCCGTGAGAGACCGCTCCTCGAATCCCTGCTTCGGCGGGATTATCCTCCCTCCGGGCCGTAGGCCCTATGGGCCGGAGGCAAGGCCACAAAAGGTGGACGCTGATCTCTATAGCCAACGGCAATTCCCACCACCACATCTTTCTCCTCAGGTATGTTCAGCTCCTCTTTGATATCCTCATCGAAGGCGGTGATGAGACCGATCGGGCAGGTGCCCAAACCCAAGCCATGAGCGCTCAGAACCAGATAACCGACAACAATCCCCACATCCGTTAACCGGGCCCTTGAGTGGACCTGGTCCATGGTCAGGATGATCGCACTCGGCGCATGGTAAAAGTTGCAACTCCCTTCATTGATGAAGTCCTGAAATTCCTTATTGGGCGGGAGCGTTGGGAGCATGCACTGAAGAAGATCTCTTTGCCTCTCAACAAATTGCTTGGGAAGGGGCTTAGTACCACCTGGGCCACAGGAGATGTTTCTCTCTTTCATGCGCTTAAATAGAACCCTGCTCAGACGCTTTCGCTCCTCGCCGGAAACGACAACGATTTCCCACGGCTGTATGTTGATGGCAGATGGCGCTTGAGTTGCAAGAGTGAGCAGCCTTTCAAGGACTTCCTTCTCTACAGGCTTGTCCAGGAAACCCCTGGTGCTCCTTCTTTCTTGAATGGCCTCGATGACGTCCATATTTTCATCCTCTGGTATATCAAGTTTAACCGCAGACTCCCGCAAACGTTATTAGACAGGATCTACAAGATATACAGGATTGCTTAAGGGGTTCATGTTTAGTCCCTTTGGGGGCGAAAGCAAACGAGCTTGCTTTTGCCTCCAATTGGCCTAAACATCAGTCCCGATGAGACTTCATCGGGACCCGCGCTATGCGAGGGCCCCTTAAGCGCTGGGATCACCTCTGACTAATCCAGTAAATCCTGTTAATCCTGTCTACTCTGTCTTTGTACGTCGGGGCCGGCCAGTCCTACATTTAAATCTTGTATATAAAAGCTTTAGTTTTATCAATGCAAATTCCCGCCCATGGCACCCCTCTGCCTGTTCTTCAGAAACCAAGAAGCCGTATCAGTGTGACAGGCTTGCGCAAGCCCTCACAGTCTGATGATGAAAAATTTGACAAAGTTTGTCCCATTTAAACAGAAAAATAACACTTTTTGCTCAAGACTTCAGCTCTAAATTCATACTTTTTCATGATTTTTGGTCATTGTCTTTATGTTATTGATATAACTACTATTTACATGAAGTTCCTGATTTAAAGGGTTTTCAGTCAAGTTGACAAACATGTTGATTTAAGTGTATAATAACATTAGAAATTTTAGATACCATGGCAAGGCATGGAATTCAACTGTGCTCACCCACACCGGAAAGGAGTAGATTACAACTTTTGATCCGAAGCGACAAATCGACCGAAAATTGACAATTTATTTTTGCGTACAAGTATAAAGGAAATCATCTGCTTGTATCCATCGGTGCCGGATCACGCAAGGTCCTTTGAAAAGCGTCTTCTTGCCCGCCATTGCGAGGCATCGTACAGCGGGCTCGCAATGGCAATTTGAAAGCCTTGCACATTTCTGGTTACGTTTCCTCCAAAGGAGGTTCGCCATGGAAAGTAATACACATGAACCGGAAAGTGTCGGCATCCAAAAACCTGCACAAAGCGATCCCCACACGGAGATCAAAGAGCATCTTGCCAAATTTCTCCTCGCCCTGATCCAAGCCTTTCTCCGGACAGGCTATTACACGGCTGATCATCCCCAGTCAAAAAGCGCCAAGGAAGGTCTTTACGAAGATTTTCAAAACCTTCTAGACAACAAGTATGAGTTGACCTTTCTTGTTTCCCACGTCCCTGGAGGGGAAAAAATCCTGATAGAAGGCATGCTTCCAGAGCCCCAGGAACTCCGCTCTATTATGCTCCAGGGGATGGCAGATATGTACACCCCTAAGTTCGCTACGTTCCTCAAGCGGAAGGATCTCATTAGCTTAACCCTTAAGGCGGCCATGTCTTGGTCGGAATTCAATAACTTTGTCGACCTCATGGGCGAACCGACTTTCGCGGATACCCTGGAAAAAAGTGATAAAGAACGCTTTTCTCAGGCCCTGAGAGAAAGAGGGATTTTCAACATCTCCTATATCTTTAACGAAGAGCTCTTGGCCGGGGAGCGGGACATACCCTGGAGATCCCAAGTGGCCCTCTCCCGCCTCAGGAAAGATTTCAAGATGATCCCCCTATACCAAGATCTGGACGAAATAGGCATGAAGAAAGTGAGAAGGCAAATCATTCAGGATGTGGTTCGACCGATGCAGAGCGCAGAAATCATTTATCCGATTCTGGCGAACAGCGATCTTGCCGAGACAGAAGAATTCAAAGAAACAGAGATTGACAAAGAAATGATTGCCTCTCTTTCCGAAGAGCTACTGTTGCAAGTATCCCGCATGTTCTTCAAGGAGACCATAAGCCAGGGGACGTCTGATCTTAACCAAGAAAAATCAACCAGGCTTGCCAAGCAGATTGCCTTATCGCTCAATCGTAAAGAGATTAAGGGGAGAGAGAAAATTCTCGAAGAGTATTACAAATACGAACTTATCCCTATTCATGAACTACCAGAGGCGATACAGCGCAAGATAAAGAAGAGGCGGGAAGTAGACAAATTCCTCCGAAATACCGACTTCTATTTGAAGAGCTTTGACAAGATTGAGGACCCGCAAAAATATGCTCGATTTGCCCGTTCTCTTAAAAACATCCTCCCTGAATTGATTCGCAAAGATCGATATGAAGAAATACAAAAGATCATTGCCCACATGGATCGCCACTCAAGTGAGAAAGAAGACCTTGCCAGGCAGGCAGAACAAATCCTAGATGAAATCGAAAGTGGTAAGATCCTGGGTGCATTGAAGGCCCGGTTTATGTCTGGGCAAAAAGAAACATGTTTGGCCATTGCGCCCATCTTTGTGGCACTTGGGGATAGGGCTATACCCCATTTGCTCTCTTTTCTGAAAGGAAGCAATGACCAGTTTGTCCTTAAGTGTACTTGCGAGAATCTCCTGGAAATTGATCCTTCACACATCCACGTGATTCTTGAGGCAGTAAACGATAAAGAAGCAGGAACCGAGTCTACCATCCGAATCATCCGGGCTTTGGGAGACATGCCGTCTGATTCGTTCATTCAAGCTTTGGCCCCGTCCCTGCAGCCCTACCTGAATCACAAAAACCCCAGAGTAAGAGAGGAAGCATTGTGGGCGTATTATCGTGTCATGGGGGAAAGGGGAGAAGGATTGTACCTCGCCTTCCTTAGTGACGTGGATATCGCCGTACAAAAAACGGCGATCCAATGCTTGAGTAGAATGAAGAGTGAAACGGCCCTGCACAAGTTTCTTGAAATCTTGAAGGACCTGGGAGATGCGCCATTGGAAAAAGGCCAGCAACTCGTCCCTACCCTTTTTAGCGCCCTGGCCTTTTATGGAAACCTGGAACGGCCAGGTGAAGGCCTGCTGGAAGATTTCCTGCTAGACACGCTGGAGAGCCAAGTGAGTCTCGGGCCCCTCAAATTTCTGAAGAAAAAAAGGAGCGTTCTGAGCGAAGGAGCCGTAGCCGCCATTTGCGAAACCTTAGGGAAAATTGGAACAGACAAATCCCGTCCTGTTCTTGAAAAGTTTGAGAAACAGGATAACATGATTTGGAGGAACAAAGCCGCTGAGGCCCTTAAAGAGATGGATAGAAGGGCGGGGATTTCTGAGCACTGATAAAGAAGCGGTCTGCTCGATCTAACCTCTTGAAATATAATACCCCTTCCATTATTGTGCCTTTCTAAGAGGCTGTCGGAAAACGCCCATCTGCCGTTCGGCAGGCTCACGGCCCTGAGCAAGGTCGAAGGGCTGCGTTACCCTCATCCCCCGCCCTGTTAAATTCTCGCTTCGCGAGACGGCAAAGCCGATTTAACAGGGCAAGTCACTGCGGCGTACTTCTATGTACGCCTCATTCCTCGGGATCTCGGAAGCCTTGCATATGGACATTTTCCATCAGCCTCTCAGAATCCGGTTTTTCGACAGTCTCTAACTTAGTCTGTCCACAATCCAAATTCCAGAACGGCTTGCCCTGTTGAATTTCCTACTTTGCGGGGCCTCCTATGGAGGATTCCACAGGGTATGGCTTGTGATGACGGCCAGCTTGACTAATATAGACACGATCTCTGAAAATCCCCCAACCCCCCCTTTGATAAAGGGGGGCAAGGGGGGATTTGCTGCACTCCCACCAGGGAGTTTACCCCCGTGTTAAGCACGGGGAGGGCTCTGAGGTACTCGAAGAGCCCCCTGCCCGCCTCGCCTGACGCGAACCCGATGGCGGGCAGGTAGCAGCGACAGTTGCTACAATATTAAATCTCATTGTATTAGTTCACGTGCTATGGCCAAAGAAAGGAGGCGGCATTGATCACTGTAATTCAAGATGAAGAAGCCATGGAACCATGGGAACGGATGCTTTCAGAAAGCATCACCACCGCAGAGGAACTCGGTGCCTTATTTGACTTAGGAAAAGAAGAGATCCAGAGGGTGGTTGCTCGTTATCCCATGGCCATCAATTCCTACTATCTGCGTCTGATAAGCAAAAATGGGGAAAGCATATACAGGCAGGCCGTGCCGGACATCCGAGAGATCACCGAGGAAGAGGGACTCGAGGACCCCTTGAACGAGGAGGCCCTCTCCCCGGTCCGCGGGCTTACACACAAATATCCGGATCGGGTTCTTTTTTTGGTCTCTGATCGATGCGCCATGTACTGCCGCTTCTGTAACCGAAAGAGAAAAGTGGGAAGGTCCTCAATGGTGACGCGGGAAACCCTGAGAGAGGGCATCTCCTACATCAAGGGGAACAAAAAGATCAGGGATGTTCTCCTGTCGGGTGGCGATCCCCTGCTCTTGCCGGATGGGGAACTGTTTGTTCTTTTAAGTGCACTCCGCTCCATTCCACACCTGGAGATCATTCGCATTGGAACCCGAGTTCCTTGTACCCTTCCCCAGCGCGTCACGCAGCGACTTGCAGACATGCTGAAGGGGTTTCACCCTCTCTATATCAACACCCATTTCAACCACCCGGCTGAGGTCACAGCAGAGTCCTCTCTGGCCTGTGCAAGACTTGTGGACGCCGGCATCCCTTTGGGGTGCCAGACTGTTCTCCTGAAAGGGATCAATGATGATCCCGCCGTGATGAGGATCTTGATGCAAAAACTCCTTGCCATTCGTGTGCGGCCCTATTATCTGTTTCAGGCGGATAGGGCGAAGGGCACCTCCCACTTCTGGACGTCTCTCGAAAAAGGCGTGGAGATCCTGGCGGCGTTGCAGGGTTACACCTCTGGCCTCTGTGTACCGCGCTTCATGATCGACCTTCCGGGTGGGGGAGGAAAGATTCCGATCACGCCTGAGTATCTGGTGGGTAAAGAGAAGGGCAGTCTTTTGATCAAGAACTATTCAGGAGAGCTATATCGATATCCGCTCTCGTAAAGATTTTAATAAGGCACCAAACCATAGACCAACACGGAAATATTTGACAGGATTGACAGGATTCACGGGATTATCTAGAAAGTATTCGATCGCTTAAGAGCCCCCGCATGGCGGGGCGTCCCGATGGATTTTCACCGGGACAAATGTGGAGGCCTTAGAGATTAACGGATAAGCAAGGTTATTCCTTAATCTCTAAGGCCTCCACATGCACACTTAAGCGATCACAGAATATCCTGTAGATCCTGTTTGCCCCGTTAAATAGCTTGAATTTAAAAGGCGCCTTACATGCGTATTACAGATCTGCACCAAATAAGTTATGGAAGTTTGCATAGGTTTCACCAACAATCTCAAGCTAAGATTTGAGGAACTCAAATCTTATTTAACGGGGTGAATCCTGTCTAGAATATTCATTCTTGTCGGCGTCTGTCTGCGATTACTAAAGCACTGATCTGGAAATCTACTTCTAGGAAAAGAGGAATGAATTATGATTAGAGTGACTTGTTTGGGAGGGGCGGGTTCGGTAACGGGTTCCAATTATCTCATCGAAAGTCCTGAGGGTAAAAAGGTGCTTGTGGACTGCGGCCTATTTCAGGGCGGAAGGCAGATGGAAAAACGCAACTGGATGGCATGGGGCTTTGACCCCAAACAGATCAGTACCCTTTTTCTGACCCATGCCCACATTGACCACAGCGGCAGGATTCCTAAGCTGGTCAGGGACGGCTTTCAGGGAGAGATCATCAGCTCACCCCCCACGGCAGAACTCTGCAAGATAATGCTGCTCGATTCCGCTCATATCCAAGAGATGGATGCGGAGTGGCAGACGCGCAAAAATAAGAGACAGGCAAAGGGCCCGGTGATGCCTCTATACTCCACGGAGGATGCAGAGGCGAGCCTCAAACGCCTCAGACCGATGGAGAGGGACCATATTATCCAGGTTGACCCCGGGATCAAGGCACGACTTCGAAATGCTGGTCACATCCTGGGATCTTCCATACTGGAACTGTGGATAGAAGAGAATAATAAATCTATCAAGATCGTCTTTTCCGGTGACCTGGGCAAGAAAAACCAACTAATCGTCAGAGATCCTCATGAAATTTTTGACGCCGACCACCTATTTCTTGAGTCTACTTACGGTGACCGCCTGCACCGTACCTTTGATGAGAGCAAGGCAGAACTCCTGGAGGCCATCAAATCCGCGTCATCGCAGGGGGAGAAGGTGATCATTCCGGCCTTTGCTGTGGAGAGGACTCAGGAAATCCTCTACATCCTGGCGGAATTTCAAAGAGAAGGCCTTCTTCCAGACATTCCTGTCTATCTGGACAGCCCGCTGGCCATCAAGGCCACAGAAATCTTTCGCAAAAACAAAAAGTACTACGACGAGGAGGCCCGTGCTATTGTGGACAGAGGGTATGACCCATTTGACATGCCCAATCTCCGCTTTACACCCAGCACAAAGGAATCCATAGCGATCAACGAAAGTTCAGGGTCTGCCATTGTCATCGCTGGAAACGGCATGTGCACGGCGGGTCGAATTAAGCACCACCTGAAACATAATCTGTGGCGGAAGGGGGCAAGTATCGTCATCATAGGATTCCAGGCGCAGGGGACCACGGGACGCAAGATCGTGGAAGGGGCCAAGCATGTGAAGATTTTTGGTGAAAATGTATCGGTAAAGGCGAAGGTCTTTACCATTGGGGGCTTCTCGGCCCATGCAGACCAGGACGACCTTGTGGAATGGGTTGGCCATTTTGAGTCCAAACCACAAGTTTTTTTGGTCCACGGTGAGGTGGCATCCTGTGAAACCTTGGGCAAGAAAATCCAAGAGAAGTTTCACCTCACCGTTCACATTCCCAGGTGGAAAGAACAGCTCATTCTCAAACCAAGAAAGGTAGCCATTGAAAAGCCCGCCGTGGAAGAACCGGAGAGAGAAATGCAAACCGTCCTGTTGAATACGATCCTGGACGTGGAAAACGAACTCAAGGCACTCAGAAAACGAATTAAGTCAAAAGGGCTAAAGGACATCTTGGGCGAGGAAGAGGTGGATCGCCTGAAATACATTCGGGAGGAACTCCAGGCGCTCAAGGGCGAGCCGTGAAATAGTTATAAGTTATTGGTTATTAGTTGTCAGTTACTTGTTATAGGTCATAGGTTATAGAGTAATGAGTGAAGAATTTTGACAGGATCAACAGGATTTACCGGATTATATTTACATCCGTCAGTATCGCTTTAGGTTCCCGCGCCTAGCGCGGTGCCCTATGGCCTTCATTGGGCAGATGTGGATCCCGCAGGAGTCTAAAAATAGGCCAGCTTGTTTTTGGACTCCTTCGGGCATTCCACATAGACCCTTAAGCGATCCTGTCAATCCTGTAAATCTTGTCTAAATTTCTCAGCAGGTCTGTGTCGGTCCCTGTGGGTCTGCGGCTAGGATTCTTGGTTATTCCTTTTTCTTGATGGTGGAGCCGGGTGCTTTGAAGAACATGAGGACAAGATTGCTGTCCTTTGCGGACTTGACACCGTGACTTACCCGCGCCGGCACGAATATAACACTTTTGGGGCCTACAGGTATTTCCTCTTCATCCACGATCATGACCCCTTTGCCCTCTACCACGTAGAAGATCTCATCCTGTTTAGGATGTATATGGTTCGGTGTGACCTGTCCCGGTGTATAGCAAACCATCTCAGCAACAATCTTTTCCGATCCGGCCACCTTTTTCCTGATCCGTTTATCTGTAGCAAACTCTTTTAGGTCATCAACGCTCACATGTTGCATCTCAATTTCAACCTCCTTTTAACTCTTCAATTCCCAACGCCCTCAGTTTTTCATCCGTGGGCATTCCTGTCTCCCTGTCCCATCCCACAACCTGGTAATATGCATCACGCATCCGCTCAAAGGCCTCTCTATCTACCACCTGCCCTTGGCTGGGACCCTTTGTGGAGGGTTGCGTGAAAAGCCTCTCGGGCAATGTATCGTCCTTTTTTGTAAAGCCCTCCCTCACATTGAAGAGGCGCGTCAGATTCCAGGCTCTCTCTGCCACCAAACGCAGATCTTCCGAAGTAAAAGACCAGCCGGTTACAGAAGAAACCGCGTCAGCATAATCCTCCAAAGAGATGGCAAAGGCCCCAAACACACAGGCGATCAGGCTGTCAAAGGCCGCATAATTCAATTGGAGGTCCCTGATCATCTCAGGCTTCTCCTCATAACCATACCGGTCGTAAGGTTTAGGGATGCCCAAGAGTTCCGTGCGGATCGTGTTGGATCTCAGGTGGCAACCCCCCCGATCGGATAACGCATAGGTGAGGGATTGGCCCTTCATCCCCCTTGGATCATATCCAGGGAGTTCCAAACCTTTTACGTGCATGGCAAAATCTGAAGATCCTTCGATCTTCTCCGACGCTATTTTCACACCTTCCGAGAGAAGTTGGCCGATCCCTTCCCTCTTTGCGATGAGATGAATAACTTCCAGAAGAGCCTCTCCATTGCCGAAAGAGAGCTGGATCCCTCCCGTGTCCCTCTCGGAAATCAGCCCCTTTTCAAAACACTCCATGGCAAAGCCGATGGCCACTCCGCTAGAGATGGTGTCCATCCCATAGTCGTCACACAGCTTGTCAGCAACGATGATCACCTCTGGATCTCTTACGTCGCAATTAGAACCGAGGGCATAGATGGTTTCATACTCAGGCCCCTCTGTAAGGTATTCCACGCCGTCTATCATCGCCTTCGTCTCTCGGCTACACCCAATAGGGCATGCGAAGCAGGCCTGGGGTCGAAGAAAGTGTCTCAGAAAGGCGTCTGCGGAAATATCTGAGGCATATTCTGAGGTATTCTCCTGCCAGTTCCTGGATGGAAGCGTGCCAGTCTCCTGGGTTAAGTGGACAGTCATCATGGTGCCCTCTGTTGGGAAAGTGCCCCCTCTCTTTGTCAACGGGTGTTCTGCAATTTTTTTTCGGCAACGCTTGGCCACTTCCTTAAAACCCTTTTCATCAGCTATTGGGAAATCACCCTCACCCCGGATGACGACCGCCTTCAGGTTCTTTGAACCCATGACTGCGCCAGCTCCTCCCCGGCCATAGGCTCTCCTGGCATTGATGATATTGGCGAATCGGACCAGGTTCTCTCCTGCCTGCCCAATGGTGGCTACACTTATTCTCTCCTTTTCTTTCTGCTTTAAATCCCCGTTCAAACGAAGCTCTGTTTCAGAAGCAGAAAGCCCCCAAAGGTGTTCCGCTCCCCTGATGGTTATTTGGTCTTTTTCAACCAGGATGTAGGAGGGTTTTTCTGCCTTCCCCCGGATGACAAACCCGTCATATCCAGAGAATTTCATGTGGGGACCAAAGAACCCGCCTGAATAGGAATCCAGGAAGGTCGCGGTCATGGGCGACTTGGTAACCACGGCAGATCTGGAAACCGCAGGGAAGTTTGTTCCCGTGAGGGGGCCGGTGATGAAAATCAATATGTTTTCAGGATCATAGGGATCTGTATGGGGTTTGAGATGGTTTAAGAGCAGATAGGCGCCCAGGCCTTTCCCTCCCAAATACTTTTTTGCAAGCGCTTCTTCCAAATCCTGACAATTTACGGATCCATCCGTAAGATC
>Ga0111161_1088_pt1 | contig 10445 bp, 12 predicted proteins | sample DeeMarSeWOR28_12_FD_80264 | JGI IMG/M metagenome (GOLD analysis project Ga0111161, IMG submission 80264) | Nitrospira bacterium SG8_3
GGGGACGTCCATAAACTTATAAGTTGCTTTCCTCGGCGGGACCTGTTAAGGGTTGGCGCATGCCCCGAAGAGCGAGAATAGACGCCCCTGGCGCCCTTCATCATCTCATTGTCCGAGGGATTGAGCGCGGCCAGATTTTCCGTGACAATCGTGATCGGAACCAGTTTATGGATCGCCTGGGCGACGTACTGACCGGTACGGGCACCCCTTGTTTTGCCTGGGCACTGATACCCAATCACATTCACTTACTGGTCAGAACAGGTCAGACGCCTATTGCGACGGTGATGAGGCGACTTTTGACCGGCTATGCCGTGTACTTCAATCGCAGGCACCATCGTCACGGTCAGCTTTTTCAGAACCGCTACAAATCCATCCTTTGCCAGGAAGACCCTTATCTGCTTGAACTGGTACGCTATATTCACCTCAACCCCCTGCGTGCAACACTTGTCCCTGACCTTAAAGGCCTGACGCGGTTTGCCTACGGCGGCCACAGTGTCATTATGGGGAAAAGACAAAATAATTGGCAAGATGTGGACTATATCCTTGGGTTCTTTGATGCCAAACTGCCGACTGCACGCCGCCGGTATAACGCCTTTGTCAAGCAAGGCATTTCTCAAGGCAAGAGGCCTGATCTTGTAGGCGGGGGCCTTTTGCGAAGCCTGGGCGGATGGTCGGCGGTGAAGGCGCAACGCAAGTCAGCCGAACGACTCAAAGGAGATGAACGCATTCTGGGGGATAGTCACTTCGTAGAAACAGTACTTGAGGCAGCAGATGAGGCTTTCCACAGGGGCTATTTATTGCAGAAAAAGGGGTATGACCTTGACAGGGTTGCTGAGCGCGTTGCCAGGGTGTTACAGGCGCCGCGCGAGCTCGTGTGGTATGCTGGAAAGCAGCCCGATGTGGTTAAAGCCCGCAGCCTCTTGTGCTATTGGGCAGCCAGAGAGCTTGGAATGAGCATGACGGCCCTTGCTCAAAGGCTTGGCATATCGCAGCCGGCTGTGAGTATTTCCGTACGGCGAGGAGAAGCGATTGCAGCCGAAAACGGATATCAGCTGCTGAAAGGTTAGAAACCTATAATTTTATGGACGTCCCATTTTTACGCCCATTTTTACGCACTTGCTTTGCCGTCGCTAATATATTATAAGAGTTCCACATCGTGGCGACCGTGTTCCTTATCTTTTGCCAAAGGGCAAAAAACGAATGTTATGAACTACAGCCTGAGCTGTTGGACGGAGGGGGAAGCCAGGCAGAGGGAGATACAGGGGGGTGCCGGACGGCGGTTAAAGAGGTCTTAAAGTGGCTCGCATTACCATCGAAGATTGCTTAAGGCGGGTCAAGAATCGTTATATGCTCGTCCACGCTGCTGTAAAACGGGTGCGGCAACTGCGCGAAGGTGCCGAGTATTTGGTCCACTCGCCCAAGAATGAAGATATCGTCGTTGCCCTTCGTGAAATTGCAGCGGGAAGGTTCAGTATTGAAGGAAAGAAATCTGGGGACCTAAAGGAGAGAAGGAGGCTAGAGATGACAAAATCCAAGAGGGAGAAGGTTACTACAAAGAAAATCCAGACGACGGCGAAGAAATCAGCACCAGAGAAGACGGCCAAGAAGCTGGCATCACCAGAAGGACCTGTAAGGACCGCTGGGATCAAGAAAGAATATCTTGAAGGTGGGAAGCTATGCAAAGTCACATTCAGGTTACCAAGCATGGCTGCCCCTGGTGCAAAGAGTGTATCTATCGTTGGTGATTTTAACGATTGGAATACCCACGCCAATCCCATGAAAAGGCAGGAAAACGGAGACTTCGAGATCTCTCTCAAATTTGAGCCCAGAAAGGAATATCAGTTTCGTTATTTCATCGACGAATCTAAGTGGGAAAATGACTGGAACGCCGACAAATACGTGAAAAGCCCGTTGGGGGAGAGCGATAATTCTGTCGTTGTAGTTTAGGATAAACGAGGCAAGTGATCTTTGGCATTCCACTGTAGGCCCCGAATCGGGAGACGCCATGAACTGAATATCCAGACCCGGCTATAGAAAGGAGTGGTAACGATCGTCAATACAATCATTGGTCTTCTCATCCTAATTGCAGACGTCTGGGCCATCGTGAATGTATTTCAGAGTGGAGCATCAACAGGCAAGAAGGTGATGAAGTGCCAATGAACACCGAAACATTGCAAATCACCCCATCGGGTCCAGAAAGACGGTCCAGCGGTTTCAAGATACTGCTGATTGTCGTGGCCGTTGCTGTCGTCACGTCGGTGATAACGGTCTGGCTGACAATTACCTACTTGTTCCCCAAGGAATTTGAGCCGGTAAAACTCAATGACCGCGAAGAGCGGGTGCTTAATGCCAAGTTAGCCCTGTTGGACCCCACCACGGGGCGCGTGAAGAAAGCATCCGGGAAACAAGGGGATAATTCGCCCATGGTAAGTGGCAAAGGGAGTGCTCCTTTAACACCGGAGCGCTATAATGAAGCAGGGGCTAGCCGAGAGATCAGGTTTAGTGAGCGCGAACTCAATGCCCTGCTGGCCCGTAACACCAATCTGGCACACAAACTTGCCATCGATCTATCAGAGGACCTAGCGAGCGGTAAACTCCTGATACCGCTCGATCCCGATTTTCCGTTTCTCGGTGGTAAAACGCTTAGAGTCACCGCCGGCTTGCAACTGCGCTATGACGACCGGAACCCAGTTGTAATGCTCAAGGGTGTGAGCCTCTGGGGGGTTCCGATCCCCAACGCATGGTTGGGCGGCCTGAAAAACGTTGACTTGGTAAAAGAATTTGGTGCCCAAAAAGGCTTCTGGCAAGCCTTTGCGGCCGGAGTGGAAAATATCCGCGTGCAAGAAGGGAACCTTTCCATCAAGCTGAAGGAGTGAGCATAGCCTTATCTCACTCTCAATAGCTTCATTTTGTATATCAATTGCCCAGCTCAAGACTTGGGCTGTCTGCTATCGAGCCAACCTCTTGAAAGCTTACGATTTTTCTGATCTCTATTTGCAGTCTTGAACTTTTTTCCTATACGTATCTTAAGCAGCTATCTTCATGGATGGTGCATGTTTCTGTTTTCTTGGAAGAACTAATGTGGGATTTGATTGACAGAATACCCTATCCAATTCTTATTTTTGCAGCCATTTTAATGCTCCTCGCCCCCTTTTACCCAATACCACACGTTTGGGAGAAGCTGATCATGTTGAAGGAGGGCACACTCAAGAAGCCCATAGACATCTTTGACCTTGTCTTTCATCTGGCTCCCACGATCGTGCTGTTGGTAAAGTTTTTCAGGAGCGTTTCAAAATGACAAGAGGGTCTAATCAACATGATCATGATGTGTTTCGCAAACGGGCTCAACTTTGAAAACACCTATAATTGGAACCATTTTCTTTAAATATCACAAGACTGTGATGCCTCGACCCTTGACCCAACCCCCTCGACTCAAGCCCATTCGACAGGACAACCCCGACTGCGTCGGGGCTGTCGCCTTCCGTCGCTATGGGTCAAATGCTTCGCGTTTTCCCGCCCGCGACGTGTGCGGTTGCAGGTCAATTCCGCGTTATCTCTCACACTGCAGAAACCAGGTCTAACGGAGTAGAGATGTGGTAAATGGAAACGTTTTGCCAATTATAGCAGGAGCACTGGTGGCCTGCACTTTATGCCAATGGATAGCTTGGCGAGTCAAACTGCCAGCCATCATCTTCTTACTCCTTACAGGGATCCTGGCAGGACCGATTTTTGGCCTTTTACATCCTGAAAAGCTATTGGGAAATCTCTTTTTCACTTTTGTATCTCTCTCTGTTGCAGTCATTCTTTTTGAGGGAAGTCTGGCGCTTAGATTCAAAGAGATACTAGGATTGGAGACCGTTGTTCAGAACATGGTTTCATTTGGCATGGCCGTCACATGGCTTATCACTGCCTTGGCAACACATTACGCCATTGGACTGTCTTGGAAAATATCGCTTCTATTCGGGGCCATAACGGTGGTGACAGGTCCCACAGTCATTGCTCCCATGTTGCGCACCATTCGACCAACACCCGCTGTTTCGAATATCCTTCGGTGGGAGGGTATTATTATTGACCCCATCGGAGCGTCTCTGGCTGTCCTGGTCTATGAGTTCATCATATCCGGCGGGGGGCACGGTGCATGGACCCACACCATGTTGACCTTTGGGAAGATTATTGCTGTTGGGACGGTCGTAGGCGTTTGCGGTGGATATCTTTTTGGTCTTTCGATAAGGTATCATTGGGTACCGGAGTTTCTCCACAACGTCGCAGCGCTGACGATCGTAATTGCCACTTTTGTAGGATCAAATACTCTTCAGCCAGAATCCGGCCTCGTAACGGTGACGATTATGGGGATTTGGCTGGCAAACATGAAAAATGTGGACATGGAGGGAATCCTTGATTTCAAGGAGAGTATCAGTGTCCTGTTAATTTCTCTTCTCTTTATTATGCTGGCTGCGCGTCTTGATATTCACTCCTTGAAGAACGTGGGTTGGGGCGTTGTATTCGTATTAATCGCCATCCAGTTTCTTGCACGCCCGCTTAATGTCATGGTCTCTACCGTGAGATCCCAGTTGACATGGCCCGAACGGCACATGCTTGCCTGGATTGCCCCTCGCGGCATCATTGCAGCGGCGATATCAGCCCTGTTCGCAGTCCAGCTTGAAAATGCTGGATTCTCTGACGCTCAACTTCTTGTCCCCCTCACGTTCTGCGTTATCATCGTTACGGTTGTTCTGCAAAGCATCACGGCACGCCCCATCGCTCACTGGCTGAAAGTAGCTGAGCCCGAACCAACGGGGTTTCTTATTATTGGCGCAAATGTCGTGGCCCGGGCAATCGCCAAGGCCCTCGTTCAAAATGACATGAACGTCCTGCTCGCTGATACCGGTTGGGAAAAAATATCCAAGGCTACGATAGAAGGATTGCCGAGTTATTTCGGCAACCCAATTTCAGAGCATGCGGACCGACATTTAGACCTTATCGGCATCGGACGAATGTTAGCCCTATCTCCCCTTGAGAATGTCAACCTCTCTGCGGTCATGCACTACAGGATGGAGCTCGGTCGAAACAACGTGTTTATTATTCAATCCAAACCACAGGAAAAAGTGTCGGAAAGGGTAAAAATACCAACTTAAAGACGGGGAAAAACGCTTTTTGGAAAGAAGATAACCTATGCCTTCATGGCCTCAGCCTTGTCGCAGGGTGGAGAAATTCGCACCACAAAACTTACAGAACATTTCGGCTTCAATGAATTTATTGAAAAGCATGGTCAATCTGCTACCCCACTTTTCGCCATTGATCCCAAAGGAAAAGTTCATGTTTATTGTGAAGAACAACGAGTAGATCCTAAGCCTAGGTGGTCCATTATTTATCTACATACTGTGGAGGGTGATACAAAAGAACAGCTAATCGGAAGGGGAAATAATAGGGACGGACGTCCCGCAATAGTCATATAATCTTATGAATGTCCCTTTCTTCCCGCCTTTCTTCGCACTTGACCGGTCTTATCGTAATCATATATAGTCTCCCCTGTGATCGCTAACCTGTTTTTCGAAACTGAAAACCTTCACGCCTCGGCTTTGAAATCGCAATCGACGTAGCGCCAAGTACGCTCAACATTCAAAGTCAAGGCCAGGTCGTTACAGTCCACACCGGTATCGCTTATAACTCCGTGGACGGCGGTACCGTGGAGTTAAATGGAATAGAGATTAGCTGCTGGAAAGCAGACAACCAAGGCAATTTTGTCGCAAAGTTTGTGATGAGTGAAGTTAAAGCGCTAGCCGATAGTGGGGACCTTGACGTTCCCGGCGAAAACACACTCTCATTGATAGGTTACACTACAGAAGGAGTGGAATTCACAGGATCTTAAGTAATAACAGTAATCGATGTCGAACCAGCAGGCGCAGGGGGCAAATAGGGTCATCACTACTCGGTTTCCGGCCCATTGAACCACTTGTACTCAATGGGTTCATGAAGAATATCAAGCAATAGCCATTTCCAATTGCCAACAAAAATTGGCGGAGTCAAAGACTGCTCCGCCTTTTTTGTGGCGACACATTGTGGTTTGTAGTGTCCGCCTTCGAGTTGCGCTTTCTGTCAAGCCAACCTCTTGCAAGCTCACGATTTTTCTGTTCTCTATTTGCAATCTTGAACATTTTTGCCTATACGTAGCTCAAGACAGCCATCTTGATTGATGGCGGATGTTTCTGTTGTCATGGTCATCTCCTTTCTTCATGGAGTGCCCAAGAGCGTAGCACATTGTCCAGTTTTTGGGGACCACCGCCGCAGTGAAAAGGAGGAAATTGTCATGAAGGTATTGGTGGTTTATTACTCCATGTATGGGCATATTTACAAAATGGCTGAGGCCGTAGCTGAAGGCGCTCGTTCTGTAGAAGGCGTTGACGCTGAACTGCGACGGGTTCCTGAGACCCTCCCTCAAGAGGTGCTAGAGAAGATGGGCGCTGTGGAGGCCCAGAAACAACAGAAGCATGTTCCTGTCTGCACCGTGGATGAATTGGGCAGTGCCGATGCCATCGTTTATGGCACGCCCACACGATTTGGGAACATGTGCGGCCAGATGCGACAATTCTTAGACGCTACAGGACAGCTTTGGATGAGCGGGGCTTTGACAGGCAAAGTGGGTAGTGTCATAGCGAGCTCGAACACCCAACACGGTGGTCAGGAATCCACGATTTTGAGCTTTCACATCACCCTTCTACATCACGGCATGGTGGTGGTGGGGCTGCCATATGCATTTCAAGGGCAAATGATGATGGAAGAGATTAGCGGTTGTTCTCCCTATGGCGCCTCGACCATTGCGGGCGCAGATGGCAGTCGGTCGCCCAGCGACAACGAACTCGCCGGGGCTCGTTTTCAAGGCGAACATGTTGCACGGATCGCAAAGAAGCTATCGGCGTAACAAATGGACGAGACAGAGGAAACCCAAATGAGAGTTTCAGGCGAGTAGAGATACAAGAAAAGGAGGTCGCTACATGATTAAGGAGATCACCGCGCAGGAGCTTAACACGGAGCAGTTCATCAATGGGAAGGTCAAAGAGATCAAGGGCGTTGTTGGGGACGGCATGGCGATCAATGCCCTTTCTGGGGGCGTTGATTCATCAACGGTTACGATGCTCGGTCATCGAGCCTTGGGCGGACAACTTAAGACAGTCTTCATCGAAAACGGCCTGATGCGCGAGGGAGAACCCGAACAGGTGGTGGGTCTTTTCGACAGGCTTGGTGTCACGGTCCAAGTCGTCGATGCGCGCAAAGAGTTCTTTGCAGCCCTCAAGGGGATCACGGACCCGGAAGAGAAGCGAGAGGCCATTACCCAGACCTTTTACCGAAAGGTGTTCGGACGCATCGTCAAGGAAAGTGGAGCGAAATACCTTCTCCAAGGAACGATCCTGACCGATATCGACGAGACGGTTGCAGGGATCAAACGGCAGCACAACGTGTTCGAGCAGCTCGGGATTGACCCGGAGCAGGCCTTCGGCTACCGCATCATCGAGCCGCTTATTGAGCTTCGCAAGGACGGCGTCAGAAAGATCGGCAAGGCCCTAGGGCTTCCAGCTGAAGTATTCGATCGCATGCCGTTCCCTGGGCCTGCGCTCTCGGCACGGGTGATAGGCGAGGTGACGCCGGAGCGGGTCGAGACGGTCCGCAAGGCAACCCGCGTTGTGGAGCGTTTGCTCAAAGGCACCGGCGCATTCCAGTACATAGCGATCCTTCATGAAGACCGGGTGACCGGCATGCGCGACGGCCAGCGCGATTTCGGTCAGCAAATCGAGGTGCGCTGCTGGGACAGCGTCGACGCGCGGATTGCAACACCAACGCGGATCCCCTTCGAAATCCTTGAGAAGGTCGCCGGTGAGATTGTGCGGGAGGTGCCCGGCATCGTGAGCGTCACTTACAACATAACCTCAAAGCCTCCCTCTACGATCGAAGCGGTCTGATGAGGGGTCGGGCCTCCCCCTTCCTGAGACAGTGTGTAGGACGTCGCAGAACCAGGCCGGCATCTCAACGGTCATGGTTCGGACGACGTGAATAATGCATATTCAAGATGGGAGGGATTTAACTCGGGCCTGGTATGGGAAAGAAGAACCGAAGCACGGTCACGGTGATGACGGCCGTTATCAGCACCACAATGGACAAGAGGAGCGCCTCTTTCCAGTGATCAGCCCACCATGCCCTGATTATAGGCCAACGGCTCAAAGAACGATCCATTTGGATATTCCTCCTTCTGTTCTCAAACACACCGGTCTTAAGCTTTGATCGGCTATTCCCACCATTTTCTTGACTACATTGAACTGGTCTTCCTCAGACTCTGAACCGCAAAAGCGAGTGCATTCCCCGCAGGTTCTGCCTGACGGCAGTGCTTCGCGGGCTGCGGGGTTAGCGAGCGTATCTCAAAATGGCGGACTTCCTTACGGTCGAAGATTCCCTGCAGCTTAGTGCAGGGAGCTTCAATCATGTTGGTTTTCTCCTGTCGCGGCTCCTGGTGTTGCGCCATGCCCATCGGGGGCCGCCTTGTTGTCCGGGTGCCCCTTTGATCGGCTCGCTCCCCGCGGACACCGTCCTGAAGCGCACGCGTGGGGGAGGCACTATGCTTTTCTTGGTTACGTTGACTTTTTCTGCCAGCGTGTTATTGAGTGTTCACAGCCCCGAGCCGACACCCATCGTTATCTATAACGACAGGTCGGGTTTGGTCGGTGTTGGGACTTACCCAAGGGCTGGTTCTCCGGAAGATCGACCCCTGTGAGCTTCTAGCCCTTGGGCTTTCTTTTGCCTCTTGACATTTTCTGAGTCTTCTTGTGAGCGTAATTAATATGGCTTGATGAAATTGTTCATTGAGGCCTCCTTTTTAAGGCCCCTGGACGATACGCCGGACCAGGGGCTTTCTTTTTGCACCCCCTTTCAGCTTTGTTCCGAGTATTCCGATAAGGCGTACAAGGTCGTCGGGGCCTCCCCCTCCAAACCGACACGGAACCAGCTTATGCCAAGTGCATAAGCGACCATAAAGAGGCCCTGCGGCCTTTCTTTTTGATTGCGTGCTAACCTTTAAGTCTTCCCCATATTTGCCGATAGGAAGAATATGGGAATTCAGGTCTTCTTTATGGTATGTGCGGTGATCGTTGGAGCCTTGGCCGCTTTTTTTCTAGAACTGCTCATAGCAAAAAAGCAGAATAGATAGTCGCTACCCATGGGGCACTGGCCTTTATCCTGCCGCCACTTCTCCTTTTTCCCCAGGGATATTCATTTTGGCCAATTCGTTGATTTGAGGGCCCCTGGTCACGCACTGTGGGCCGTTGCTTGCCCAGAATATCCTCTTGTGATAATAAAACCCTAAGGGGAGCATAATATTGTCTGCATGTCGAAAAGCCGTCAGGGGAAATCTTTTTTGAGGTCAGGTCACTGGTTTGCGGCCTGTGAGCCCCGGCAAAGGCAACATGTTCGGCGTAGCGCCCAGACCCACTTACGATAGGGGCTTGAATGGTCACGAGTAATATAGAAGCATTCCAGAAAATTTGCGGCCAGGTTTTTATTAGTGTTCCTCTCGCCTATCGGTGGCAGTGGGATGAGCCCCTCCATGTGGCTCTTGTGAGTTTTGAGGAGGTCCATGCAGGGGCCATTTTGGCTGCTGTGTCGACAGGATTCGATCAAGAGTGGGATTTTTCTACAATTAGCGGTGCGTCACAGCCTGTCAGGAACTTTTTCACCGCTTCTTTCGGGCTGCTTCCAGGGCAGAAGGCCTTCACTTCCGACAACGGATCGGGCCTCACGCTTTTTGCTCTGTGGTGGGCGTGGGGAGATAGGACCAAGACTTCCCTGCGAATCGGCATGTTTTCCGCTGATGAACAAGCTTTGGACAAAGCCGAGATAAAGGAACGCTTGACACAGTGGTTTGCCATCTAGACGTGATGATGAATCTGCGTTCTGTTTCCGGCCGACCCCAGAACGGGGAGAACGGGGACGGGATTGACTCGAAACATAAGGAGACGATCTGCAATGGAGAGCGGCAGTGATTTTCACAGCCGGCCAGTTTTTTTGGCGTAAGCGTCGAAGATAGCTTGGGTGACACAGTTGTTGCATTGGAACTGGACATGGTACATGACACCGTGAGGAGAGAAATTTCCGGATGGATACCAGCTAATGGATTTACATCCGAGACAGACATAGAGAGTGTTGGTCTTGGCCTTGTCTTGGCAAGCCACACACGCTTTAAAGGTCAATCTCTTAGCGATTTGCGGGACTTCTACGGCGAACTCCTTTGTATTGTTCCCACTCATGACCTCTTTGCATAGTGAGCAGACGAGCGAATCTGTCATTTCATACCGCCCTTTCAAGGAATTCGTAAGAAACTTTACAGTGCAATTAGTGGAAGAACTTGCAAGAACCGCACCATCCTCCAGTTTTTTCGTGGGGATCACTCAGCGCGGATGGCT
>Ga0111161_1119_pt1 | contig 10410 bp, 8 predicted proteins | sample DeeMarSeWOR28_12_FD_80264 | JGI IMG/M metagenome (GOLD analysis project Ga0111161, IMG submission 80264) | Nitrospira bacterium SG8_3
CCTAACTGGAGCGGGCAACGGGGCTCGAACCCGCGACACCAAGCTTGGGAAGCTTGTACTCTACCAACTGAGCTATGCCCGCCCATCTCATCTCCCTCCATCTTCTTGCGAGAATATCCGCCAAGCAGGCGAAGAGAGATGCAAATTGCTTTCGCCGTAGGGTATAAATTTACCATTTGATTTGTTAAAGTCAAGCAATATTTAACCTTTCTAATATCTTGACAACGGGCGGAGATAAAAATAAACTTAAATAAAGTCGCCTGTTGAAGATATGGGGCTGTTTAAGATAGTGGGGACGTTGAAGGCACTGGTGTCAGACTCTCTTTCTAGAACGAGGCTGTAAGGGAAAAACTCCACTCTAAAAAGGAGACTGATATAGTCTTGGAAGATGATTCGGATCAAAGCTTACTCGACCGGATCAAATCCCTCTTCAGGAAAAAGTCGAATCTCCAAAAAGGGACCGATCTTACGGAAGAGATCCATGACCTCATGAACGAAGGCCAGGCCAAGGGTCTCATTAGCGATGAAGAATCGGATATGGTTTATGGGGTCCTTGATCTGAAGGAGACCAAAGCCCACTCCATCATGATTCCTCGCACGGTGATCTCCTCCGCCTCCATCCATTCAACGCTTGGTGAAGTCAAGAAACTCGTCTCGGAGTGTGGTCACACACGGATTCCCATCTGCAAGGACAGCATTGACGAGATCGTGGGCATACTCCACGCCAAAGACCTGCTAAAGCTGTGGGGTGAAGATCCCAATTCACCGATTCCCCGTGAAATTCTGAGAAAGCCCTATTTTGTACCAGAGCATCAGAACGTGATTGAACTTTTGGGGGACTTGAGAGCAAAAAAGACCCATCTCGCCGTCGTGACTGATGAATACGGGGGCACCGCCGGCATTATCACCATCGAGGATATTCTTGAGGAGATCGTGGGAGAAATTATGGACGAGCACGATGAGGAACCCCCTTTGCTAAGCGTGTTAGATGACAACTCCGTTTTGGTGGACGCACGCCTTGATGTTGAGAAACTGGGAGAACATTTTGGGATCAAACTGCCTGATGGCCAATTTGAATCGGTGGGCGGCTTTATTATCCACCTTTTAGGCAGGATTCCAAAGGCGGGTGAAAGAGTTCGTTATGGAAACCTGAACATGACCATAAAGTCGGCAGACCAGAGAAAAATCCACAAAATCCTCATCGCCCCCCAGGCAGACATGAGCCTTCCCCTGCAGGCTGAAGACCAGCATTGACCCTGCCCCAATCCATAAACACACCCAATCAGCGATTCTTTAGACCCTAAAAGCCTTTGAAATGAGCTCTATATCCACAAAAAAGATACTTCTTGCGATGCTCTCGGGACTCCTCCTGACAGCCTCCTTTGCTCCAAGCCCCTTGGACTGGATTGTCTGGTTTGCTTGGGTACCCCTTCTGCGAACTCTTGACAATGAGTCTCCTGCGCACGCCTTCCTTTTGGGTTTTATGGCGGGTCTTGCTCACTATCTGCCCCTCATTTACTGGATCGTTGTATGAGGGAATCTCGTGTCCTGGTCTTTATGATGGGGAGCCTCTGGGTAGGATTGGAACTCGTCAGAACCCATTTCTTAACGGGTTTTCCCTGGTGCCTGTTGGGCTACACGCAATTCAGGAACCTCTTTCTTATTCAGGTAGCGGATCTGGTTGGGGTATACGGCATTTCCTTCATGATCGTCCTCGCAAATGGCCTCATCTATCGTCTTGTTTTTCATCGGCACGCCTCGGAGAGGAGAGGCTTAATATGGGAAACCATGGGCCTTTTGCTGGTGGTCGCTTTTTCACTCATATACGGACAGCATCGCCTGGCAGGAGACGAGCATAATGGGAAAGGAGGAAAATCCATCAAGGCGGTGATCATTCAAGGAAATATTGACCAATCCATTAAGTGGGTTCCCGCATACCAGGAGATGTCAGTGGATACATATCATCGGCTTACTCTCTCCGCATCCCCTTTCAAACCCGACCTGGTTGTCTGGCCTGAAACCGCGATGCCTTTCTTTTTTCAAGATAATGAGGATCTCTCACCAAGACTCTTTGAAATGGCAAAACAGGCTGATGCTGAACTCATCTTTGGAAGTCCTGCTTATAAGAAAACGCACAGTGGCACGAAATACTACAATCGCGTTTATTTGCTCTCCCGTCACGGTGAATTTGCCGGATACTACGACAAAGTTCATTTGGTTCCATTTGGAGAGTATGTCCCCTACAGATGGTTATTCCCTTTTTTCCGCCACCTGCTCCATGCTGCAGGAAATTTTGCCTCGGGGGAAAAAATAGAACCCCTTGAGCTGACAAATCACTCTGCGGGAATCCTGATCTGTTTTGAGGTCATATTTCCTGAACTGGCGAGAACCCAAACCAGAAAAGGAGCTGCCATTCTGGTCAACCTGACCAACGATGCCTGGTTCGGTAGAACAAGCGCACCTTATCAGCATTTGAGCATGGCGGTATTCAGGGCTGTTGAAAACGGGAGGCCAATGATCAGGGCGGCAAACACTGGCTTCAGTGCATTCATAGGTCCCCGTGGTCACATCATGGCCCGCAGCCAGCTATTCAAAGAGGAGGTCCTCACGCGAGAATTAAGATTGAAGCCCTCTTCAAAGAGTTTCTATACCAGATATGGGGACCTATTTGCGTTTGTCCTTTCGGTGATTAGTTTGTTAAGAATTCTTCATATGATATATTACGAGAAGTGGCTTTTACGTCATTCAAAAAGGTCGTAAAGCCTTTCATCCGGGAGTTTAGCTACAGCACTCACTCCTTCTGAGGCATCTGCTTTTGATCAGACCCTGCAAAGTGCCCTGGAAGTGGACGGAACTTCAATTTGGAACCAAAGGAGGTCAAAGATGTATAACGAAATGATTTCGAGAATCGAAGGCATTATGGATCAACTCAATGAGCTCAGAGGTCATCTTTGACCTGGACAGCCAGAAAAAAGAATTAGAAAAAATAGAAAAGATCATGTCAAAGGCCGATTTCTGGCAAAAGGACCAGGAAGAGATTTCTAAATTGAATCAACAAAGCGCCTCTATCAGGGAAAGAATCGACCAGTGGAAGACCTATTACCAAGAGACTGAAGATGCTAAAATCCTTGCGGAAATGGCCTATGAAGAGGATGACAAATCTACCTTGAAAGAGGTGGAGAAGGATGTGGATCAGCTTGAGAAGAAGGTTAAAGGTCTTGAATTTCAATCGCTTCTCGGTGATCCCGATGACAAGCGCAATGCCATTGTGGCCATCAATGCGGGGGCCGGCGGGACAGAGGCCCAAGACTGGGTTGAAATGCTTTTCAGGATGTACCTTCGCTGGTGTGAATCTAGAAACATGTCTGCACACGTGATAGATTATCTGGCCGGTGATGAAGCGGGCGTCAAAAATGTGACCTTCACTGTGAGTGGGCCATATGCCTACGGCTACCTGAAATCAGAGCATGGCATACATCGCATGGTCAGAATTTCGCCATTTGATGCCACGGGAAGGCGACACACCTCATTTGCCTCCGTTTCCGTCTTGCCTGAGGTGGACACGGATATCAAGATCGAAATTGATGAAAAGGATTTACGCATAGATACTTACAGGGCGAGCGGACCAGGGGGTCAGCATGTGAATAAGACAAGCTCCGCGGTGCGAATTACACATCTCCCCACAAATATCGTCGTCCAGTGCCAGAACGAAAAATCTCAACACCGGAATAAGGAAATGGCGTTGAAGGTCCTAAAGTCTCGGCTCTATGAAATAGAGAAAGAGAAGCTGGAACAGAAGAAGCATGAAATCCACCAGACCCAGAAAGAGATCGCTTGGGGAAGCCAAATAAGATCCTACGTGTTCAACCCCTACAGGATGGTAAAGGACCACAGGACAAATCTAGAGGTGGGTGATCTGGAAAGGGTTATGAACGGGGATATCGACATGTTCATTGATGGGTACCTGAGAATGAAGAAATGATTTTAGTGCCCTCGCCCCTGTAGCTATCCACCCTTATAAGCCTGTTCAATGCTCTCTATGTACCGCTCTATTCCTGAAACAATGCCCTCGGCCAGGTTTTCCTGATATTTTTTGCTGAGTAGGCGCTTTCTCTCCCTGGTATTGGTAATGAAGCCTGTCTCCACCAGAATGGCCGGCATTTCGGCGCCTATCAGCACATAGAAAGGGGCCTGCTTGACGCCTAGATCTCGCACCCCGCTGTATCTCTTCTTGGCCCTGCCTATCATGCCCCTTTGCACCTGTCGGGCCAACCGGCTCGACTCCGTGATCTTCGTGTTTAACATGAGATCATTCAGGATCTGTTGAAGATCGCTGATATTTTTTTCCGAGGTGGCATTCTCCCTGGCGGCCACCATAACGGCCCTGGCATCTGTGGCGAGGTTCAGAAAGTAGGTTTCCACACCGTGAACCCCCTTCTGTTTGTAGGAATTAACATGAAGGGAGATGAAAAGATCCGCCTTTTTCATATTGGCTAGGGCCGTTCTTCGTTCTAAGGACATGAAGACGTCCCTATTTCTTGTCAGAATAGCCTCGCAATCGAGTCGTTTCTCTATCTTTGCTGCCAGTACCTTGGCCAGACGCAGTACGATGTCTTTCTCCTTGATTCCCCCCTTAATGTAAGTCCCGGGATCCCTGCCCCCATGGCCCGGATCAATCACGATCCTTTCCACGCCCAATCCCAGTTGTCTTGCAAGGGAAACCGTCTTGCCTTGGCTCTTCTGCTCGCCGCTCTTTGTCTTGGTCCGCCTCTTTCTTGAGCTGGCAGGGCTTTTGCTCGCATTACTCCTTTCTTCATCGCCGCGCACGTCCACCACGATGCGAAAGGGATCATAGAGATGAAAGATCTTATGCGTATTAATACTGTTAATATCAAGGACGACCCGCACCCTGTCCTTCGTAAATTGTCCTGCCCTCGCCCTATGCAGCAGGCCACCTTCTATGGGGATTGAACTCTCAATATCCTTGCCCACCTTTGCCCCCACCAGATCTAGGTAAAGCCGTCTTGGTTTCTTATGGGTGGGATCTTTCTTAAGTAGATTGGAGCTGTATTTGACGGACCTTTCAAGATCAATGACCACCCGGGTATAGGTGGGCGTGGACCAGTGCCGGATATCTTTGACCAAGGCCAACTCGTTTACCCTGGAATGGGCCGCCTCTTTCCCTCCTTGGTTATTCTTTTTGCTGAGGATGACGCTCAGCTTATTCAACATGGCCCTGGCCCTTGGACGCATGTCCCCTGAGGGGTATTTAACATCCACCTTCAAGAACTCCACATAGGCCTGGGAAGGGTCGTCTTTATGCTCGTAAAAGATTTCCCCTATCCTGTATTGCGCATCATCGGCGAGGCGATGGTTCTCGTACTCTCTAACCAATCGTCTGAAGCGTTGGAGGCCATCATCTAGATCCTGTCTCATTCCCGAATACCCATAAAGCTTAGTATACATTCGGGCCTCTCGGTACAGGGCCCAGGGAGCCTGCTCACTCTTTGGATAACGGGTATGTACGCTCTCATAAGAATGGATACACTTTAGCCAATGGTGCCGATATTTCTTTTTGTTCTTAGAACGGTACAGTGATTTTCTGCAATTATCGGCCTGCTCGAGTAAGGTTTCTGGCTTGGATGGGGCCTTGCCAGAGACCTCAGACCCCTCTCCCAGACAGAAAAATGCAAGTAGAAGACAGAGAAATAAACTAACGTAGAATATCCTGGTTTTCATTTTTTTTGTTCGTCCAAATACGTCTTCATTTTATTCAGCTCAAGCAGCGCTTCCAGGGGTGTCATGGATGAGATATCCAGTTTCCGAATCCATTTTTGAAGTCTCTGATCCTGAAGACCGAAAAGATTCAGCTGTAATCTCGTTTCCTCATCATCATTATCCTGCGAACGTGCCAGGCGCGGTCTACCCACCTCATCCAGCTCCTCACCCTCAAGATTATCTAAAATCTCTCTGGCCCTTTCAATGACCTCTCTGGGCAGTCCTGCAATTTGGGCCACCTGTATACCATAGCTTCGGCTTGTTGCACCCGGCACCAGCTTCCTCAAAAAGATAATCTGATCATTCCATTCCTTGACCGCTATGTTAAAATTCTTCACCCTCTGCTTGGTGGCGATCAGATCTGTTAACTCATGATAGTGAGTGGCAAAGAGGGTTCTGACCCCCTTGTCTGCTCTATCGTGTAGAAATTCTGCTACGGCCCAGGCAATGCTCAAACCATCATAGGTACTCGTTCCCCGTCCTATTTCATCAAGAAGCACAAGGCTTTTGCTCGTGGCATGCCTAAGGATATTGGCCGTCTCGTTCATTTCGACCATAAAGGTACTCTGACCCCTCGCCAGGTCATCGCTGGCCCCCACGCGTGTAAAGACCCGATCCACGATCCCGATATTCCCTTTGGATGCAGGAATAAAACTTCCCATCTGCGCCATCAGAACTGTCAGAGCTGTCTGTCTGAGTATGGTGGATTTACCCGCCATATTGGGACCGGTGATTATGAGAAACTGGTGCTCCTTGTCATCTAAATGGATATCATTGGGCACGAAGTCTTCCTCTTTGACCGTCTGCTCTATGACAGGATGTCGTCCGTCTACTATGTCTATCACCTCATCATTATGGACCTCAGGACATGTGTAATTATTCAGCTGGGCGGTCTGGGCAAGCCCTGCAAGCGCGTCCAGCTCCGCAATAAGACCTGCAGTTTGTTTAATGCGCTGATTCTCACGGGCTATGCGTTCCCGAATCTGCCCAAAGATTTCGTACTCTAGCTCCACCCTCTTCTCTTCAGCCCCCAGCACCATCTCCTCGTATTCCTTCAAGGCCTCTGTAATAAATCGCTCTCCGTTGACCAGTGTCTGCTTCCTGATGTAGTCAGGGGGCGCCAGGTGCAAATTGGCCTTGGAGACTTCGATATAATACCCAAAGACCCTGTTGTACCCCACCTTCAGATTTGATATTCCCGTCCTCTTCCGTTCAGAGGAGGCCAGTTCAGCAATCCAGGCCTTGCCATCCCGGGTGACAGAGATCAACCTGTCCAACTCCTCGTTATAGCCCTCCTTGATCAGACCTCCCTCCTTTAAAGACACTGGAGGTTCCTCACAAATAGCCTTTTCAACGAGCTGAGCCACGTCCTGGAGCGTATCCAATTTCATAGAGATTTCCGTGAGGAGGCTGCTCGTTGCGCTGGCCAGCCTTTTTCTGATGGCTGGCAGCTTGAGAATGGAGGCATTGAGCGCCACCAAGTCCCTTGCGTTGGCTCTTCCTAGGGATATTCGAGCGTTCAGTCTTTCCAGATCAAAAATCCCTTCCAGGCCCTGTCTAATATCCTCTCGGAATATCTCATCACCGCGAAAACTCTTCACGGCAGCCAGACGCCTTTGGATCTCATTTAACTCCAGCAGGGGATAGCCGATCCAGCGTTTTAGCAGCCTGCTTCCCATGGGCGTGACCGTTCTGTCGAGCACGTGAAATAGCGAGCCTTTTACGGATCCCCGTCTCATGGTTTTAAAGAGTTCAAGATTCCTGCTGGTGGACTCATCCAGAAACATGAAATCACCCAATTGGTAAGTGACAAGTTCCTTGATATGATCTGGGTTCCCTTTCTGGGTCTCTTTCAGGTAATGCACAATGGCCCCGGCTGCAATGATCCCTTGATCCATTCCTTCACATCCAAAACCGGCGAGGGACCTTACCCCCAGCTGCTCTTTCAGGAGAAGCCCTGCCCTGCCCTCATCAAAAAGCTCCCGGCCTAGGACTTCCAGACGGTAGGCGGAAAGGCCCTTGTGCTCAGCCAAGTCATCCCTTTCAAGTACCAAGACTTCGGCAGGATCAATCCTTCCCAACTCATCGATCAATTCATCCCAATCCGTGATCTCCGTGACACGGAATGCCCCTGTTGAGAGATCCAGGTGAGCGAGCCCGCGGGGCTCCGTTTTTCCCGCTACGGCCGCAATATAAAGATTGCTCCTGCTGTCCACCCCCCCATCCTCTGTCACTGATCCAGGCGTCACTACTCTGACCACGTCTCTTTTTACAATTCCCTTGCTCTTCTTCGGGTCTTCGGTCTGTTCACAAATGGCCACTTTCCAGTTGTTTTCAACGAGCCTGGCGATATAGGACTGAGAAGAATGATGGGGCACACCACACATGGGCACCTTTTGTCCGTTATAGGACCCACGGGATGTGAGCGTGATACCGAGGATTTTGGACGCCACTTTGGCATCATCAAAAAACATCTCATAGAAATCACCCATGCGGAAGAAAAGAATCGCATCTGGATACTCACCTTTAATACTCAGAAACTGTCTGAGCATGGGTGTCATCTTGCTCATGCTTCTTCCTCTGTCTTTTCCTGGGGCACTCTGGTTTGAAACCACAGTTACTGCATTGGAATTTCAAGTATGCCACATTTAAGTGGGAAATTAGGTCCTCATAGGCTGTCAGGGCCTCTCCTTGTTTCTCCTTTTCCAGAAGTATCTCACCCATAAATTTCCTGGCCTCCCAGAAGGATGGATCCAGCGCGAGGGCATCCTCCAGCTCCTTCAGTGCGCCTTCAAAGTCCTGCTCATTATAGAGGTAGCGGGCCAGGGCCAAGCGCGTGAATGCATCTGAATTGAGTTGCGCACATTCCTTTAAAAAATCCTCCACTGGTTTAAGATTCTCCATCCTTGCATAGGCGCCCTCCAGACGCCGATAGGCCAGAAAAGTGAAGCGGGGCGCCACCCGCACCACTTTTTTCCAAGTGTCGATCGCCTTTTTGTACTCTTGCCTACTGAAATGGAGGTCTCCCAGATGCAGATAGGCATCTACGCAAGTTTTATCAATGGATATGGCCTTATTGTAGCAGGAACGCGCCTTGGACAATTGGCCCTCCTCTTCATAGGCCTTCCCCAACTCTGTCTGTTGATGTGCCAGGATATGGTCATGGTCGCCCTTGGCCAACTGGGCTATCCTTTGGCGCATGGCAAAGGCATTCGCCCAATCTTTCATATCCTCATAGATTTTTTCGGTCTCTTCCAGGCTCTCCCTATTGGATGGCTGATTTTCGAGCACCTTCAAAAAGGTCCTGAGTGCCCGGTTTAAGAACCCAGCCTTGCGGTAATCCAATCCCAAATCAATGAGGGCCCGGATCCTGATCCGTTCACTGATAGCGGGTCTCAAAATGATGTTCTGCCGGATACGGATGGCCCGGTCAATATCCCCTTTTGATCGGTATAGATTGGCAAGGGCCACATAGGTCTCTACGGTCTCGGAATTGACCTGTACAGATTTGCTGAATTCTTCAATGGCCTGATCATGGTCATTGGAAAGGATATACTGCACCCCTTTAAGGAAGGCCTTGTCTCCTTCCCTGGCGGCCGATTTGATCTTCTTCTCTGTCTTATGACGCGCCAGACGTCCCAGAATCAGGCCAATGACAAAGGCGGCTATTATGCCTACACAGAGCTTCTGGTTTTCAGGTTCTAAGAACCATTGCCAGAGTTGTTGCCACATGAAATCTCGCCCTTATGACTCCTCTTCATTGGTGTCGTTCTGACTTGGAGAGACATCATCAGAGGTAATAGGAAGGTTTCTGAGAGAATTGAGCTCCTTATCTTTTTCGCGTGCCGCAATAACAAGGGTCTTAATATCTCTCTTGAGTCGGAAACGCTCGATTATACCATAAAACCCGGTGACCAGCACACCGAAGAGAAAGGCGATGGTCACGATAAAATACAGGGACATGGCAGAGGTCGTGTATTTAATGAAGCGAAGATCGACCTTAAATGCCACTTGCTCGGACATGGCCCCGTGATTTTGGACAATAACGATAACGACGAATAGCATTAATATGATGGCTAATATGAATTTAAGGTGTTTCATTCATGACCTCCTATCTATCCTTTACCCCTCGGTAGGATTTCCTGATCAGAGATGAAAGGCAAACTCTAGTTATTGACTTATTATAGCTTATCATATTCGGTTCTGAGTTTCCCATAGGTCTCCTTGATGTGCTCTGGGATGACCCGCACTTCACCAAGGACGGTCATATAGTTGGTATCCCCATTCCAGCGTGGCACAATATGAAAGTGCATGTGGTCTTCCATTCCGGCCCCTGCCACATTACCGAGGTTTAACCCCACATTAAAGCCTTCGGGTTTCATCATGCTTTTCAAGATATCTATGGACCTACGAACCATGCTTAAAAGGTCCAGGCTTTCCTCATCCGAGAGTTGCTCCAGTCCAGAGACGTGCTGAATGGGCGCCACCAGAAGGTGCCCATTATTATAGGGATATCTGTTCATTATCACTGTGCTTAGCGCGCCCACATACAATATCAGACGTTCTCCATCCTGGCCTCGATCACTTCCTGGGCAAAAAATACAAATCCCCACTTTCTGATCCGAAAGGATA
>Ga0111161_1089_pt1 | contig 10377 bp, 6 predicted proteins | sample DeeMarSeWOR28_12_FD_80264 | JGI IMG/M metagenome (GOLD analysis project Ga0111161, IMG submission 80264) | Nitrospira bacterium SG8_3
AGGTGTGGAAGTGCCTTGGCATCAGGTCATTGGCAGCTAAATATCCTTGAAATCTGCGGCTCGTATGTCAGCTCCTATCTTCTTGAGTTCATTAGTGAATTCCTCTACCAGTCGTTTTAGAGTCAACTGATGCTCGTCCTGATAAAACAGAAACAGACTCATCATTTTTCGCTGCTCCTTGACCTGCAAATGTCTCATTAGACCCATCTGTTGCGCCAATGGCTGAAGTTCATTGAGGATTTGAGGGACATTATCATACCTCTCAGACGGGTCCCTCTTCGTGGCCCGGAGGATGAAATGGGACAGTTCCTCTGGGAGATCGGGAATCGACCTGCGTGGGTCAGGAACATCCTTATTCACATGCAGTGACATCACTTCAGAGGGATCGTTTCCAACAAAGGGCCTCTGCCCGGTAACCATCTCATAAGTGGTGATTCCCAATGCGTAGATATCCGAGCGCTCGTCCACGGGATCGCCTTGAATCTTTTCCGGGGGCGCATACAAGACGCTGCCCGGCCAACACAAATCATCCACGGTTCCCGGACGGACGGCCAGTCCAAAATCAACGATTTTTGCCCTGTAATCGGGTTGGATAAAAATATTCCCGGGTTTGATGTCCTGGTGTACGATACCGTTCTCATGAGCATATGCCAGTCCGGCGCATAACTGTAGGACGATATCCAGGACTCTGCGCGGTGGAAGTCTTTCCATTTTTTCCATGACATAATCCAGTGGCACACCCTCAAGAAATTCCATGATGATGAAGATTGTTCTGTAGAGTTCTTCGATGTCATATACCTTTATGATGTTCTCATGGTTCAGGCGAGCAATGGTTTTGGCCTCATTTCGGAATTTCTCCGAAAACTCAGGGTCCATGGCCATGTCATGGTTGAGCATTTTTATGGCGACGGGCATGTTTAAGCTGGCATGAGTCCCCCTGTAAACATTGCTGTAGCCACCCCGGCCCAAAATTTCTGTGATCACATATTTGCCGATCGTCCGGTCGGCGGTCATCCTTTCGGAGGAAAATCGACGCGTGATGAGATCAGTCAAAAATCCCCTGAGATCAGGATATGTTTCACACATCGTATCAAACTGGTCCCGGTTAATGCGCCAGAGTTTCATGTGGGTTTCAGCATCCACATGGGCCCTTCGGGGTTCACCCGTAAAAATGGCCATCTCTCCTATTAAGTCTCCTTCGCGGCGGCGGGCGATGGGATGCGTCATTCCGTCCTTTTCCAGATTCACGACGCAAGTCCCTTCCTGGATAAGATAGAGGGTATTTCCTTCATCGCCCTGTGAAATGAATCTCTCTCCTGCCTGAACGTGCTCTGGCGTCATCGTGTTCAGTAACGGGCATCTGGCGTCTTGGGTGAGGCAGTCGAACAGGGGGACACGCATCAGGAATTCCAGATCCCTGGGGTACATTCTCTTTTTTAATACAGCCGTCTTATCCATGGGAAGTTCACCTAAGACTGTGGCTGGATGAAATTTGACCCCCAAGAGATAGTACTCCTTCTTGTCTGGACTCTTACGCCCCCATACAACCTTTCCCCTAAAGGCCTGCCAGACTTGCTCATCAGGAAGGCGCATCTGAATAACCAGGGAAGAGCCCTTTCTGAATCTGAGACAGGATTCCAAAAGCAGCCCACCCTCACTCTTGTTGATCACATTAACGAGTAAGGTATCTGGTCTGGCTTCAGTCGCCTTCCCGGTTCTTTCGTTGGACTTGGGATAGACCACCCCCACTTCGGGTGTTTTCAAGGCCTCTCGTGGATGCTGTCTGCGCTCTTTTCGTTTCTTCATCCGGTCCTCCGAAGATGAAGCGCCTGTCAGAAAATACCTTTATACTAGACAGGATTTACAGGATCAGCATGATTTCTTCCCTTTTCTCCATATTTTCTCGCCCACTCCCCTTCGGCCAGCCTCAGGGTCGTTCGAGGCGCGAAGTACGCGGAGAGTTATTCAGTAGAAAGGAATGGAGTTATATATTTACGAGTTAGGGGATCGCTCTAAAACTGAATGTGGAGCGCCCTTGGGGGAATAAAACGAGCTAGCTCATTTTATTCCCCCAAGGGGCGTCCACATCGGTCACGATGAATCTTCATCGTGACCCCCCGCTCAGGAGCGGGGGTTTTGAGCGATCCGAATGAGTTCTCTGTGAAATCTTTCTCTGTGCACTCCGTGTCTCTAGTGAGCCCCAGTATGGGGCGAAACGGGTGGTGAGTTTTTAGATTTCAGTGTTGTGTAGTTGGAGTATGAGAAGGAAGTAGTGAGTTCGAGAACTCGTAATCACCGTGAAGAGTCTAAGTCAGACCTCTGCCCCTACCACCGTAATGTTGTCCCTGCCCCCAGCGTCAAGCGCAGCAGAGACAAGGGCTTCCAGCATTCCTTTCAAGTCCTTGTTCAACAGGAGGATAGAAATCATTTCCTTTTCAGGCACTTCGTCATGAAGACCGTCTGTTGAAAGGAGGAGGATATCCTGTTCTTGGATCTCAAACCTGCCCGCATGCGCTTCAAAATCCCCACGTCCTAGGCAATCAAAGAGCACGTTCTTGAGGGGATGAACCCTTGCCTCCTCTTGATCTATCTCGCCCTCTGCCAAGAGAAGCCCGGGGATCGTGTCATCCTCCGTAATTCGCTGAAGCTTCCCTTCGCGGAATAAGTAGAGACGGCTATCTCCCACGTGGGCCCACGTGACGCTTCCATCTCCCACATAAGCGATGGTCATGGTGGTACCCATTCCGCTGAGATCAGGGACCTCGTCCACCATATCAAGGATGCTGCGGTTGGCAATCTGCATCAATTCTACAAGGTGTCTTTCTAGAGATTGGGAACGAGGGTCAAATTCCGCCATGCTATCTCTGGCGCTTTCCGAGGCTTTATCACCACCCGCCTGTCCACCAAGCCCGTCGAACACACCAAGAAGGGCCGAACCATCGCTGAACTCCTTGACAAAATACATGTCCTCATTTTTGTCTCTTAATCGTCCTTGATGTGTAATTGAAAATGTTTCCATAGACAATCGTTTGGTCGAGTGGTGAAATTAGGAATGGGTGAGTTTGAATATCACCGCCCGCCTCGCCTGCTTGGCTGGAGGGCGGGCCTGAGCGAGAGCAATGGCGGGCAAGGGTCACGGACGTAATAAGATTTTCCCTCAAAGAGTATAGTAAAGGATGGGGAGGTGTGTCAAAAGGAAAATGTGACTGAAGGCTTTCGGGGCGGTCATTTGGCCGAGATTAGAACATCGTTTGGGAGTGAGAAAACTAAAACCCTTTCGAGTTCATGATCAAGCTATTCTTTTTGTAGGCATTTGTCCTTTGGATTAATAAGACCACAGTTACCAAGAGCACCACTGAGACGATTCCCAGGGCAATAAAGGTGGCCTCAATGCTCCATGTGTTCTGGATCCCTCCCACCATTTTGACGGCCAGGGCCCCCACGCCGAAAGTCACGACCCCTTTGATGCCGAAAGCCGAGTGGTGTAATCGTTTTGGGGCAAAACGGGCTACCAGTGTGTTCTCGATGGGCTGTGTCCCGAAGAGAAAAAAGAAGTAAACGAGAGCCAAAAGGACCAGGGGAACGTCATGAGTAACTGCCATCAGGAATACAACAAACATGCTCAAAGCGTGAAACGTCAAGTAAGAATGCCTGGGCTCATAACGCTCGGCGACCACGCCGCCTGCGTATTGACCCAGGATCCCCACGAGATATATGAGGGAGGTTATTGTGGTCGCCACCAGATTGGCGGAGATATCTTTTCCCCACAAGCCACTGATTGCCTGGAGGATCCCCTGGTTTTTCAGTTCAAAGTAGGCAGGAAGCACCACTGTGGACCCCCGATATGCAATCCCAGCAAGGGCCAAGGCCACCAATAGAATGAGAAAGGTCTGTAAAAGCCCGTTGTTTCCCTTTGCCCCTGATATCTCTGTCTCGCGCTCAGGCTCGGCGAGAGAGAGGAACCACATCAGCCCCATTCCCAAGAGATTCAGAGTTCCCGCGGCAAGATACACAGCCCGGGGTCCCCAGAGCCAGTTGCACAATCCTGCCAAGAGCGGCGCCAGGGCCAGGCCCAGGTTTCCGAACATTCCATGGTACCCCATGGCCAGACTCATCCGCTCCGTGCCTTTTGAAATAAGGCCTAGGCCTGTGGGGTGATAGATGCCAGTGAAGAGCCCCATCCCTGCCAGTGCAATGGAGAAGAGAACCGGGGAATCCGTCCAATAGGCCGCAAAGAGAGCGCTCAAACCGGCTCCCAGGAAGAAAAGGAACATGAGCGGCTTGGCCCCGATACGATCCGCTGCCATTCCCCATGGCAGCGACGTGAACCCGTAAAGCAGGTACATCCAGAAGGAAAGACCAATCACATGGGCCATGTCCAGGTTCAGGCGTCCAACCAACGGCAACACCACAGCCGGGAAGACCAGCATGTTGAAGTGGGTTATGAAGTGGCCAAAACAGCATGTGATGAGAATACTGCGTTCTTGAGGTTTCATCGAGTTAGTTATTAGTTATAAGTTAATCGTTACTGGATTTATACCTGGTCCGAAGCACGCAGCGGCACAGAAATATAGCCTCATATCAGAATAGTTCCAAGGAAGCAATCAGATTGCAACAGCAAGGACTATTAATCACCCCAGTTGAATAGGCGCCGCCCCAGTGAAATAAGCTGCGCATTTCACAGGGCAAGCATTCAACGGGGCAGGCAAATTCCAACACGGTAAATACCCAATCTCCAAACCAAAAGCACAAAGAAATGAATGTAATCTTGTCATTAGGGTTTTAGAATTTGACATTATAGAAGTCAGTCGTAATTATAATTCATGGTCTTTGGAGTTCTGTCCTAAGGATGATAAACGTCACTATCATAATATTTGCGGCTCTTTTGCTGATCGGACTTCTCTATTTTGAAAAAAAGGGGAATCGTAAAGGTCTTTTGCCCACGAAGACGGCTCTTTCCCTGTTGTTCATCATTGCTGTCCTGGTTCAGCCCCACTTGACACCCAGGTATTATCACCTTCTGCTGTTGGGATTGATCTTCTGCCTGCTCGGTGACGTATGCCTCGCCTTACCCCAGCAAAAGATGTTTCTCTTGGGTCTGGTCTCCTTTTTGATAGGGCACATTTTTTACGTCTTTGGTTTTTTCTCGGTCACGCATACAACCGCTTGGACCTGGGCTGGGTCCCTGGTGGTTCTCCTGGTCAGTGGAACGGTCTATGGGTGGCTGAGACCCCATTTGGGGGAAATGAACATCCCTGTGGTGATTTACATAATCGTCATCAGCATCATGATTTCCGGGGCCTGCTCCCTACTGGGTAATGCGCATTTGGCTCAGTCTGGCCGCGTTATGGCCTTTGTGGGGGCCGTAAGCTTCTACTTTTCAGACGTATTCGTAGCGCGGGACCGGTTCCTGAAAAAGGAATTCCTCAATCGTCTTATTGGCCTTCCCATGTATTATGCCGGTCAATTCCTCCTGGCCTTCTCGGTAGGGCTTCTGGGGTCGCTGCCTTCCAGTTGAGTATTCTGTTCCCCCTCCCCTTATCCCCTCCCGCCAGGGGAGGGGAAGTGAGTTATTGGTGAAGTTGCTCACCCAAAGAGCGGGGGCATTTCCCAGGAAATTGTAGCTTATTTAGATAATTAGGGATGGACTTAAAAGTCTGGCCATGGCAGACTTGATATCAGGAAATTTTTGCTTAGATTAGAGATTGGATCAAAGGGATATCTCTCCTTATCATCCCGGAGAACATTATGAAGTGTAAAACAATTAAAACACTATTTGTCCTTCTTGCCCTCTTTTCATTTGCTTTGCCCCTTAGCGCCCAGGAAGAAGGGCGGGGTGGTATGCCACCTGCGAAAGTGGTTGTGTCTGACGTGAAAACGGGGATGATCGCTGAAAAGCATGAGTTTATCGGGACCGTATACTATGTGGAAGTCTCTGACGTGGCCTCTGAGGTGAACGGGAAAGTCGAGCGTGTGAGCTTCGAGGAAGGGCAAAGGGTAAAGAAGGGGGACATTCTGGTCGGGTTGAGTGCGGATTTGCTTGAAAAGCAGCTTGTTGCAATCCGCTCATCCCATGAGCAAGTTCTTTTAGAACGTGAAAAGTCAATGCTAGATCTTAAAAGGATAGAGAATCTGATCAAGCAAGGCTCTGTATCCGAACAGCTATATGACGAACACAGGTTCCGTGTGTTGGGACTTGAAAAGAAGGCTGCATCTCTTCAGGCAGACGTGGAACGAATCAAAGTGGAACTGGGAAAGAAACGCATCAGGGCCCCCTTTGATGGTGTGGTGATTGAGAGGGCTGTTGACAGGGGCGAGTGGCTATCCCCGGGATCCAAGGTGGCAACGATCGCGAGAGATGACACCGTCGATGTGGTGGTGGATGTGCCCGAGCACATGATCAGACATTTGAAAGAAGGAATGGATTTGACTGTAAAGGCTGGTGGCAGAGTCGTGAAAGGAGAGGTTTTCACCGTTGTCCCCAGAGGCGAAGTGGCCACCCGGACCTTTCCCTTAAAGATAAGAATTAAGAACCCTGAAAACCTGAAAGAGGGCATGGAAGCGAGGGTTGACCTGCCCATCGCTGAAAAGAAACAGGGCCTCCTTGTGCCAAGAGACGCCATAATAACCCTGTTTGGGAGCACGGTGGTATTCGCCGTAGTGGACTCAAAGGCCAAGATGATCCCGGTCAAAGTGACAGGTTATGAAGAAACGACGGCCGGAGTCAATGCACATGGGCTCGAAGAAGGGATGAAGGTGGTTGTGATGGGAAATGAGAGGCTCAGGGATGGACAGCCCGTCAGTGCTGCAGACAACTTCCGCAAATAAAACGAAATCATTCTACAAATACAGATGGTGCAAGACGCACTGCCAAAAGTGAGGCGCTAATGTCCTCCTTCACTTTAGGCATTTTAGGCCCGCCTGCCACAGCCGTTTATGAGCGACGCGGTAAATTTGCCCAGGTCTCTTAGCTTGAACAGGCTGAATAATCCTGTGCGAGGAGGCATTGGCGGGCAGGCACTTTAGCACACTTTAGTCACTTTAGTCACTTTCAATATGGATACCATCAGATTTTCCATAGAAAAACCTGTGACCGTTATGGTTGGGATCATCATCGTGGTCCTGTTTGGATGGATAAGCCTCCAGCGCATGCCTTACCAGTTAAGCCCCACGGTCATAGAACCCACCATTACCGTGACGACCACCTGGACCGGGGCCACCCCCTATGAGATAGAGCGTGAGATCATAGAGGAGCAGGAAAAGGTCCTGAAGGGAATCCCCGGGCTGACGGAAATGGAGAGTACCTCTTACAATAACATGGGATCCATTGATCTGAGGTTTAGTATCGGCACCGATGTGGATGAGGCCTTGCTCCGGGTTTCCAACAAACTCAATGAGGTCCCCTCTTATCCTGAAAATGTGGACAAACCCATTATAAACGCCACAGGGGCTGCCACATCACCTGTGGTATGGCTCATACTGAAGACGACCGACGATAATCCGCGTCTTGTTTATACTTACAGAACCTTGTTTGAAAATGAGATTAAGCAGTACCTGGAAAGAGTGGAAGGCGTGGCCGACCTCTTCATAGGAGGGGGAACAGAGAGGGAGATGCACATCATTGTGAAACCTGACAAACTGGCCGCTCACGGTCTCACAATCACGGATGTGATAGACCTCCTGAGAGCAGAGAACATCAATGTCTCTGCGGGCAATATGGATGTGGGCAGAAGGGATTACAGGATCAGGACCGTTGCGGAGTTCAGCTCGCCAGAGGATATAAAGCGGATAGTGGTTCGATCGACGGGCCAGAGACGAATTTTGCTCTCAGACATTGCCAGCGTGGCTTTTGGATATTCAAAACTAAGGGATTCGACGCTTCACAATGGGACGCCTGGAATGGCCGTGGGAGTGAAACCTGAACCAGGGGTAAATATCCTCGAACTTACCGACAAGGTTGAGGAGGTGGTTCAATGGCTTAATGAGAAGATACTCAAGCCACAGGGACTCCAGTTCATGTGGGCTTATGATCAGAGACCCTACATCAGGGGGGCCATAGCCCTCGTGAAGAACAATATATTTATTGGGGGAAGCCTTGCCATCATTGTACTCCTCATCTTTCTGAGGAGTATCTCATCAACCGTGGTTGCTGCATCTGCAATCCCCATAAGTATCATCGGCTCCTTCATTTTTATGAATCTCTTAGGAAGGAATCTCAATGTGATAAGCCTGGCAGGCATAGCCTTTGCCGTGGGTATGCTTGTTGACAATGCCATTGTGGTTCTGGAAAACATTGACCGCCACAGAAAGATGGATAAGCGCCCTTTTGATGCGGCCTATGACGCAACGCGAGAGGTCTGGGGAGCCATCCTTGCCTCCACACTCACCACCGTAGCTGTGTTTCTTCCGGTCGTATTCATAAAGGATGAGGCGGGGCAGCTTTTCAGGGACATTGCCATTGCAGTGACCTGTGCAGTCATCCTCAGTCTGCTTGTCTCTGTAACAGTCATCCCCATGTTTTCAAGGGTTCTCTTCAGGCTATCAAGTAAAAAGGTCAAGTCTGGAAGAGGACTCCTGGCAGGACTCGGCCGCGGGCTGCAGAGCGGGATAATGAAGCTGGTTGAGTTGGCCATTCGGAACTGGGCGACAAGATTGGGAACATTCCTTTGCCTCTTTTCACTTGCTGTATTCACGGCCGCCATTCTGTTTCCCAAAATGGAGTACCTTCCACAGGGGAACAGGAATCTGGTCATCAGCTTCCTCATTCCACCCCCTGGACTCTCCTACGAGGAGAGAAAGGAGATTGGCCAGTATGTTTTCAGTGAAATAAAACCTTACTTGGGTCAGGATTATGAGCAATACCCGGGCATAAAGAACTTGTTTTACATTGGCGCCGAGAGGATTATGCTTTTCGGTGCCATAAGCATGCATGAGCAGCGGGCCGGAGAGCTTCTGCCACTCTTCGGAACAATTACCAATTCGATTCCTGGGATTTTCGGTGTGAGCATTCAGGCCGGTATCTTTCAGACCAGAATGGGAAGGGCAAGGACCATTGATCTGGATGTAAGCGGTGACGATCTCAACCGGGTGGTACAGGTGGCAAGCGCTATGTTCGGAATGATGAGGAAGGAGTTGCCTGATGCGCAGATAAGGCCCCTCCCATCCCTTGAACTTCTCTATCCGGAGGTGAAACTAAAGCCCCTAAGGGATCGTCTCAAAGCGGCAGGGATGTCTGCTAGGGATTTAGGCATAGCCATTGATGTGCTCATGGATGGGAGGAAGATTGGGGATTTCAAGCAGGAAGGCGAGAAGAAGATAGATCTCATTCTAAAGGCATCAGAGGAGAATATAACTACACCCGAGGCGCTTTATGGGGCCCTTGTGGTCAGTCCGAAAGGGAGGATCATTCCCGTCTCTTCCCTCGCAGAATTTGAGAGGACAACAGGCATTACGGAGATTAGACACCTGGAAAGAAACAGGACGGTAACGCTGCAGGTGACGCCCTCACTCACGCTTCCCCTTCAGGAAGCCATGGAAAGGATTGAAAAGGGGGTTATTGAAAAACTCAAAGGCCAGAGTATGCTTCAGGGGGTCAACGTGAGACAAAGTGGCGCGGCGGACAAACTCACCGTGACCGCACAGGCGCTTCAGTGGAACTTTGTGCTGGCTGCAATCATTGCTTATTTGCTTATGTCTGCGCTTTTCGGGAATTTCCTTTACCCCTTGATTATTATGATTACGGTACCCCTTGCTACGGCAGGTGGATTTATTGGGCTCAAGCTGGTCAACCTCCTCCTTACAGCGCAGCCACTGGACATCCTCACCATGCTCGGGTTTGTCATCTTGATTGGGGTGGTCGTGAACAACGCCATCCTGATTGTTCATCAGTCGCTCAACAACGTGAGATACCATGGAATGGATTACAGGGAAGCGGTGCTGGAATCCACTAAGACCAGGCTGAGACCCATATACATGAGTGCGTCCACCAGTATCTTTGCCATGATGCCACTCGTCATAGCGCCCGGGCCCGGGTCGGAACTCTACAGGGGGCTTGGGAGTGTTGTCATCGGAGGGCTCGCCCTATCAACGATCTTCACAGTCTTTGTGATCCCTTCGCTGCTCATGTTCTTCATTAAGATGGAGAAACCGGGCATGGGAAACGGCTTAAGCCGTAAATGACAAATTCCAAATTTCAAATGACCAATGGACGTCAAATGTCCAAACCAAAAGCACAAGAGGATGGCTGTAATTTTTGTCATTAGGATTTTGGATTTTATTTGACATTGGGATTTTGACATTTGGAATTGCTCAATTTTTGCGGCTTAAGCCGTTTCCCATACCCGGTTTCTCCATCTTGATGAAGAACATGAGTAGCGA
>Ga0111161_1091_pt1 | contig 10333 bp, 13 predicted proteins | sample DeeMarSeWOR28_12_FD_80264 | JGI IMG/M metagenome (GOLD analysis project Ga0111161, IMG submission 80264) | Nitrospira bacterium SG8_3
TCATCAGTAAGTTTGGTAAAGAGGCTGTGGCAGCCTATGGGATCGCCACCCGTGTGGAGCAGATTGCCCTGCTTCCCACGGTGGGCCTCAACACCGCAACGCTGACCATTGTGGCACAGAATAACGGGGCCAAACTGTTCGACCGGATAAAGGAAGCACTGAACGCCGCTTTGCGCTATGGCGGCGTTCTCATGGGGCTGGGGACCATTGGTGTCTTCCTGCTTGCCGGGCATTTGATGGGGCTCTTTACCGGCGACGAAAGAGTCGTGGAAATTGGTGCGACTTACCTGAGGATTGCCGCGTTTGTCTTCTATGCGTATGTGATTCTCTATGTAAATGTGGCCGCGCTTCAGGGTGTTAAACGGCCCATGTACGCCATCTGGATCGGGCTATATCGACAGATTATTGCCCCCGTAATCATCTTCTATTTCCTTACCCAGATTCTTGACTTCGGACTTATGGCTGTATGGTGGGGGATATTCTCCGTGACCTGGAGTGCCGCTCTGATTACCTTCTTCTATGCACGCCGCTTACTGAGAGAGTTGATCCATTTATAATTTGTCCCGATGTGGTTTAAAGGGCACTATGGCCTGTGTTGGAATTTGATCTTAGAAAGGTCTTTCTAAACAGATATTGCAAAGCGCTTGGCATATGGCCATGGCATTTGAATCGAAAGGAGGTCTGATATGGGTAAGTCACTTATGATGGCGGTTTTACTTTTTGGCTTGTTTCCTTTTGCCACGGTTGCTCTAGGATTTGAAACAGACACCATCGAAACACCGGCCGGCAAATTGGAGGTCACATTCATAGGGCACGGTACGCTGATGTTTTCCTTTGATGGGAAAGTCATCCATGTGGACCCATGGAGCAAACTGGCCGATTATTCCAAGATGCCCAAGGCCGATATCATCCTTATAACGCACCATCACCGGGACCACCTTGACCTAGAGGCCTTGGGGCTCATCCGCACAGAGCAAACCACTCTGGTGCTCACCGAAATCTGTTCGAGTAAGGTTAAAGGGGGGTTAGTCATGCGTAACGGGGATGTGAAAACTGTGGGAGGGCTGGGAATAGAAGCCGTGCCAGCTTACAATCTCGTCCATATGCGAAGCCCAGGAGTTCCCTATCATCCCAAAGGGGAGGGCAACGGTTATGTGATCACCTTTGGAGACAAGCGGGTGTACGTGGCGGGAGACACAGAGAACACGCCAGAGATGAAAGCGCTGGAGGATATCCACGTCGCCTTTTTGCCCATGAACCTACCCTATACCATGACGCCGGAGATGGTTGCTGATGCGGCAAGGGCTTTCAAACCAAGAGTCCTTTATCCCTATCACTTTGGTCAAACGGATACCTCTGAGCTCGTAAGGTTACTCAAGGACGTGAACGACGTGGAGCTAAGAATTCGCAAGATGAACTAGGCTTTATTATATGGGCCTGAAAATCTTCCCGCACCCTATTGACTAGGAATCACCTGATGCCATAAAATACTCTAATGGTGACGTTCATTGCACGTCCTTATTTTCAAAAGGTGAAAGGAGTATTTTGGCAAGAAGTGATCTAATCCAACTGGAAGGTGTGGTTACCAAGGTCCTGGGTCGCGGAGGCATGGAAATCCAATGCGACAACAATGTAACAGTGAGGGCCGTTCTTTCCGGTCGGATGAAAAAGAATAGAATTAGGGTCATAGAAGGGGATAGGGTCCAGGTAAGCGTTTCCCCTTATGATACGTCTCATGGAATCATAACTTACCGCTTCAAGTGAAGCGACTCACAAGACTTGGGCGAGGCTCGGTGCGGAACGGCCAGCCGATGCGCCGCCGGGTACTTGTGATGAATCCATGATCGCCGTTCCGACTTATCCCGAATCAGCTTCTAAAATAGGAAATCTTGAGAAGGAGGACATTTTAGAAATTCCCTGTGGCAAGGGGCGGGATCGACTCTATTTGTGACATTATGAAACTCTCACGAAAGCCGGAGGTTATTATCCCCGGCTTTTTTTCTGGCAAAAATCGTTTTGGCTGCTGCGTCCTGGCACTTGGTGTAAAATGATTTGAAATTCAGCGATGAATAGGTTAAGGACAAAATTGACAATAAGGAGAACATTTCAATGCTTCTGCCCTCTAATGATAGGGAGGAATACGCTTGCCAAGCCTCGGAGAACCACACTGCTTAGGGGAGGCTGATCAGCCCAGGTATAGATTCTATGGAAATTTATGAAGAGACACGAGAGGTCCCCTTTTCACCTGAACAGATGTTTGATCTTGTTTCCGATGTGGAGAGCTATGGGGATTTTCTGCCTGGATGGCATGGTGCAACAATCATAGAACGAGATGGTGATGTGGTGTTTGTTGACCAGGAAGTGGGCATGGGGAGGTTTCATACAACGTTTATCACTCAGGCCATTTTCACCCGCCCCGAACACATTGAAATCAGCTCCAGCGATGGACCTTTCCTCTACTTTGCTGTTCGATGGACCTTTGAAAGGGTTGACGAGTCTGCTTGCCTTACCCATTTCTATGCTGGGTTTGAGCTGCGCTCCAGGTTTCTCGAAAGGGTAGCAGGGCCCTTTTTCACTGACATCATGCGACGTGGCGTCCAAGCCTTTGAGCGGAGGGCCCGTCAACTGTATAGCCTTTCCGATAGGACCTGAAAAGCATCTTGGAAACGAATCATGCACGGTCAGCAGCCGATCGGTCTCTTTACTCGCCTTTCCATCCTCCGTAGCAGGGCCACTTCGGAGGACGGGCGCGCGCATGCCCCGCAGCTTGCCGCGGGGAGCTTCACTTAGCTACCAGCCGCCCACCAGATGCAAGTGCAGATGAAAGACAAATTGCCCTCCGCCCCGCTCCACATTAAAGACCAGCCTGTAACCGGCCGGTCCGATCCCCAGATCATTGGCAATGTCTTTTGCCCTGATAATCATTTCAGAGATAACAGGCCCATCTGCTTGCTCCAGGTCGTTGATACTCCGTATATGTTTTCTTGGCACAAGGAGAATGTGAACGGGCGCATGCGGGTTCTTGTCCTTGAACGCCACCAGTGAATCACCTTGGTAGACAAAATCCGCCGGCTTTTCCCCTTGGATGATCTCACAGAAAATACATTCCTCAACCATCCCTTTTCAACTCCACAGGAATTCCTTTTCCGCCATTTACCAGATAAGGCAAGCGCAACAGGTTTTGCCTGCAGGGATTACCATATCTTCCCCCTTATTGAAACCCTTTCTCCACCTCATCAGCTCGCCGGCCCTCTTCTTTTGTCATAATCGCTATAAATTCCAAAAGAAATTTCAACGCTTGATCCCTCAATGACATTATTATTCCTAACCCTGTATCTTAAATCATACCTGCCCACCCAAAACCGTACGAAATTTTAGACGTTTTAGACACAAAAGGCCGAGGCGGACCTGGCTTTTTTATGACCTTTCCTTGCGCATGAAAAGATTAATCACAGCTGGTTTCATGTAAGATATTGTTTTTAGACGCGTTTTTCGCACCATTTGCTCAGGGCAGAGGGGAGTTATTCACGCAACCATAATTTGGCATAAATATTGCTAATTATACGTCAGTATACAATCCAGGCGAAAATTCGAGCCAACATAGGCGATAAACCGCGGAGCAAGAGCCTATGAGAGATGATAAAGGGGCCGAGAAGAGAGGCGGCTACACGTTGGAAGGGAAAGGAAATGGGGATCAGTATCATAGTGTGGAATTTTCCATAAAAGGAATCGAACTCCCCTATCAATTCAAAATCTGGAATACCGCGAACATGTCCATGTGTGTTTTGGTGAAGGAAGATTCTGCTATCTTGCCTCGATTAAAGGTGGGGGACACCTTGGATATGAAATTCTATTCGGGGGCGTCCTCTTATCCCACCGACTCCTTAAAGACGACCATACGGCATATCTCGAAGGATGAAGGGCGTTTCAGGGGTCATTATCTGGTGGCTTTGGAGATCTTGGAAAACGTCACTCAACATGGGGTTCATTAGACGACCACTTCATTGTGGTTCAGATATTACTTGTAAGAAGAAATTAAGGAGGATTCCGACGAATGAGAAAAAATGCTGTGAAGGCGGTCAAAGTCAAACCGGATCTCGCCGTACTGTGGAATAACAAAGGTGCCGAATTCTTCAGACATGAAAGATATGCTGAAGCAAGAGTGGCGTTCAATCAAGCCACTGAGATAAGGCCAACCCTCGTTCCAGCATGGTATAATCTGGCGAGTGTGTGCGTCGCTGAAGGGAAAAAAGAAGAGGCCCTTTCCAAATTAAAAAAGGCAATAGAAACGGATCCAGATATCAAAAAGACCGTAAAACAAGCCAACTGTTTCAAGGCCCTCTGGAAGAATAGGGATTTCAAAAGACTGGTTAACAATTAAGGTTTTTTCGCGTCTTATTTCCTATCTGTCCCACTTAATCTTAAACCTCAATCCTCTGAGTGTTACACGCGAGGACTCCGCTCAATCCCTTTCTCTGGAAAATTTCCTTGTCCTCACATCCCAGGATTGCCGGGAGGAGCGCTCTTTTTCAGAGAGAGGGGTAACGGGTGTTTGGGAAGGGGATGGCTGGAGGCGATGAACTAGGGAAACCTTTGACCCTCTTTGCTGATTTCATACCCATCAGCACAAAGCAGATCGCCAATTCCGCGGAGATGAGGTGCGCCCACAAAGGCTATAGCATCTCCCTTTTCCAGGTGAACCAACATCCTTTTATAGAGGATCTCATCGCGGTCGCCTATTACAGCAGAGTGACGGGTTGGGAACCTGCCCCACATGGATTTCAGATTCTCCAGATCTCCATCCAGATAAGACCGCACATACTCTTGCGCGTATTCACTCCACTGCTCAACCTTTTCCAGAAAGAATTGAATTCTCTCAAACGATAGGCTTTCCAAGACCTCTATTTGCTCTTCAATGGTTTCAAGAAAAACCACGTCCTTGTCCATTTCTTGGGCAAGCGTGTAAGCCTCATAATCCACCGAGTGCCGCCATCCGTTTCTCTCCAAGTAGTTTGACCAGATGGTGAAAAAAGCAAGCCAGGGTTTCATTCCTTTAATCATTTCGTAAACCGGGTTTTCCTCGCGCAAGGTGCGAGGGTTAAAAAAGAGGAACGAACTCTTGCTTCGGCATACGGGGAGAATGGCCTCAGAGAGACGGTCAACTGTCCGTTTATCCAGCCTCTCAAAAAGATGTGTGGTATTCTCTTCAGTGCCCGCATTTACAACTTTGGCCATATTATGCTTATCAAGGGGGCCTTCAAAGAGCACCGCACGAGCATCTCTTAAGTATCTGGAAAGTGACGTTCTGAAGCTGTAGGGAAAGAAATGGGCAGTGCCAACAAGGTATGACTTCTTGTTGCCGTTCTTTAACTCCCAGATCATCTTCATTTCTTTTTCTTTGGATTTCCTGAAAAACATCTCTCTTCTTTGCCTTATTTAGCCGCGTCTCTCTCGCATTTCGAATCCGTTGAGCAAAGCACCTTTTCGGCTATTCCTGGGTACACTGTTTTGCCCTTTCCCTTTCTCCGTTCCTGCGTTTTTCATTGCCGCTTATCTTTTTTCCCAGAGGATTAGGGCCGAGGTATTTGGGATAGCTATCGCGCAAACTTGAATGAATCCAGTATGGAGGGTTTTTTCAAGACCAGTTCGCACATCTCATAGCTTCTTTTAGGCACGCCTCCCCATTTCTTTTTGAATCTTCGTATTCCCTCATTCACACCAAGACCAAGGTGGACATATTTCTTCCCGTATTCCACGCTCATCTCAACCATTTCATGGCACAAATAATCAGATGCCCCCTGCACGTAATATCTCTTGGAATGGCATCCTATAATGTAAGCAGAGAAGTCCTTTGCCGCAAGATCCACAACATAAAATGCTGCCAAATTCTTGTTTTTATCCCATGCATTCAACACAATGGAGCCCTCTGAATGACCCACATAATGGGGCATCTTCAAGAAGAGATTTCTGACCCGCAGGGCTGGATTGGCTCTCCTAATAAATTCCTCGGTAAGCGCTTTGTGGGCCTCTCCCATTTCACAGGCTCGTTCTACCGTCGCATTTTCCTGTGCCTTTTCAATCAGACGTCTTATACCGCTCTTTATGGAGGGCATTGGAACGCCCAGGGTATAGTAGTTGTCCGTTTCCTTTTCCTCGCATAATGCGCCAAGTGAAGGTGTCAATTTTGGGGCGATAAGAGATAGATACTTGGGGCGAAACCTCCTTTTTGTTTCATCGATGACCGCTTCGAGATCTTTGATGGCAAAATCCTTCTCCAGCGGATACCCTACAAGAATAATCCAGTCCTCCTTTCGGCAACAAAAATATTTTTGAATAAGAAACGGTTCCCCGCCAGATACACTTGTCATCAGGCCGACGATATGCTCCGGAATATATGCGTGCTCCAGTATGTATTTTTCTTCTTCGGTGGTAATCATGGGCTCGTCCCTAACTCTCAGTTCTGAGAAAATGGGCTCTCCAACTTACCATCAGTCTCTTAAGTAAGCGATAAGAAATTGTTTTTCCAGAAAAAAATGAAGGATATCTGAGGGCCCACCTGATCTTCCCCATTTACATGATGATAAGGGGTTGTTAAATTAGTGTCATGGCACTATTAGACTCTGTTGAAATAAACCCAAAGTCCAAACCTTGTGCGTCGATTATCTGGCTTCACGGTTTAGGCGCTGATGGTCATGATTTTGAACCCATCGTCCCCGAGCTACGCCTACCGGAAACGCTACCGATCCGGTTTATTTTTCCTCATGCTCCGAGGCGCCCAGTGACCGTTAACGCAGGCGTGATTATGCGGGCCTGGTACGACGTGCTTGGTATGCCGGGATCTGGTGGAATAGAACTGGCTGAGTTCTTTGAATCCGTTGATCATCTGGACGCGCTCATTGAAAAGGAGATGGAATCCGGCATGCCCTCTGAACGGATTCTCCTGGCAGGTTTCTCCCAGGGAGGGGCTATCTCGTTACATACTGGCTTGACCTACGGAAAGCATCTTGCAGGGATATTGGCCCTGTCCACCTACTTGCCCACCGCAGATAAACTCGCAGAGCAAACCAGTCTCGTCAACAAGGACATCCCCATCATGATGGCCCACGGCACCATGGACCCCGTGATTCCCATGGCCCATGCCCTCCGGACTAAGCACGCACTAAGGCGTTTGGGGTATGAGATCATTTGGCATGAATATCCCATAATGCACGGGGTTTGTGCAGAAGAAATTCGGGATATCACCGCCTGGCTGTTAAAAATTTTCCACCACGAGTCCGGCCTCTAACACGGACAACTCTCGCCTCGTGCGCATCCCTTGTAGTGGCATATTCAGAAGAGGCACAAAAACAGAACCACCCCGTTCCTTTATGGCTCATGAAGGTTAGCAAATAATCCGGGCCCAAAGGATCCGGCTTTGATTACACCCCCCAGGGGTGCGCAGTGAGGGTACGCCCTTTTTAGAGACGCCATATCTCAAAAAAAATTTCACAGGGCATCGCCGTGCCCCTCACTATATAGATATGCCCTTGAGAAAAGGGGCATACCCTCACTCAGGCACAACCCAGTTCCTTTACCAAGCCGTATAGTGAAAACTCACTTCACTAGCAAAGCTTAACTACACCACCAGCACAGCTGTTGGGTTTTGAAAATGACTAAGTGCTTGACTTTTCTCTTCATTTATTCAAAAATGGGAGCGAAGAAAGAAATGGGAGTGAGACATATACGTGTTACTCCCACGCCACGCAATACTCGGCGTTCCGGCTGACGGCGGAATTGTGCTTCCTTTCAGGAGGTATGGGAATGACGAGGCACTACTTGCCGATGTAGTGGTGGCAGGATCATGCTTACGGGTCCCCCTATCGACCGCGTGCGGTAAGGCATTGAAAGGTGCCCGCGCGGCAGCCATTCACATACGAAACAATAAAAGAAAAACCGTCAGAGCAGAGGCCGCTTTCATAGCGGCCTTTGCATTTTCGAAAGCTTTTGAACAGTGAAGAGCATTCGAATTGCCAATGAAATAGAGGATTCATCTGCAGCCACTGTGAAGTCATATAGAAGCACAGGCATAAAAAAGGCAGAGTCCGTATGACCCTGCCTTTGACGAAAGAACTATGAACCAGAAAGGCTTCGACGTCTCCTTAAAAGAAATACTTAATCCCCACGCCCCCAAGAAATGTACTCACATTGAGATCAAACGCTGAGGGACTCACACCAGGCTGCGTTTGGAGGAAGTCAACCGAATTATAAACATATTTAAAATCCACGCTGAGGGCCCATTTTGTCCTAATGAAATATTCAACACCCACGGCAACCAGGGCCCCAAAACTATTATCCGCATCCACCGCAACGCCCGGGTAAAGGCCTCTTAACGTGCTGGAAACAGTGAAGTCATTGATAAAGTATCCAACGCCCCCACCCGCATAAAGACCCACTTTGGGGATATCACTCCACCAATGGAACCGTGCGGTTAAGAGAAATGGAATTTGTTCGAGCTCACCGTATTCCACCACAGAACCCGTTGAGCTCAGTGTCAAATCCAAATCTGGTTTCGCATATCCACCGCTCAATTCCAGAGAGAAATAATCAACAAAAAAATAGGTGAGGTTGGCTTCTCCATAGAGCGTTCCACTAGATTTGATTTCACCCTGCGGCATATCATCGTCAGTAATCTTGTAAAATCCTGCCCTCGCCCCGAGAGCGAACCTCTTGTCCAATTCCTCAGCAGATCCGACCTGAGCGGTGAAAACGAAAAACACTGTCGCGACCATAATTAAGACAACTCTTTTCTTCATCCCTTTCCTCCTATCTCCTGATACGATCTCTTGTTGCACGTTTGCTCGTGCGAAATCTTTTCTCCCAAATCTGGTGTACATTGGGGATGTTTCGTTTAAATTTTACTCTATTTAAGGTGAAAATTAAATACAAAACGCTATTAGACCTCCTGTCGAGACCTCATTATAGATTTTTCTACACAGAAGTGCGTCTTCAAAATCGCAACGTGAAACTGCGGATGTATCTGATTTTTTCAGAACTTCAGCGGAGGGTTTTATCTGGAGGATTAAAAATGTGCGGCCAGTCGAATACCGTATATGAATCCCTTGGGGCCCTCGCCGGATTTCAGTTCGTCTCTCATGTATTGAACATCAAATGTAAGGGCAAAATATTTGTCAAGCACGAACCTAACATAGGCTTCGGCCACTTGCGTTTTTTCAATGTCCTGATTGCAGCCATCCAGGTAACCATAACCGATACCCATGTTGTCCTTTTGCCGCCCCCAGAGGGTGCCACTGATGTCGATACCGCCAGAATAAATGTTCTCGTAATTTACTGCTGCCTTGTCGTCTTGGAAACCGAAGCGAACCCAGGCACCGATAATTTCGCCAAATTTCTGATCAAATGAAAAAAGGACAATAGCACGCGATTCCAGACTTTGGCCCGTTGGATCAAGAAAATCCTCACTCCCGTAGCTGATGATGACCCGGTATCCACCTTTTCCCAAGGACATATTCAGGTTGTATTGAACCTCAATGCCGTAATAGTTGAAGTTATTGCCATCTCTATTTTCGCCGACGTTCATGTAAACTGCCGCTATTTCGAAATTGCCCATGTCCCAATCCGCGGCACCACCAATATCGAAAGAGGGTAAAAACGCGTTGGGTGCATTGACCAATGCCTCGTTCATGAACTGGCTGAATTCGTCGTTGGAAAATGCGTTCTGATCCAAATAATCGGTGGCGTCGATGATGCCGCCGGTCAGTTGAAGCGTGTGCTCCTCGTTGAAGGCAAACGTGTGTGCATACCATGCGGTGAGTAGGTAATCACGATTGCGGCCGTTAATGTCTTTGACATCGTCCTCCAAAGGTGCGGCCCATGGGGCAAGATTAAAGGGTGAAATCTCGTTTAGTCCATTTCCCGCCGCAAAACCCAATTTGAAAAAGATTTCATCCTTCTCCGTCAGTCTGATACGGATCTCCGGCTCAAACGGTAAGGCGCCGCGCCCAGCGTTATCCTGATCAAATGGGGCATCAACGTTTTGATACTGGTAGGCACCTGCGAGGACGCCTTCAATGGAAATCTTATCGTTAATCTCTATTCCCAGGCCGTTTGAAGCCTGAAGGATCACCACAAGGGCTGATGTCCATATAATCCCGATCCACTTGCCTTTAGCCATCGATCATCACTCTCGTATGAACATCCAAAATAAAAAAGGGATTAACTTATAAAGGCTAATCCCTCTCAAGACGCACTGGCGTCCCCAACCGGATTTGAACCGGTGTTGCCGGCGTGAAAGGCCGGTGTCCTGGACCTGGCTAGACGATGGGGACGCTATCCA